>ENA-OBIT01000785-OBIT01000785.1-metagenomes-genome-assembly--contig:-NODE-785-length-13053-cov-12.1207_pt1 | contig 13053 bp, 10 predicted proteins | sample MGYA00153386_OBIT01 | MGnify analysis MGYA00153386
ACCTATCGCCAACGCTACGCCGAGTTTCTCAAAATCGACTTTCCCCGTGTGCCGTTAACCAGTAACGATCAGCTATTCAAAGACTTGGGTGCAAAAGGTCAGGAATTAGTAGACCTGCACCTGATGAAATCGAAAAAGCTGAATAAGCTGATTACTAAAATGAATGGCGATGGTGACAATGCCGTTACCGAAGTTACCTATAAACCCGCAGAACAAAGAGTGTATATCAACAAAACCCGCTATTTTGAAGGCATCGCCCCCGAAGTTTGGGAGTTTAAAATTGGCGGTTATCAGGTTTTAGACAAATGGCTCAAAGACCGTAAGAAAGCCAAACGCACCTTATCCTTTGATGATGTATTGCATTATCAAAAGGTGGTAATTGCGCTCAAAGAAACTATGCAACTGATGGTAGAAATCGATCAACTGATTCCTGGTTTTCCCATTGAGTAAAGTTCATGACTTATGCACTCCGACAAAGAAACCGGGTTTCGACACTCCGGCAAAGAAACCGGGTTTCGACACTTCGACTACGCTCAGTGCGCCGCTTCGCTCAACCACCAGGGGTTTTTACCTAATCTATCGACAGCAACGAAGTTTTTGGTTTCTGGGTTCCCATGCGTAAGTCCTATTTTAACTAAGTCTAGGTCGCCGTTTAGGTGCTTCCGATGCTATAATCCTAGAATCATTCCCCGATCGCACCGCCACTCACTTGATAGATGCCTGGGCTGATGACAATGCTTCCCCAGACGAAATTGAACAAACAATTATAAAAAATGATTGAGATTGTAAAAAATGGCACTGAAAGAATTAGAAAAACAACTACTTGCCTTAACTCCCGCTGAAAAAACTCAGGCAATACAGCTATTAGTCCAAAGTTTAAGCAATACTTGGCAAGGAATCGAAAAAACTCCGGGCGTGTGTGGTGGTAGGGCTTGTATTGCGGGGACTCGTATCCCTGTTTGGGTAATGGTTGAAGCTCGTCGTATAGGATATAGTGAAGCCGATTTGCTAGAAAATTATCCCACTATTGGTGCGGCGGATCTGGCAAATACCTGGGCTTATGCTGATGCCTATCCTGATGAAATTGAACTGGCAATCCGAGAAAATGAGGAAGCCTAAAACATGGCGCGTTTATATTCAGATGAGCAATACCCAATAGCTGTTGTCAGAATTTTGCGAACTCTCGGTCACGATGTTTTAACTGTTCAAGAAGCAGGAAATGCTGGACTTAAAATTCCTGACGATCGAGTGTTAGAATTTGCAACGAGTGATGATCGATCGGTGTTAACACTCAATCGGCAAGATTTCATCCGACTGCATCGCATCCAACCTAATCATTCTGGTATTATTACCTGCACTAACGATCGCAACTGGGAAAGGTTGGCATCACGTATTGATGAAGCTATTTTTGCTGAAGAAACATTGACTGGCAAATTGATTCGGGTAATACGTCCCCAAAGCTGAAAAAAAGCCCCTCGCCCTTCTGCATCCAAAAACCTGATAATTAAATTTCCCATTTATCCCCAGATTAGGTAAAATCATTTGGGTGTCTGAGGATAAACTATATGCGCTTGGTTAAATATATTGCGATCGCCATTGTCAACGCTTTCGGTGTCGTCATCGGGATTATCTGGGTAGCAGTCCCCCAAACGCTGGCCCAACCTTCCCTAAACTATCAACTCGCACTCTCAGCGCGACAACCAGAGGGCGAATCTCCGCAATCGCTTTCGGAACTCTACAAATTGCGCGATCGGCTCAAAGTACAATTAGATAACGTTGCCAAAAATCCCGACAATACCCCGTTTTCCCCAGAACCTTGGAAACCGCAAATCGAGCGCCAGAAATCAGAAACTATCACCCAGCAACTCCAAAACGTTCAAATTCAGATTCAAATCGAAGAAACAGCCAAAAATAATTGGGACGAAGCTGCTAAATTAGCCCAGCGAGCAGTCATAATCGGACGCACTGCTAAGGCAGATCCTGCTAGTTGGGAACAGTCGCAACGCCTGTGGCAAATTGCGATCGGTACGCTGCGACTCATTCCTCACGGTTCTTTTTTGACTGAGCGGGCGATCGACAAAACTATCGAATATCAAGGAAACCTCACTGTCGCTACCTACGAATGGCAAATTGCACGTTCTGTGGCGAAAATTAGAGCCGAGGAAGAACAGATCAGAGAGGTAGCAAGACAAGAGTTTGAGAAAAAAGAACTTGTCCGCAAAGAGTTAGAAAGACAAGAGTTTGAGAAAAAAGAACTTGTCCGCAAAGAGTTAGAGAGACAAGAGTTTGAGAAAAAAGAACTTGTTAGAAAAGAGTTAGAAAGACAAGAAAATGCCCGCAAAGAATTAGAGAGACAAGAACTACAAAAGCAAGAATTAGCGCGCAAAGAACTAGAAAAACAAGAACTAGAAAAGCAAGAATTAGCACGCAAAGAATTAGAGCAAAATCAACCAACTACTCCCCAACCAACTACTCAAGAAACCGCCACACCAACTCCTGCCCCAGTCACGCCCGCTGCGTCGCCGTCGAACTTTTTCTTTGCGGCAGATACTAACAGAGACGGCGAAATCGATCCGCAAGACGAAGCCGGAAAAGAACAATGGTCTTTGTCTAGCGGCGCTCTAGTTCTATTTAATGACAAATCGAGCGGCCCCAAAATACCAGTGTGGCAACAAACCAAAATTAGCGCCCCCCGTCGCGCAGCAATGCTCTCTCAAGTTCACTTAAAATTGCCAGAAAATTTCAAAAATTATCAATTATTTCTGACTGCTGATAGCGTTGCTGCACCTCACATCAGCGTTTTTCAGAAAGTCGGCAACGGCTGGCAAGCTGTAGATATATCTGGTGCTAAACCGCTAGTTTTTAGCAGCAATATTGTGTTAGGTGTCGAATCTAAACAATTTGCCGATCGCAACTGGAACGGTCTGATTAATCTCAAAGCAACTGCCATAAATAATGGTACAGAAATCGCCTCAAATACGATCCAAATGGGTGTTACGCCTTGGATTATTCCCTCCCATACTGCACCAGTTACAGAGGTTCAAGTCAGCGACAGAGGCTCAGCAAATAGCGAATTCATCTCCCAACTCAAAAAAGCAGTAGAACCCACTGGTGCTCAAGTGAAAGTCATTCAGGGCGATCGGGCTTGGATGCAAGACACTCAGAAAAACGGTTACGTTCAATTTCCCGAAAAATTAAAATTACGCAACTTTAATGTAGCTGTCAAAAGCAATAGCAATTCCACAGAAAACAACCCTCCTAAATCAAATTTAGATCGGGATTTGAATGTGTTTAAAATCGGCAAACCTCGCAATGAAGAATCGGCAAATCAGTGGGCTGATGGCTACGGAAATTTGCAAGTAACGCCGCCGATTCCCGCCTATCCAATGGGTCGAGTTTATTACGGCAATCCGGGGAATGCTAGTTTTAATCCAGAAGTGCTGGACTTCATTCAAGCCCAGAGAATTCAAGGCCAACCAGTAGATATTGATACTTCTTGGCTGTTGACTCGCCAAGTCGATGAAATTATCAATTTTATTCCCAGTACAACTCCCGGAAAGTATATAATGGCGATCGCCAGTCCAGAAGCCGGAGTTCAGCTATTGGAAGAATTGGCGGGAAGAGGTTACGGTGATGTTAGGATAAATCGCGGTTTGAGCAATGAAATTACAGTCAGCGCTGCTTTGAAAAATCAAGCTTTAATTCAACATAATCTGAATTTGCAAAAGCAGAAACTAAATCCGATTATCGAGAAGTTGAAAAGAGAGTTTTCACTCACAGATGACCAAATAATTCAAGTTCCAGCCATGTTTGGCTATAGCGGTTATGCTTGGTGGCCGAATATGGTAAATTCAGTGCCAGTCAACGGCAAGTTGTTAGTTTCAAATCCGCGTGGAGCAATGATTGACGGTAAGGATTATACTCAAGAAAGATTGCGCCAATTGCTGCTACCTTTTGGTGTAAATATTAGTTTTCTTGACGATAGGTATTATCAAGAACTTAGGGGAAATGTGCAGTCGGCTACAAATACTGTTAGGAAGCCAGAAGAACGACCTTTTTGGCAGTCTTTGCCTAATAATTAGTAATTGGGAATCGGGCATTGGGAATCGGGGATGGGGAATTGGGAATCGGCAATTTGTAGGGGCGGGTTCACCAACAATACTCGCCTGTAACGAACAATTTTATAAACCCGCCCCCACCCAACCGTAAATCTCAAGATATCTCCTAAACTCGCCTCCCTATGCTAATATTTAGGGAAACTATGCTAGGAGTTTAAGAGATGGCTACCCTGCAAATAGAAAATATACCAGAGGAATTGTATACGAGGCTGCAAGAGTTAGCCGATGCTCAAAACCGCTCGATTAGTGCATTTGCGATCGCCATTTTAGAAGCCGAGTTGTCAACAGAGACAAAACCATTCTCAGGACAACCTAAAAAGTCTGTAAGAGAACTATTGGCCCAAATCAGCCGCCGTCGCGAGTCTCGTCCAGCAAATATGGGGATGATATTAGATAGTACCGCTTTAATTAGAGAGGATCGCGACAGATGACCACTTTTGTGAGGTGCGTATTGGCAATTAATTCACTTGTTTATTCTTGTAAGTAAAAAGCTCGATCGTTATAATATACATACGACATTCCCAGCAGCCAAACCCCTGATTAACTATGACACTAAAAGAATTAGAACCGCAACTGCTTTCCCTGACTCCGCCTGAGAAAGCTCAAGCAATACAGATATTAGCTCAAAGTTTAGCCAACACCTGGCAGGGAATTGAAAAAACTCCCGGTACTGTTGGCGGTAATGCCAGGATTGCAGGGACTAGAATTTCTGTTTGGGGCTTGGTAGAATCTCGTCGATTAGGTGGAACTGACGCTCAACTTTTAGAAGATTATCCGCATCTTAGTGCTAGGGACTTGAAGAACGCTTGGGCTTATGCTGAAGCATTTCCTGACGAAATTGAAGCAGCAATTAAGTTGAATGATATAGACTAATATTATGGCATTTTTGTACGCAGATGAACAATTCCCTAGGATAGTAGTTGAATTACTTCGCGCCCTAGGTCACGATGTGCTGACTGTACAAGAAGCGAGGAATGCAAATCTGGGCATTCCTGATGAAGATGTCCTGGCTTTTGCCGTCACAAACGAACGGGCAGTTTTGACACTCAATCGTATCGATTTTATTCGACTGCACGCTTCAGAAGATAATCATGCTGGTATCATTGTCTGTAAAGACGATCAGCAGGATAGACAGAGGATGGCTGCACGAATTTCGGAGGCTATTTCTAATTTTGAAACATTGAGAGGGATGCTGGTTCGAGTCAATCGTCCATCTCGATAAATATCATAATATTTACCCTAAAGTTCGCAAATGGCGCTCGATCGCACAAATAACGTAAAATACTCAAAAGCAATCTTTATACTACAGTTTTATCCCCATGAGTGACCAACCGGAAAATAATCAAATTTTGACTCAGCAACCCGAAACGATTGCCAGTTTCGATGCAGATTCCGAACCAGCAGAAACTCCGACTGAAATTGCCCCAGCCGAAGATACTTTAACTGCAACTTCCGAACGACCAGAAACTCCCACTGAAATCCCACCAGCAACTATTGATTATGAAAATTACCCAACTCAACTAAATCAGACAACAATTCCCGAACCTAAAAAAACTCGAATTTGGCAAATTATAGCAGTTTTTCTGAGCGGAATGTTAGTCGGTTCCGTGCTTAGCCTCGGCGGTTTGCTAGTCTGGAGAATGTATCAAGAAAGAGCCAACCTTCAAATCAGGTTGCCCGCTGACGTACCGCTGCCTCAAAGTCCTTCCCCCGTTCCAGCAGCGCCCGCTAATCGACTTCCCGCGATTCCCCCGGCACCGGGAACCGTACAGCAGCCTGTCTCAACATCCCCCTCGCCCAATCCTACTCAAATACCCGCTCTGTCTGGCATTCCGCAACTTCCTTCGCCGTCGCCCTTGCCCTCTGCTTCTGCTTCTGGGGCCCTCGAAACCGCTGTCACAGAGCGAGTTAGCTTTGAATCGGGGGCTACAGGAGTTACTCTCAGGAATAGTTTGCCAGAAAACAAATCAAAGCGCTACTTAGTTGAATGCAATAGCGGCCAAAGCATGACAGTAAACATTCCAGAAGGCACTGTTAGCGCCGCAATTATTGCTCCTAACGGCGAAAAAGTCGGCACTGCAAATAGCACAACTCTGTGGCAAGGTCAACTCCCTAATAGCGGCGACTATACTATTGAAATTTCTGGCGACAACAAAGCCAACTACGGAGTTAAAATTGAAGTAAAATAGTAAGTCAGTCCCTCGTTCTAATCAATTATCAATCACCAATGATCGCACAAGTATCTCCAAGCATCTACGAAGCAAAGACTCAGGAAATTGCTAAAGAAATCCTGAAGGCAACTCAAGACAAAAAACGCTCCTTTCTCGGTCAACTGCAAGACCAAATGCGTTGGGACGACAAACTGATGGATTGGGCGATGGCTAGCCCCGGACTGCGGGTGCAATTGTTTCGATTTATTGACTGTTTGCCGGCCCTTCGCAGCAAGCCGGAAATTGCCCGTCACCTGCAAGAATACCTGACTGCGGAAGAGGTAGAATTGCCGGAAGCTTTGAAGAAATTGCTGAGTTTTACTAACGCTGATTCGATTCCTGGACAATTGGCGGCGACAACCGTTGCACCGGCTGTGGAAACTTTGGCGCACAAGTATATTTCTGGGGAAAATATCAAGCAAGTAGTTAAAACTTTAGAACGACTTCGCAAGGATAAGATGGGTTTTACGGTTGACCTTTTGGGGGAAGCTGTGATTACTGAAACTGAGGCGCAGATTTATCTTAACCGCTATTTGGAATTGATGGCGGAATTGAGCAATGCAGCGAAGAATTGGTCTCAGGTAGATGCCATTGACAAAGCTGATGGTGAAACTCTGCCGCGAGTGCAAGTATCCGTCAAGTTAACGGCGTTTTATTCTCAGTTTGACCCGTTGGATGCTAAAGGTAGCGAGGAAAAAGTCAGCGACAGAATTCGTTTGTTATTGCGTCGCGCCAAGGAGTTGGGGGCAGCAGTTCATTTTGACATGGAACAGTACGCCTACAAGAGTTTAACTCTCAGTATTCTCAAAGAGTTATTGTTAGAGGATGAGTTTCGCGATCGCACAGATGTCGGTATTACAATGCAAGCATATTTGCGTGACAGCAAACAAGATTTGCAAGACATTATTGCCTGGGCGAAATTGCGCGGTAATCCGCTAACAGTGCGTCTGGTAAAAGGCGCTTACTGGGATCAGGAAACTATCAAAGCGATGCAGAAAGATTGGCCGCAGCCAGTCTACAATGACAAAGTTGCGACAGATGCCAACTTTGAGGAAATGACGCAGTTGCTGCTGGAAAATCACGAATATTTGTATGCCGCAATTGCCAGCCACAACGTCCGATCGCAAGCGAGGGCGATCGCCATTGCCGAGACTCTGAATATACCGCGCCGCCGCTTTGAGATGCAAGTATTGTACGGCATGGGCGACAAATTGGCTAAGCTTTTAGTCGATCGGGGTTATCGCGTCCGAGTCTACTGTCCCTACGGCGATTTGCTCCCAGGCATGGCCTATTTAATCCGCCGTTTGCTGGAAAATACCGCCAACAGTTCCTTTATCCGGCAAAGTTCTGAAGAAATGCCGATCGACCAATTGTTAGCCGCGCCAGTAGCCAATGGCAATGACCAGCTAGTTTACACCAAAGTATTTCCCAACGTCGCCGATACAGACTACGCCAATACCGAACTCCGCAAACAAGCAGAAACAGCCATCAAATCTGTGCGGGGAATCCTCGGACAAACCTATTTACCCCTAATTAACGGCGAATACCAAAACACTGAAGCAAGCGTCAATTCTCTCAATCCTTGCAACCCCACAGAAGTAGTTGGGAAAATCGGATTGCTTTCGGAATCGCAAGCCAAACAAGCCCTGCAAGCAGCTAAAGATGCCTCTCTCGGTTGGCGGAAAACCCCCGTCAGACAGCGGGCTGGCGTGTTACGAAAAGCCGCAGAATTGATGGAACAAAGACGGCATGAATTATCAGCTTGGATGGTCTTTGAAGTCGGCAAACCAGTCAGAGAATGCGATGCCGAAGTTTCCGAAGCTATTGATTTTTGCCGCTACTATGCCGACGAAATGGAACGGTTGGAACAAGGGCAAAACTACGATATCCCAGGCGAAACTAACCGCTATAGCTATCAGCCTCGCGGCATTTCTTTGATTATTTCACCTTGGAATTTCCCCTTAGCAATTCCTGTAGGTATGACCGTTGCATCCCTAGTAGCTGGAAATTGTACTTTACTCAAACCTGCGGAATTTTCCTCAGTAATTGCTGCCAAGATTACAGAAATTTTGGTCGATGCAGGCATTCCCAAAGGCGTATTTCAATACGTGCCCTGCAAAGGTTCAACGGTGGGCGCTTACATGGTGAAACATCCCGATGTCCACATGATTACTTTCACCGGTTCTCAAGAAGTTGGCTGCAAAATTTACGCCGATGCTGCGATTTTGCAACCAGGACAAAAACACTTGAAACGAGTCATTGCCGAAATGGGCGGCAAGAATGGGATTATTGTCGATGAAAGTGCGGATTTAGACCAAGCTGTGGCGGGCGTTGTCTATTCGGCGTTTGGATATAGCGGCCAAAAATGTTCCGCTTGTTCGCGAGTAATTGTCGTCGAATCGGTGTATGATGTTTTTGTGGAAAGATTGGTAGAAGCTACGCGATCGCTCAATGTTGGTATTGCCGAAAATCCCGGCACTCAAGTCGGCCCTGTAATCGATGCCAGCGCCCAATCACGTATCCGTGAGTACATCGAAAAAGGTCGCGCTGAAGCGAAAATGGCTTTGGAAATGGCCGCACCCGAAACCGGCTATTTCGTCGGCCCGGTGATAGTCACGGAGGTATCGCCAACAGCAACTCTCGCCCAAGAAGAAATTTTTGGCCCGGTTTTGTCGGTGATTCGGGCAAAGAATTTTAATGAAGCAATTGCGATTGCTAACGACACGAATTTTGCCTTAACCGGCGGATTGTATTCTCGCACACCTTCGCATATCGATCGGGCAAAAGCCGATTTTGAAGTCGGAAACCTGTACATAAATCGCGGAACCACAGGCGCAGTCGTATCCCGCCAACCCTTCGGAGGATTCAAGCTTTCGGGAGTTGGTTCCAAAGCCGGCGGCCCGGATTATTTGCTACAATTCCTGGAACCTCGCACCATAACCGAAAATATTCAGCGGCAGGGTTTTGCGCCGATTGAAGGAGTGGATGATTAATCATTCTTAGGTTCGTAGTGAGGACTTCAGTCCGGGTACATCTCATTTTTGCAAATATATTCGTAGGGGCGAAGCATTTCGGCAGTAAATCTCTGGTTCTCACTAATAAATTATCTGCCGAAATGCTTCGCCATTGCAAAATAGAGATGCACCCTTCAATCCTCTCTTAGGTTCGTAGTAAAAACTTCAGTCCTATCTCTGGCTCTTAAAAGATTAGGACTGAAGTCCTTACTACGAACTTAGGAGTATTTTCTTATAAAAAGTTGATATAAAATGAGTCTTAAATTTCCCCGGAATTGGTTGTTTTTTTTGATTGCTATTATATTAGTCATCGGCATATTTTTTCGTTTCGCCAATCTCGATCGCAAATTCTACTGGATCGACGAAACATATACCTCTCTGAGAATTTCTGGCTACACCGAAGCCGAAATGCTCAAAGAAATTTCGTACCAGAAAATAACCTTACCTTCAGATTTGCAAAAATACCAGCAGATAAATTCCGATCGGAATTTAACTGACACCTTACGTTCTTTAGCAGCAGAAGACCCCCAGCACCCGCCAATGTATTACATACTAGCGCGATATTGGGGGCAATGGTTCGGCAGTTCTGTGACAGCAATGAGAAGTTTAGCCGCTGTGATTAGCTTGCTAGTATTCCCCGCTATTTATTGGCTGGCTTGGGAGTTATTTGAATCCTCAACAGTGGCTTGGATGGCGATCGCAATTTTTGCCATTTCTCCCTACCAAATCCTGTTCGCCCAAGAAGCGAGACAGTACAGTTTGTGGACTCTTACTACTATTTTATCAACAGCCGCCCTGCTGCGAGCAACCCGCGCTACTGACGAAAATGAATACCCAATTAGACTGGTTTATCACTGGACAATTTACGCACTCATGACCGCAATGGGATTTTACACCCACTTGTTATTTGTTTGCGTCGCTACGGCCCATGCAATCTATATCGCAATTATTGCAAACTGGCGCGATATTAAAACATCTATTGCCTATTACGTAGCAGCTTTAGTAGCATTTATTGCCTCCATACCTCCTCTGCTCAATTCTGTAGAAAACTTCAATCAAATAAGAAGCACAACAGTATGGGCGGAACAAACAAATATTTTAAGATTAGTTACCAGGTGGGTTGGTTCCGTTACCATTGCATTTTTTGATATTGGCATTGATGGTACTGCTAATTTCACACAATTAGCGTTGCTAATTCCGATCAGTATAATTATCCTAGGTTTGGTTGGATATGCAATATACTTTCTGTGTAAGCAAACACCAAAACGAGTCTGGTTGCTGATATTATTACTGATGGGCACAACTGCTTTGTTTTTAGCAGTACCCGATCTACTTAAAGGTGGAAGGCGATCAACAAATCCGCGATACTTAGTTCCTTGTTATGTGGGAATTCAGCTAGCCGTTGCTTACCTGCTGTCTACAAAAATTAGCACGAATCTGGATAATTTTAAGCAGCAAAGATGGTGGAAGATAGGTATAGTAGCACTGTTTTCGGCTGGCATTATATCCGCTGGAGTTAGTTCCCAAGCGGATAGTTGGTGGAATAAAGGCAGCGGTTGGTTGCGCGCCGAATTGGAAGTAGTGAGGATAGTCAATGCAGCCAGCAATCCCCTGATTGTCAGCGATACAAATATTGCATACATCATGCCTTTAAGCTATCGGCTACAACCAAAAGTCAAACTGCTAATCGAACCCCGGTGTTACACTTCTTGCTACAAAAATCGAGAATTGCTACGGAAAAAACCACAAACTCCGAAAATTCCTGGTGGTTTCAGTGAGTTGTTTTTATACAGACCATCCTCAGCTTTGCGATCGGCAATTCAGCAGCAAAACTATCAAATAGATCCGGCTGACGCTAATGTTGAGCTTAATCTCTGGAAAATTAGCAAAAAATAATCTGAAAGGATTAAGGCAAAAAAACCAGGTTGCTGCCAAAAAATGTCTTGTTCACCGCGACATACTGTCCAGAAACGGGGTTTTTGGCCGTAGGTTGTGAGTAGAGTTCAATAGGGCTGCTTTCGCGGTAAGCTAGAAGTTAAGAATCAAAAAATAACATCAAAAATCTAAAATGACAGCCACTGAAACCTCCAACATTCGCAAACTGCTGTGCGATCCAGACTTAGGGCTAATCCCTCACCTAGAAAAGTCCCTGAAAGACTTGCACTCATCTGCGATCGCCGCTGGAGAGAAATTCAAGGTAGAACCTTACGATATAGAACTAACCAATTGCCACACGCAGAAGCATCCGAACGACCAAAAACCCCTCGTCACCCAGTCAGTGTTAATCAAAATTCCGCTGACTGGGAAAGTTCAAGACAAGATGGAACTCTATCTGATCGCAACTGAGTTGCAGAACCAAATCGACTTCAAAATTATTGACTGGAGTGCCTTAGAACGCCGCCAATACGACATTCAGGGCATCCCCTTAAAGCAGCCCATCACCAAAATAGACGGCGAGATGAATTACAACTTAGTATTCGATCGACCAAACTACTGCTGCATCACCCTGTCCCGCCAATTTGACGTAACTTACGCCGCCAATTTTTAATTTGGCTTGTAGGGGCGGGTTTCACCAACAATATTTAGGTTCATTAACAATCTATAAAACCCGCCCCTATCCCACGGTAAACCCCTTGTACATTTTTCGCATTCAATACAAATCAATGTTGATCTAGATTGTTAGTTGTGTGGGGGCGGGTTTATGTAGATTGTTAGTAGGAATTCGATATTGTTGGTGAAACCCACCTCTAGGAAATTTGGTAACAATCTGTCAAGCTCATTACCAATTCCCCATTCCCCAATTACCAATTCCCCAATTAATTCAAACCGCTCGATTGGCAGTTTCCGTCAGAATCCTCTTAATATCAGCAGCAGTCAGATTCGGATTAGCCTGGAACATCAAAGCTATCACTCCAGCTACGTGTGGCACTGCCATAGAAGTACCGGCAAAATATCGATAGGGAATCCCTGGTTGAGAAAGCGGTACAGTAGAATAAATGTCACCAGAATCGGCCCTGCCGCCGTTGCCGCCGGGAGCCACAAAGTAGTTTAGTACCTCCGCTCCCGCACGGTTAGAAAAATCTGCAAACAAGCCGTTTCGGCTAACAGCACCGACAGCAACTCCTACCTCATTAGCAAACCGAGCCGGATAATCTACTTGTGGGCTAGCATCATTTCCGGCGGCCGAAATTACGATCGCACCTCTAGCTTCAGCAGCTCGAATCACACTCAATTCGTCATTGTTCAACTGTTGGCCGCCCAAACTGACATTAATCACCCTCGCGCCATTTGCCACCGCATAATTAATCGCATTAATTTCATCCCTAATTTTCCCCACTCCGGTGCGATTCAGTATTTTTAAAGGCATAATCTTCGCAGTCGGAGCCGTTCCAGTAATCCCAACCCCATCCCTTTTCGCAGCAACTAAACCCGAGATGTGAGTGCCGTGATTGTTATCATCCATCGGGTCATTATCGTTGTTGACAAAATCCCATCCCCGGAAATCATCCACAAAGCCATTGCCATCATCATCAGCCCCATTGCTAGCTTTATTCCGACCGATCGCATCAACGCCGGTTTCCCCCGCATTGCTCCAAATATTCCCGAGCAAATCTGGGTGATTGTAGTCAACACCACTGTCGATAACTGCTACCACAATGCCGTCTCCAGTCAATCCCTTCGCCCAAACTTCTGGAGCTTTAATTAAATCTC
>ENA-OBIT01000788-OBIT01000788.1-metagenomes-genome-assembly--contig:-NODE-788-length-13020-cov-4.458_pt1 | contig 13020 bp, 13 predicted proteins | sample MGYA00153386_OBIT01 | MGnify analysis MGYA00153386
GCACCCGCCCCCGCATCCGTACCTCGCGCCGTTACCGCACGCAAGCTCAGCTACAAAGAACAGCGCGAACTGGACGCGCTGCCAGCCCGCGTCGAAGCCCTGGAAGCCGAGCAGACCAGCCTGGCCGCGCGCCTGGCAGACCCAGCGCTGTACACGCGCGAGTCTCACGCGGTGCCCGCCTTGCAAGCCCGCCACGCAGAGATCGACACCGAGCTGCTGAACGCGCTGGAGCGCTGGGAGCTGCTGGGCGCGCGTTGATCGCAGCCGCGGCGGGCACCGCGGCGCGGCGCGGCCGTTCAGGCTGCGCGGTGGCGTCGGCCTTGCTCGTTGATGGCCGCCGGGTGGGTCCGCGACACCATCAACGCCGCGTTCAGGTACAGGCCGTTGACCAGGCGTTGTGCACGTTCGCGGTGAAATCCGGGCCAACCTTCGATGTCGACCAGTGCCGTGGTGTGGCGCTGCAGCCGCGCCACTGCGGCGGCCAATGTGGCGCCTTGTTCAAGCCGGTGCAGCCCGGCCAGGTTGGCAGCCGGCGCGATGCGGTAGGCCACCGGCCCGGCGATTTCGGGCAGCAGTTCACTGCGCGCGCCGTTCATCGCCAGCGCCCACAGCAGCGGACCCAGGGCATAGGTGTTTGGCGCGTTGCTGTCGGCCGCAGGCGGCTCCAGCCGTGCCGGTTCCACCCGTTCCACGCGCAGCCGCGTCAGGCGCAGGCGGCGCAGGCCGTCGGCCGGATGCGCGCAGTGCAGGAGCCTCTGGTTCGGAAACACGGTCCAGGTCAGTTCGCGAGACTCGTGCTGAAGCTCGATTTGCAAACTCCGGCAGTGGCGCAGCGCGGCCGCCATCACTTCCAACACCTCCAGCCCCGGGCCGGGCCCGCCCACGCGGTCGAAGCGCAGCAGGTCCTGCATCAGCGAGGTGTCCAGCGACGACAGCCGCGTGCCCGCCACACCGGTGCCGGCGGCCGCCGCCCAGGCGCGTGCGCGCTCTGGATTCAGGCGCACGCTTTGGGCAGGCTGCAGGGTGGCAAGAAGCGGGTCGTTGGACATCGATGGTCTGACTGATGTGACGCCGCATGGGGCGACGCCTTCACGCAAAGACCCGCAATTGAAGTCCAAGTCACCGCTTTTTGGCATCCCAAGTCTGTTTCAAACGTGTCTGTGTGTGTCCGCACGAGCCCGCCGCAGCCGCTGCCAGAAGCGAGCGTCCTGCGCCGTGGCGAAGTTGATGCGCATCAGCGTGCCCGGGCGCGGCGTGGCGTGGAACAGCGTGCCGGGCGCGATCAGCCAGCCTTCGTCAAGCAGGCTCTGCGCCAGGGTTTCGGTATCGACACCGACATCCACCCAGCCGAACAGCCCTTGCGGCGGCGCCACGAAGCGGCAGCCGGCCTGCGTGGCCAGTTGCACGCTGCGGGCGCGGGCGGCGTCGAGCAGGCTGGTGACGCGGTCGGCATGGCGGCGCAGCGCGCCTTGCTCAAGGCACCAGGCCACGGCTTGCTCCAGCGGCGCGGCCGTGGTCAGGGTGGACAACAGCTTGGTGTCGACCAGCTTGTCGGCCAGCGCCGGCGCTGCGGCCATGAAACCTACACGCCACTGTGGGGTTAGTATCTTCGAGAACCCCGAGATGTAGACAGTGCGCTGCAACGCGTCCAACTGCGCCAACCGGGTGGCATGCGGCGGCGCCAGCCAAGCGTAGGTGTCGTCTTCCACCAGCGTCAAGTCGTGCAACTCGGCCAGGCGCAGCACCTGGTGGGCGGCCGCCGGCGACAGGCACGCACCCGTGGGGTTGTGCAGCACCGACACGGTGACGTACAGGCGCGGCCGGTGCGCGCGCAGCAACGCTTCCATCACCGTCAGGTTTGGGCCCTCGGGGCCGCGCGGCACCGGCAGCACGCGCATGCCCAGGCGGGCCAGGCGGGCAAACTCCACCGCCCAGCCGGGCTCGTCGACCAGCACCGCGTCGCCTGGGCGCAACAAGGTGCGGCAGACGATGTCCAGCGCGTGCGTGGCACCGACGGTGGTGACGATCTGCGACGGCGCCGCGGGCACGCCCAAGTCAGCCATGCGGCGCGACAGCGCGGCGCGCAGGCTGGCGTCGCCTGCCGGTTCGCCGTAACGCAGCCAGCTGGCCGCCGCCGCATCACCCGCCGTCACGCGGCGCAGCGCGCGCTGCAGCAGCGGCGCGTCCAGCCAGGACTCGGGCAAGGTGCCCATGCCCGGCGCGGGCAGGCCGCCCTGGGCCTGGAACATGCTGCGGATGAGCGCCGTGGCGTTGGCCGGCGCCGAGGATGGGCGAGGCGCGGCATGGCGCTTGCGCGGCTCGGCCGGCATCAGCAGCGCGTCATCGCGCACGAAGAAGCCGCGCTGCGGCTTGGCCTGCACCAGGCCCTGGGCCTGGAGCTGGTCGTACGCAGCCACCACGGTGCTGGTGCTCACGCCATGGCGGCGCGCACTGTCGCGCACCGACGGCAGCCGCGCCCCCGGCGCCAGCAGCCGCTGCCGGATACGGTCGGCACAACGCTGCGCCAGCTGTTCGGCCAGCGTGGCACTGGCCGAGCGCGCCAGCAGGGCGTCAGATGGCACAGGCTGTGTGGGTGGCATGGGGAGTACAGAAAAGCATTCTGTGTGGCAAAGTGTATTGCCTTTGTATTGTTTGACTGACCTAGACTTGCGCGCATGGAAGACGCCGATTTGCCAGCAACGTGTTGAACGACATCCAACGCGGTTTCCTGCTCGGCGCCCTGGGCGTGGTGATCTTCGCCATGACGCTGCCCATGACGCGGCTGGCCGTGGGCGATGTGTCCGACCCGCAACTGCCGCCCGGCTTCGTCACCGCTGGCCGCGCCGCGCTGGCGGGTGCCCTGAGCGCGCTGTACCTGCTGGCCGTGCGCGCACCGGCGCCGCCGCGCCGCCTGTGGGCCACGCTGGCGGTCAGCGCGCTGGGCACGGTGGTGGGTTTCCCGCTGTTCCTGGCGCTGGCGCTGCGCCAGGTCGACGCCATGCACGCGGCGGTCGTGACTGGCGTGTTGCCGTTGGGCACGGCGGTGGTGGCCGCGCTGGTGCTGCGGCAGCGGCCGTCAGCGGGTTTCTGGCTTTGCGCCGTGCTGGGTTGCAGTTTGGTGCTGGGCTACGCGGCGTGGCAGGGCAAAGGGCAGCTCAGTGCGGCCGACGGCTTGCTGCTGCTGGCCGTGTTGAGCACATCCATTGCCTACGTGGCCGGCGCGCAGGCGGCGGTGGTGATGCCCGCGCAGCAGGTGATCTGCTGGATTCTCGTCGGCTCGCTGCCCTTCACCGTGCCAGCCGCGCTGTGGTTGTGGCCTGACCTGCCCGTGCGCCCATCGGCCTGGGGCGGCTTCTTCTACGTGTCGGTGTTTTCGATGTGGCTGGGCTTCTTTGCCTGGTACCGTGGCCTGGCGCTGGGTGGCGTCGTGCGCGTCAGCCAGGTGCAGCTGATTCAGCCCTTTCTGGCGCTGTTGTTTGCGGTGCCGGTGCTCGGTGAAACGCTCCAACCCGTGACGCTGTTCTTTGCGCTGGCGGTGATTGCCGTGGTCGTCATCGGCAAACGCATGCCGGTGGCGCGACACTGATTAGCCACGAACAGGAGACAACCCGTGACCGCAACCTCCACCCCGGGCGCCTGGCAACTGGCGCGCCGCGCTGACCGGCTGAACCCATCCACCATCCGCGAGATCCTGAAGATCACCGAGCGGCCGGGCATCATTTCGCTGGCCGGTGGGTTGCCGTCGGCCGACACCTTCCCAGTGGCTGCCATGCGAGAGGCCACGGCACGGGTGCTGCGCGACCAGCCGCGTGAAGCGCTGCAGTACGCCGCCAGCGAAGGCTACGCACCGCTGCGTGAATGGGTGGCCGGCGAGCTGGCCACGCAGGGCCTGGCGTGTGACGCATCGCAGGTGCTTATCACCACCGGTTCGCAGCAGGGGCTGGACCTGGTGGGCAAGGTGCTCATCGACCCCGGCAGCACGGTGGCAGTGGAGTCGCCCACCTACTTGGGTGCGCTGCAGGCCTTCGCACCTTACGAGCCCGAGTTTTTCGCCGTCGAGGGCGACGATGACGGCCCGCTGCCGCAGTCGCTGGACGCCGCTTGCGCTGGCCGCGACAAGCCGCGCTTCGTGTACCTGCTGCCGAATTTCCAGAACCCCACCGGCCGCTGCGTCAGTGCCGAACGGCGGCTGGCGCTGGTGGACCGAGCTGCCGCACTGGGCTTGCCCATCGTGGAAGACAACCCCTACGGCGACCTGTGGTTCGACACCCCGCCGCCACCGCCGCTGTCGGCCCGAGCCGGGGTGGGCGTGGGCGTTTGTGATGGAGGTGTTGATGGTGGTGTTGGCGGCGCGGTCTACCTGGGCTCGTTTTCCAAGGTGCTGGCCCCCGGGCTGCGGCTGGGCTACCTGGTGGCGCCCAAGGCCATCTACCCCAAGCTGCTGCAGGCCAAGCAGGCCGCCGACCTGCACACCCCCGGCTTCAACCAGCGCGTGGTGTACGAGGTCATCAAGAACGGTTTCCTGACGCAGCACGTGCCCACGATCCGTGCCCGCTACAAGCTGCAGCGCGACGCCATGAGCGCGGCGCTAACGCAGCACATGCAGCGCCTGGTGGCCGGCGGATGCCGCTGGCAGGTGCCCGTGGGCGGCATGTTTTTCTGGCTGACGCTGCCGCCGCACATCGACGCCGCCGCGCTGCTGCCCCGGGCGGTTGAAGCCGGCATGGCCTATGTGCCCGGCAGCGCCTTCTTCCCGCATGGCGGGCACGCCAACACATTGCGGCTGAGCTTCGTCACGGCGTCGCCGCAGCAGATCGACACGGCCGTGGCCGCGCTGGCGCAGGCACTGGCTTCGGCATGAACAGCGGCCGGGCGGCCTGTTCGGGCTGCACGCCCGGCCACACCAGCGCCGCCGCTGCGGCGTGCCCGGCCGTTTGATAGCGGACACCGTTCAGATCGACATGAACCTTGTCCCCAGCGCCACCGTCACCGAGTTGTTTCTGGTGGCGATGGCGGTGATCTTTCTGCTGCCTTACCTGGTGTGGCGCGTCTTTCGCACCGACCACTGGGCGCCACTGGTGGTGGTGCAGATACTTGCCGGCATCGTGCTCGGGCCGGGCCTGCTGGGCGAGGCGTTTCCGCAGGTCTACCAAGCGGTGTTCAAGCCTGCCGTGGTGCAGACGCTGAACGGCGTGGCCTGGTGGGCAGTAAGCCTGTTCGTGTTCATCGCCGGCCTTGAACTTGATTTGAAATCGGCCTGGAAACACCGCACCGAAAGCGCCATCACGGCCGGCTGCGCGCTGTTGCTGCCGCTGCTCTTCGGCAGCTTGCTGGCGCTGGCGGTGCTGGCCTGGCTGGGCCCAGGGTGGGTGGGCGCGCAGGCGCAACCCTGGCAATTCGTGGCCGGCGTCGGCATGGGCTGCGCGGTGACGGCGCTGCCGATTTTGATCTTGCTGATGGACAAAATGCAGGTGCTGCGCCTGCCGCTTGGCCAGCGTGTGCTGCGCTACGCCAGCCTGGACGACATCCTCATCTGGACCGTGCTGGCGGTGATCTTGCTGGACTGGGCGCGCATCGGCCGCCAAGCCGCCTTCATCGCCGCATTTGCCATGGCGGCCTGGCAATTTCGCCGCTTGCTGGTGCGCCTGCCCGAGCGCGACCGCTGGTACTTGATGCTGCCCTGGCTGGCCGTGGTGGCGCTGGGCGCGGACTGGTGCGGCCTGCACTACATGGTGGGCGCCTTCCTGGCTGGCGCGGTGCTGGACCGGGCATGGTTTGCGCTGCCCGATCTGGATGCGCTGCGCGGCAACGTGCTGCTGGTGCTGATGCCGGTGTTTTTTCTGTCCACCGGGCTGCGCACCGAATGGGGCCTGGGCGGCGCAACGGTGCTGGCCGTCGCCACCGGCCTGGTGGTGGCGTCGGTGGCCGGCAAGTTGATCGGCGTGCACCTGGCCGGCCGGCTGCTGGGTTGGGCGCCGGGCGAGGCCAGCGCCATCGGCTGGCTGCTGCAGACGAAGGGGCTGATCGAGATCATCTTCGCCAGCATCCTGCTGGATAAACAAATCATCACCGCCAACACCTTCACCGCGCTGCTGCTGATGGCGGTGGTGAGCACCATGCTGACGGTGCCGGTGGTGAGCCCCAGGCTGGCGCGCCTGCAGGGCGTGCTGGGCAAGTCGGCATGAACAGCGGCGGCGCGGCCACGGCAATCGACCACCTGGTGGTGGCCGCCGCCACGCTGGCACAAGGCGTCGCCTGGTGCAAGGCCACGCTGGGCATCACCCCCGGCCCGGGCGGCCAGCACGCGCTGATGGGCACGCACAACCGGCTGTTCAGCATCGCCAGCGACACCTACCCGCAGGCCTATTTGGAAATCATCGCCATCGACCCCGACGCACCGCCGCCGGGCCGTGCGCGCTGGTTCGGCCTGGACGACCCGGCCCTGCAAGCCCGCAACCAGCAGCAGCCGCAACTGGTGAACATGGTGGCCCGCAGTGCCATGCTGGACATGCACCGCTGGGGCCTCATCACCGTCGGCCTGCAGCCCGGCGAGCCGGTGTGTGCCGCGCGCGACACCCCGCAGGGCCGGCTGGAATGGCAGATCATGTTGCGCGCTGACGGTGCGCTGCTGTGTGGCGGCGCGCTGCCCACGCTGATCCAGTGGCACGGCATTCACCCGGCGCAGCACATGCCCGCCAGCGGCGTCACGCTGCGCAGCCTGATGCTGCGCGGTGTGCCCGAACGCGCTCGAACTGTGCTGCGCCTGCGCGGCGTGACGCATGAAAACCCACCCGGCTCGGCCCTGCGTGCCGTGTTGGCCACGCCGCTCGGCGACGTCTTGCTGGAGAGCGCATGACTGACGAACTGTTTCGCGAAGACGCCACGTTGCTGCACTGCACCGCCACCGTGCGGGCGGTAGATGAGGCCGGCATCGTGCTGGACCGCACCGTGTTTTACCCGCTGGGCGGCGGCCAGGCCGGTGACGCGGGCACACTGGTCGCCGACAGCGGCGTGATGCTCGTCATCACCGACACCCGCAAGCACAACGACCGCGCCGGCGACATCGCCCATGTGCCCATTGCCGGCGCCGACTTAACGGCCTTCGCGCCCGGCACGCGCGTCACCGCCCGCATCGACGCCGCGCGCCGCCAGGCGCACCAGCGCTTGCACACTGCCACGCACCTGCTGTGCGCTTTGGTGCCGCACCCGGTGGACGGCTGCTCGATCACAGCCACCCATGCGCGGCTTGATTTCCACATGATCGAGCCGCTGGACAAAGAAACGCTCACCGCTGGCATCGCGCGCCTGGTGGCCGGCGCGCACGCGGTGAGCCACCGTTGGATCAGCGTGTCCGAACTCGACGCCAACCCGGGTCTGGTGCGCAGCATGAGCGTGCAGCCGCCCCGTTCGGCCGACGGCCTGGGCCGTATCCGCTTGTTGTCGATCGAAGACGTGGACTTGCAGCCCTGCGGCGGCACGCATGTGGCCAACACCGCCGAGATCGGCAACGTGGTGGTGACTAGGATCGAGAAAAAGTCGGCCATGACCCGCAGGGTCGTGCTCGGCTTTGCAGAGTCAGGCGTCTGCCGGGACTGAAGTCATTCGACGGCAACCGGTATTGCGGCATGTGGGCGCGCCGCTTTTGGCGCCAACAAAACGGGGTCCGAAAAGTGGGGCCTTTGAACGACCTATGCTCGGCGCTCGTTGTCGGGTGCGTGACTGTCAGGCACGGCACGTTGCAGTGCGTGCCCTGCTTGCACTGCCGTGGCGTGCTGAATCTTCGGAGAACTTGATGAAGAAAATGGTGACACTGCGCCGTATCGACGCCGTAAAGCGGGTGGGCGCCTACGAAGTGCTTGTGATCGACGGCGTGGAGGTTGAAGAGTTTCACGCCGCGCGCGACGTTTTCCATGCCGGCGAATACTGCGTGTTCGTGGAACGCGACCTGATGTTGCCGGCGCACCCGAAGCGCAGCTGGACAGCCACCGCGCGCACGGCCACCGTGCAGCTTTATCCGCTGGGCGAATTCCCCGAGATCGCCGAAGACATGATGATGTTGTCGCACGACCACGACGGCTTCACGGCCGAGGATTACGCCGAGATTCGCAACACCGATTTCGGCCGGCGCTTCGGCGTCAAGCCGGCCGTCTGAGCCGGCTTGCACCGCGCACCGCACATTGCGCGCTCGCGAAACCTCGATTTAGCCGCCGCGCGCCAGATCGTGCAGCAGCCGGTGGACCATGACGCCCGAGGCGCCCAACCGCGCCGCTTGGCCCTGCGAGGTGCCCGCTGACAACCACCCCTTGCCACGCAGCACGCCGCCGATCACGGGTTGCGGAAGTCGTCGTGGCAGGCCTTGCAGGTGGCCGCAGCAGGCCCGAAAGCGGCCTTCAACCCGGCTTCGGTCCCGGACGCGGCGGCCAGCTTGACCACCTCGTCCTGCATCTTCTTGGCTGCGGCGTCGAACTTCGCGCGCTCGGTCCAGACATTGGCCTTCGGCGCACCCTTCTCGGTGCCCGAGGTGCCTTCGACGAAGCCGGCGTAGGGCAGTTTGGACATGTCGACCACCACCCCGGCGTTGGCCGCGGCCACGGCGGCGTCGTAGGGCATGCGGCCATTCGCCATGGCTCCCAGGCGGCCGAAGTGCGTGGCCATCACCGTGAAGGCGGCCTTGCGGTACTTCACCGCGTCTTCGGGCTTCTGAAACTGGGCGGCGGCGGGCAGGGCTGTGGCCAGGCCGACAACGGCGGCAGCGGTGAGTAGAAGACGTTGCATGGGCGAAACTCCGTGAGGGTGAGTGACTGAGCCGACCTGCTGCGCGCAAGCGCGCGAACGCACGAACGCGCAAACAGATCGGCAGTGTACGAAGACATGCCCGGCTCGCGCCGGCCCGAGCTGTGGCTTGCCCCGCATCGGCGCATAGACGATCTCGCGTTATGGTCGCATTCCCGTTCGCCCTGCTGCGATTGCGCCAACCATTGCGCCAACCATTGCGTCCACCATCGCGCCCACCACCGATGCGAAAGCCCGCCCTTGTTCCCATTCGTGTCTGGGACTTGCCCACGCGGCTGTTTCACTGGCTGCTGGCTGCGGCGGCGGTCGGGTCGGTGGCCAGCGCCAAGATCGGTGGGGGTGCCATGGTCTGGCATTTTCGTTTCGGATACCTGGTGTTGACGCTGGTCTGCTTTCGCATGTTGTGGGGGCTGATGGGCGGGCGCTGGTCGCGCTTCGCCAGCTTCATCTATGCGCCGGCCACGCTGTGGCGTTACCTGCGCGGCCGCACCGAGCCGGGCGAACATCTGGACGTGGGCCACAGCCCCACGGGCGCGGCGTCGGTTTTTGCGTTGCTGGGCATCCTGGCGATGCAGTTGGCCACTGGCTTGGTGGCTGACGACGAGATCGCCAATCAAGGCCCGCTGTATCGGTTTGTCAGTGGCGACACCTCGCTCCTGGCCACGTCGTGGCACAAGACCTGGGGCCAGTGGCTGTTGCTGGGGCTGGTGGGGTTGCACATCGCAGCCATCCTGTTTTATCTGTTGAAAAAGCACACCAACCTGGTGGCGCCCATGCTGCACGGTGACAAACTGTTGGCTTCTGGCACCCCGGCCAGTGCCGACGGCCTGCCGCAGCGGCTGCTGGCGCTGGTGCTGGTGGCGCTGTGTGCCGGGCTGGCGGCCTGGGTTGCACGGCAAATGGGCTGAGCGATTTGCACCACTTCGACATCCGACTCATCGTGGCGCATGGCCCGACAGATCACCCGGCCGATGCCCCGGCCGATGTGGCAGCGGTTCGCTCGCTGATCCGCGAATACGCCGATTCGCTGGGCGTGGACCTGTGTTTCCAGCAGATTGACGCTGAGCTGGCCACGTTGCCTGGCGACTACGCCGAACCGGGCGGTGCCTTGTTGTTGGTGATGGTGGACGGCAAACCGGCCGGCTGCGGCGCCATCCGCGCGCTGCCCGATGTGGACTACGCCAACGCCTGCGAGATGAAACGCCTGTTCGTGCGCCCCGCATTTCGGCGCCTGGGCCTGGGCCGGGTGCTGGCGCTGGCGCTGATCGAACAGGCCATCCAGGCCGGTTACTCCACGCTGCTGCTGGACACGCTGGACGACATGGAGGCCGCGCGTGGCCTGTATGCCGAACTGGGCTTCGAGGAGATTCCGCCCTACTACTTCAACCCGCTGCCAGGCGCGCACTACCTGAAAGTTGACCTGAGCGCGCCGGCCACCCGCGGGTGAATTTGCTTGATGTGGCCCTACCGGGGGTCACACGGCTTTGCGGCATCATCAAGACCGTCTTCCCGCGCGTTTCGACCCGCCCCAGCCTGGACACCCGAACACGATGAGCAACCCCCCTCTTGAACTGCACGCGGGCGACCTGCGCCTGGCACTGCGGCCCGATCTGGGCGGCGCCATCGCCGGCCTGTGGCTGCGTGACGTGGCGGTGATGCGCAGCACCGAGCCGGCCGATCTGGACAGTTCGCGCCGTTCGGCCTGCTATCCGCTGGCGCCGTATTCCAACCGGCTGGGTTACCGGCGGTTTCGCTGGCTCGGGCAAGACCACACCACCCAGCCCAACTTCGACGACAACCCGCATTCCGTGCACGGCGTGGCCTGGCAAAGGCCGTGGCACGTGGTGTCGCACAGCGCCCAAGAGGCCGAGCTGCGCTACACCCACACACCCGATCATCACTGGCCGTTTGCATTCGAGGTGCGCCAGCGGTTTGTGCTCGGCGCCGACGCGCTCGAGCTGCACCTGGCCTTCACCAACCGGGCCGCGCACACGCAGCCGGTGGGGCTGGGCTGGCACCCGTATTTCCCCAAGCGCCCGCACAGCAGGCTGCATGTCGAGCTGACCGACCGCTGGGAGAACGACGCCAGTGGCCTGCCCACGCGGCGTGTGCCGCAGCCGGGCATCGACGGTGACGTGGCGCACCTGGGCTTCGACAACTGCTTTGAAGGCTGGCGCGGCGCGGCGCGGCTGCGTGACGACAAGCTGTCGATGCGCCTGAGCTCGTCGCTGCCCTACCTGGTGGTGTACACGCCGGCCGGCAGCCCCTACTACTGCGTCGAGCCGGTCAGCCATGTCAGCAACGCCATCCACATGGCCGACCCGGCCGCGCACGGCCTGCGCACACTGGCCGCAGGCGCCACGTTTGACGCCTGGATGAAGCTGGAAGTCACCACCGCGTGACAGCGGCGCCGGACATCACCGCGCTGCCGGCGCCGGCGGCGCTGCTGGGCGAGTCACCGGTGTGGCACCCGGGGCTCGGCGCGTTGGTCTGGTGCGACATTCCCGGCCGCGCGCTGCACCGCCATGTGCTGGCCACGGGTGAGCACACTCAATGGGCGCTGGACAGCGAACCCGGCTGCTGCGCCCCACTGCCCGGCGCCGACTGGCTGCTGGCGCAACGCGACGGCCTGTGGCGCTTCGACATGGCCACCGGCCAGCGCCATTTGCTGGCGCCGCCGCCTTACGACACCACGAACGAACGTTTCAACGACGGCCGCGCCGACCCGCAGGGCCGGTTGTGGGTGGGCACCATCTACGAGCCGCGCGACGCACCCCGCGCCGCCTTGTACCGCTGGGCCGGCGGCGCGTTGCAGCGCATGGCCGGCGACATCACCGTCAGCAACGGCCTGGCCTTCAGCCCCGACGGCCGCACGATGTACTGGGCCGACACCACCGCGCACCGCATCTTCGCGTTCGACTTCGACGACGACACCGGCAGCCTGTCGCAGCAGCGCGTGTTCGCGCAGTTCGAGCCGCGTGCCACCGGGCAAGGCCTGGCCGACTACGGCGGCCGGCCCGACGGTGCGGCGGTGGATGTGCAAGGCGCCTACTGGGTGGCGATGTTCGAAGGCCAGCGCCTGCTTCGCCTGGCGGCTGATGGCACCTTGCTGCAAGAAGTGCCGCTGCCCGTGCGCTGCCCGACCATGCCGTGTTTTGGCGGCGCCGACTTGAAAACCCTGTTCATCACCACCGCACGCTTGAACCGACCCGCCGACGAACTGGCCGATCAACCCCTGGCCGGCCGCGTGTTGTGCCTGCGGGTGGACGTCCCCGGTCTGCCGGTGAACTTCGCCCAGCCGTGAAGCCGGCGCGCGCGCCCAGCACAGCGCCGCAGCCGGGCCGGTCCGCGATCCCCCCGGCGAACCAATCGCGAACCACCGCAGGCGGGGCGCGACAGTGACCACCTTGCTGGACCGCGCCGCGCTGCTGCAGCGGCTGCAGCAGCCCCACACCTGGGACCTGGTGGTCATCGGTGGCGGTGCCACCGGCCTGGGCGTGGCGCTGGACGCGGCAGTGCGCGGCTTCAGCGTGGCGCTGGTCGAGGCTGGCGACTTTGCCCAGGGCACCTCGTCGCGCGCCACCAAACTGGCGCATGGCGGTGTGCGCTACCTGGCGCAGGGCAACATCGGCCTGGTGCGCGAAGCCCTGCACGAGCGCGGCGCGCTGCTGGCCAACGCGCCCCATGTGGCGCAACGCCTGGCCTTCGTGATGCCCAGCTACCACTGGTGGGAGCGTGCTTACTACGGCGCCGGGCTAAAGGCTTACGACGTCCTGGCCGGTCGCCAGGGCCTGGGCGGCACCGAATGGCTGAGTGCCCAGCGCACCGCAGAACTGCTGCCCGGCGTGCAGCGCCGCGGCTTGTGGGGCGGTGTGCGCTACTGGGACGGTCAGTTCGACGACGCCCGCCTGGCCCTGCTGCTGGCGCGCACGGCGGCGGCGCGCGGCGCGCTGGTGCTGAACCACTGCGCTGCCACCGGGCTGCTGCTGGGTGACACCGGCCAAGTGAACGGGGTGCAGGTGCGCTGTTCTGAATCCGGCCTGCAGGCCACGCTGAAAGCACGCTGCGTGGTCAATGCCACCGGTGTGTGGGTGGATGCCGTGCGGGACATGGACCAGCCCACCGGCACCCCTGCCCGGCCGCGCATGGTGACCCCCAGCCAGGGGGTGCACCTGGTGGTCGACCGCGCCTTCATGCCCGGCAGCCACGCCCTGCTGGTGCCCAAGA
>ENA-OBIT01000789-OBIT01000789.1-metagenomes-genome-assembly--contig:-NODE-789-length-13019-cov-4.17556_pt1 | contig 13019 bp, 10 predicted proteins | sample MGYA00153386_OBIT01 | MGnify analysis MGYA00153386
GACAGCGTTGCCGGCCCGACGGGCTAGACCGGACTAGCCTGGGGTGACGCCGTCGCGAAACATGCGCTGCCTACATTCGACGGGTCAGCCCGCTGTTTGTATTCGCTAATTCACATTCGCCAGTTCACCTTCGCTGCCCACGCTCGATAGTGGCTTGATGTCATTGCGGGCCTGTCGCCGGCTGCCACCCTTCATCGGGCCTGCGGGCCAAAGCCCCAGCGGCGGTTGTGTGAAGATTCTTTTCTGTTCTGCTTTCTTCAAGCCCTCGATAGGCGGTGTGGAGCACGTAGGTGCCCTGCTGGCCGAGCAGTTTCAGCGCGCCGGCCACGAAGTGGTGGTGGTCACACAAACTGAAGCTGTTGCGCCCGACGCCGAAATCTTCACCGTGGTGCGCCGCCCTGGCCGACAGCAGCTGACACGGTTGGTGGCCGACGCCGACGTGGTGGTCCACAACCAGATCAGTCTTCGCCTGGCCTACCCGCTGATGTGGCTGAACCGACCCTGGGTGGTGGTTCACCACAACTGGTTGTGGCAGCCCGGCGCCAGCCGCAGCTTGGGCTGGTTCAAGGCGCGGGTGCTGCGCCGCGCCGCGCACATCGCCGTCAGCCAACCGCTGGCCCAGGCGCTGGCCCCAGCCGTGGTGGCCGAGGTTATTTGCAACCCCTATGCCGACGACGTATTCAAGCCCATGCCCGGTGTGCAGCGCCAGCACGACCTGGTGTTCGTGGGCCGACTGGTCAGCGACAAGGGTGTTGGTTTGCTGCTTCAAGCCCTGGCCCTGTTGCGCACGCAGGGGCTGACGCCGGGGCTGTGCATCGTGGGCCAGGGGCCTGAAGAATCGGCCTTGCGCCAACAGGCGCATGCGTTGGGCGTGGCCGACAAGGTGCGCTTTGCCGGGCCGCTGCAAGGCGCCGCGCTGGCCCTGCTGCTGAACGCCCACCGTGTGGCGGTGGTGCCGTCGGTGTGGGAGGAACCCTTCGGCATCGTGGCCCTGGAAAGCATGGCCTGCGGGTGTGTGCCGCTGGTGGCGCGCAGCGGCGGGCTGCCGGCGGCCGTGGGGCGGGCCGGGCATCTGTTCGACAAATGCGACGCGGCCGACCTGGCACGCGGCATCAGCACGCTGCTTTCCGACGCCGCCCTGTGCCGCGCCTACCAGGCGGCGGCGCCGGCCCACCTGGCGCGCCACCGCAGCCGGCGCATTGCACAACGCCACCTGCAGGTCATCGAGCGCGTGCGCCAGGCTCACGCCCACACGCGTCACCTGGCCGATGTTTGACGTGTTGTTGCATATGTCGCCCAACATGCCGCTGATCGCGCCGCTGAACGCGCCGCAAGAACGCGCACGGCGCCGCCTGGTGCGGCTGGTGCTGCTGATCTACGTGGTGGTGATCTTTGAAGGTGCCCTGCGCAAATGGCTGCTGCCTGAATTCAGCCAGGTGCTGTTTTTCCTGCGCGACCCGTTCTTGCTGTACGCCTATGTGCTGGCCACGCGCCACCGGCTGTGGCCACGGCGCAGCGCCTGGTTGAGCCTGGCCTGGGGCATGGCGGCCCTGGGGGTGCTGCTGGTGTTTCTGCAGGCCGCCAGTGGTGGGGTCAGTGACACGCGCTGGCTGCTGGGGGCCTACGGCTGGCGCGGCTATTTCATGGCGCTGCCACTGGCCTGGCTGGTGGGTGCTCAGTTCAACCCGGCCGACCTGTGGCGGCTGGTGCGCCTGACGCTGTGGTTGACGCTGCCGGTGGCGGTGCTGGTGGCGGTGCAGTTTTCGTCACCCATGGACGCTGCCATCAACGTGGGCAGCGCCAGCGACACCGACCTGCAGTTTCGCGGCGTGGGTTTGAATGTCGAACGCACGCGGCCGATGGGCCCATTTGCATCGGGCGCCGGGCAGCAGCAGTTCGTGGCGGCGGCTTTTGCGCTGCTGCTGGCGGCCTGCATCACACCGGCGGCGCGGCGCCGGGCTGGCGTGTTGCTGTTGGCGCTGTCGGCCTGCGCGCTGCTGGCCTGCGCGGCCTTCAGCGGCAGCCGGGGTACGGTGTTGCAATGCGCGCTGTCGGCCGCCTTTGCGCTGGGCCTGGTGGCGCTGGGCCGTGGTGCGGCGTTGAAGGCGCGTGCGCTGGCCTGGCCGCTTGGAATGGCCGTGGCGGCGGTGGTGCTGGTGCCGGTGCTGTTCCCGGCCGGTTTCGCGGCCTTCCTTGAACGCTGGACCTCTGCCAGCGCGGCCGAAGCCAACTTCACGGGCGGGGTGCTGGGCCGCGCGCTTTTTGGCCTGGTCGATTTCACGCGGCTGATCGACGACGTGCCCGCCCTGGGCTACGGCCTGGGGTATGGCGGCAATGCCAGCATCACCCTGGGCGCGCGGATCGACGGCGTGATGCCCGGCAAGCTGGCCGAAACGGACTTCGCGCGCCACATGGTCGACCTCGGCCCGGTGTTCGGCCTGGGCTACATCGTCTTTCGTGTGGCGCTGACGTGTTGGCTGGCGGCACGCGTCTGGCGCGCCACGCGGCAGTCGGCCAGTGCGCTGCCGATGCTGCTGTTTTCCTACGCCGGGTATGTGCTGTTGTTGGGGCAGATCACCGGCCAGGGCACCATCAATTCCTATGGCTGGCTGTTCGTGGGTTTATGCATCGCCGCCACGCGCGCGCCGCTGCGCCAGGCCGTGCCCGCGCGTCGCCGCACGCCTGGGCCGCTGTATCCGCACAGGCTGCACACCCCTTACCCCATGCCCGCGCTGGCCGGCACGGCACGGCCAGGCTGACCGATGGACCTCAGCCAACCCCGGGCCCTGCCCCGAGCCGACGCGGCACACGCCGCGCCACACGCCACACCGGCACGGCCGCTGCTGGGCGTGATCGTGCTGACCTACAACGCCGCCGCCGTCATCGAGCGCACCGTGAGCGCCGCCCTGCGCGTGGCCGACCACGTGTTCGTGGTCGACTCGGGGTCGAGCGACGGCACGCTGGACATCCTGTCGCGCCTGGGCTGCAACTGGGTTCACCGCCCTTTCGTGCATTACGCCGACCAACGCAACTGGGCCATCGACCACTTCGGCCCGCGCACCGAATGGCAGCTGCACCTGGATGCCGACGAGGTGCTGTGCGACACGGCGGTGGCCGCCATCCACCGGGTGCTGCAACAACCGGGGCCGGTACCGGTACTGGGTTTCATCTTCGAGCGGCGCACCTACTTCATGGGCCGCGCGCTGCGCTGGGGCGGCACCACCAACTACCACTTGCGGCTGTTCAAGACCGGCAGCGCGCGCTGTGAAGACCGGCTGTACGACCAGCACTTCGTCAGCCCGCACCCGGCGCAGCGCCTGCCCGGCGTGCTGCACGACATGAACGTGGGTGACCTGGCCGAATGGACCGCGCGCCACAACCGCTGGAGCAGCCTGGAAGCCGCCGAACTGGCGCGCGACGACTCGGCCAGCGCCGGTATGCAGAGCACCGGTCTGCGCCTGACCGCACGCTGGTCGGCCGACCCGCGCGAACGGCGGCGCCTGTACAAGGGCGTGTACTACAGCGCGCCGCGCGGCTGGCGTGCGCTGGCTCTTTTCGTGTACCGCTATGTGCTGCAGGGCGGCTTTCTCGACGGGCGCGCGGGGTTCTATTACGCCTTCTTGCAGACGCTGTGGTTTCGCATGCTGGTGGACGCCAAGCTGCATGAACAGCGGCCCGGCCGCAGGCCGCCATGAACGGCAGCGTGGACGGCAGCGTAGACGGCAGCGTGGACAACACTCGCTCCACCCTGCGTGGGCTCTTCAGCGCCAGGCGCCTGCGACTGGCCGGCACCGCGCTGTCAGCGCAACTGGTGGTGCAGGCGCTGGGCCTGGTCACCGGCATCCTGCTGGTGCGGTTGATGGACCCGGCGCAGTTTGCGTGGCTGACGCTGGCCGGCAGCCTGCTGGTGACGGCCACCGTGTTGGCCGACATGGGCCTGGCCAGTGCCGTTTTGGCCGAAGGCGGGCGGCAGGCCGGCCAGCCGCAAACGGCCTGGGCGGCCGTGCGTGCGGACGCCGGCCGCGTGCAGTCGCGGCTGGCAATGGCCGCCCTGCTGCTGGCGCTGCCGGCAGGGCTGTTCATGTTCGCGCAGCAGCACACCGGCCACGCAGTGGCCTGGGCCTTGGCCTTGATGGCACTGGGCACGGCGGTGCTGCAGGCGCGCAACGGCCTGACGCTGTCGGTGGTGCGGCTGGCAGGCGACGTGGCCTGGCAGCAGCGCGCCGACCTGGCACTGGCCGCCGCCCGCCTGGCCGCGGTGGTGCTGGCGTTGGCGTGGTGGCTGGACATCAACGCGGTGATGGCCTTGTCGTTGCAGGCACTGACTGCCCTGTGCATGGCCCTGGTGCTAAAGCGCTGGTGGGTGGCACGCCAGCTGGCCCCCACGGCCGCCGCAGTGGCCACAGGCCGGCACACGCCAGCCCTGCACCGGCAACTGCTGCACCAGGGCCCCAACGCGCTGTGGTTTGCCGTCAGCAGCCAGTTCGCGCTGTGGCTGGTTGCCGTCCTGGGCACCGGTGCTGATGTGGCGGCGCTGGGCGCACTGGCGCGCCTGGCCGGCGTGTTCACGGTCATCGGCGTGCTGATGGCCACGCTGGCCCAACCCTACTTCGCGCGGCAGCACGACACCGCCGCCCTGGGCACCGCCTTCGTGGCCATCAATCTGATATTCAGCGCGTTGTTGGTGGCGATGCTGGGCATGGCCGCCGCGTGGCCACAGGCCGTGTTGTGGCTGCTGGGGCCGGCCTACGCGGGGCTTGCGAACGAACTGTTGTGGATGGTGGCGGCGTCCACCCTGGCGGCCTGGAGCGGTGCCGTGTATTCGCTGGGCTGCGCGCGTGGCTGGGTGCTGCCGCTGGGCTGGGCCGTGGCCGCCACCCTGGCCGGCACCGTGCTGGCCGTGGCCACGCTGGATCTGGCCACACCCCGTGGCGCGCTGGCGATGAACACCCTGATTGCCAGCCTGAGTCTGCTGGCCGTGCTGGTGTTCATGGCGCACCACTTGCGCCGCCTGCCTGGGCGGGATGTAAAGGCAGCAACTCGATCTGCCGTGTTGGGCTCCGGTAGCCACACGACATGATCGCCGTCGACATCGTCATACCGTCCGCCGGCCGGCCGGACTTGTTGCTGGCGCTGCTGGACTCGCTGGCCCGGCAAACGCCACAGCCCGGGCAGGCCGCCGACACCATGGCCAGCACCACGGCCAGCACCACGGCCAGCATCATGGCCACCATCACCGTCACCGACGACCGCCACACCGCCGACACCGGCCGCCGCGTGCACGCCGCACACCCCAGCGTGCGCTACGTGGCCGGCCCGGCGCGCGGCCCGGCGGCCAACCGCAACCACGGTGCGGCGCGGGGGCAGGCACCCTGGTTGCTGTTCCTTGACGACGACTGCCATCTCGACAGCAACCTGCTGGCCCGCTACGCCGACCATGCCCGCGCCGACCCCGCCGCGCAGGTGCTGGAAGGCGCGATCCTGCCTGTGGGCCGACGACCCAGCGCCCTGCACCACGCGCCCATCAACAGCGACGGTGGTTTCCTGTGGTCATGCAACTTCATGATCAAGCGTCAGTTGTTCGACAGCCTGGGTGGCTTCGACCCGCGTTTCCCTTACGCGCTGGAAGACTGCGACTTCATGCAGCGCCTGCGTGAGCGTGGCGTGCGCGTGCCCTTTGTGCGCGCTGCCGTGGTGCGCCATCCGTGGCGGGCCATCAGCCTGACTGAGCTGGCGCGGCAACTGCTGGGCCACGCGGTGATGGCCGACAAGCACCCCGTGTTTGTGGCCGGCTGGACACCGCGCCACGTGTTGCGTGCGCTGCGCGGGCGGGTGCGCCAGTACACCGGCGCTGGCCTCGGCACGCTCGGCCTGCGCGCTGTGCCCACGGCGGTGTGCGACTTTCTGGCGCCTGTGGCCATGTGGGGCGCGGTGCGCATCAAACCATTGCGCCGGGCCTTGGTGCGCCGCGCGCAGCTGTTGGCCGACCAAGGCGCCAGACACGGCTTACCCGGCGTACCCGACGTACCCCGCGTGCCCGGCACGAAGGTTCCACCATGAACACCGACCCGCTGGTCACGTTGGTGGTGGCCGCGTACTGCACGCAGCCTGCGCACTTGCAGGCAGCCCTGACCAGCGCGTTGGGCCAGACGCACCGCAAGCTGGAAATCATCGTCAGCGACGATTCGCCCGACGACGGCCTGCGCGGCCTGGTGCAGTCATTCGCCGATGCGCGGCTGTACTACCAGCACAACCGGCCGGCGCTGGGCGTGGCGCAGAACCACTGGCAGGGCCTGCAACAGGCGCGCGGCAGCTTCGTCGCCATCCTTAATCACGACGACGCCTTCGCACCCACCTTCGTGGCGCGCACGCTGGCGGCACTGCGCCAGCACCCGGGTGCGGCGCTGGCCTTTTGCGATCACCGCGTCATCAACGTCGAGGGTCGGGCCACGCCCCACATCACCGACCAGGTTTCGGCCCGCTGGGGCCGCAGCACGCTGCGCGCCGGTCTGCACCAGCCGTTCGCGGCGCTGGTAGTGGCGCAGAGCATCCCCATGGCCATGGGCACGCTCATTCGTCACAGCGCCCTGCCCCGCGCCCTGCCTGCGCACGCCGGGCCGGCCTACGACCTGTGGCTGTGCTACCTGCTGGCGCGCAGCGGCGCCGGTGCCGTGTACCTGCCCGAGCGTTTGTCCGACTGGCGCGACCACGCCAGCAACCTGACCCACGCGGCCGGCCTGGACTGGCTGCGCGGCAGCGCGCTGTGCTGGCAGGCCATGGCCGACGACCCCGCCTGCATGCACCAGCGCCCACAGGTGCGCCGCCTGGCCGCTGCCGCCTGGGTGGCCTGCGCGCGCGGCGCCTGGTGCTTGGGGCAACGCCGCGAATGCAGCCGCAGCGCGCTGCGCTCGCTGCGGGCCTGTGTCACGGCACGCGGGGTAGCAGCGCTGGGCCTGGGGCTGCTGCCGGCGCCTGCCCGCACGCGGCTGTCGCGCGCGGCTTGAAGCCCAAAAAAGGCCGGCCGGTCACCATGCACGTCGTGCTTTACACCCACCCCGACTTCCAGGGCTTCGTCAGCCAGCAGCGCTTTGCGCAGCAACTGGCGAAAGGCCTGGTGCAGCGCGGCGTCACGGTGCAGTTGCGTCAGCCGCGGGCACTGTTTCGGCGCTGGTTTCAACGCGGCTTCGCCGGCAGCGTGGCAGCCGCTGTCGACCAGTACCTGCTGTTCCCGCTGCAGCAACTGGCGGCGCAGCGGCGAGACGGCGCGGACACGCTGTATGTCTTTTGCGACCAGGCTCAGGGCCCGTGGATACCGCAGGTGGCGCGTCGCCCGCACGTCGTGCATTGCCACGACTTCCTGGCGTTGCGCGCGGCGCTGGGGCTGGTGCCGCCGCAGCACCTGGCGGCACCCAGCCGCTGGTTGCAGCGCGCCATCCGGCTGGGGTTTCAGCAGGCGCGCTGCTTTGTGTCGGTGTCGGCCGCCACGCGCGAAGATCTCCATCGCCTGGGCGGCGTGCCTGCGGTCGTGTCTGTGTCTGAGGTGGTGCCCAACGCGGTAGCTCCAGATTTTTGCTGCATGACGCCGGCTGTGGCCCGGGCCCGGCTTGCCGCAGCCGGCCTGAGCTTCGACGGACCGCCGCCGCTGCTGCATGTGGGCAGCGACGCCTGGTACAAAAACAGCGCGGGCGTGCTGCACCTGTACGCCGCCCATGTGCGCGCGGCGCGGCGCGACGGCACGCTGCCACGCGCGCTGTGGCTGGTCAGCCCGCCGGCCACGGGCGCGGCCGCCGAGGCGTTGCGCGCACTGCCGCCGGGCTCGCAGGTGCGTTACCTGCAGGCGTTGCCCGACGAGGTGTTGGCCGCGCTGTATGCCAGCGCCGCGTTGCTGTTGTTCCCCAGTCTGCACGAAGGTTTTGGCTGGCCCATTGCCGAGGCCCTGGGCTGCGGTTGCCCGGTGCTGACGACGCAGCGCGCCCCGATGACCGAAGTCGGCGGCCCGGTGGCGCACTACCTGCCGCCGATGCCGCAGGGCGCTGCCGGGCAAGCGAAAGCCGAGGTGCAAGCCGACGTGCGGGCCTGGGCCGATGCCGGTGCGCAGCGCATCCAGGCCGTGCTGTCGCGCAGCGCGGCGCAACAGGTGGCCGACGCTGATGCGGCCGTTGTCTGGGCACAGCGCTTTGCCCAAGAGCCCTGGCTTGATGCCTGCCTGGCCGTGTACCGCCGCGCCGCGCACGCCGCGCCCACCCACCCCGTGGCTGCCGCCGCCAAAGCCCGAATATGAAAACGCCGCTGCCGACATCGAACCCCACCCATGCCACTCGGCGACAGGCACTTGAACGCCTGGCCCAGTTGACGGCCCTGGTCGCAGCGCCCGCACTGGGCGGCTGCGGCGGCGTCAGCGAACCCGCGCCACCCGCGCCAGGCACCACACCGCCGCCGGCCACAAACCCGCCCGCTTCGCCGGCCCCGCCGACGCCGACGCCGCCACCACCACCCGCGCCCACGGGAACGCCGCTGTCGCGCCTGAAAGCCGCGCTGCAGCGCCCACCACTGGGCACCAGCGCCAATGCGCTGAAGGTGACGCAGACGCGTGATGGCACGGCGGGTGCGCCGACGACTTGGCCGTCGGCGCTGATCTACCCCGTGCCGCGCGGTGCCGGCGTCAACCCCAACCCGGCCAGCCTGGCCGACATGCCCCAGGTGTGGGGCCACCAGCGCGGTTTGTGGACGCGCCAGACCGCCGGCCTGGTAGGCACTGCGGCGGGCAACACCAGCTGGTTCGTGCCGGTGTCGCGCGACCACGTGGCCGCCACGCTCAGCAGCCGCGGCGCCTGTGCGCTGCATTTCAGGCTCGACGGCAGCGCCTTCGAGGTGCTGTTTGCCGGCACCAACGTCGAAGCCACGCTGATCGCCGACGGCCAGTACACCAGCGCCCGGTTCATCACCACCACGCTGGCTGCTGGCCAGCCTGGCGCGCCGTTGAACCAGCCCAACGCCTACGTGCGCTTCGACTTCGGCCGTCGCGCCGTGCGCGAGGTGTCGCTGTATGCGCGAAGCTCGCAAGGCCCGTGTGCGCTGGCGCTGGACAACGGCGACGGCGTCACCGCCTGGGACCGATCGGCCGAGCCGGCGATCGCCGTGCTGGCCGATTCCTACGGCAGCGCGCCCAGCCCTAACTGGGGCATCAATGGCCCCTTCTGGGAAGCGGCCGCGTTGCTGGGCGTGCCGAACATGGACATCGACGCCATCGGCGGCACCGGCTACGCACCGAACAACGCCAACAGCGACACCCGAAACCCGGGCAATGCGTTCGCAGCGCGCGTGGCCAGCAGCGTGGCCGCCGTGCCCGACCTGATGCTCGTAGCCGGCGGCATCAACGACAACAACGCTCTCGCCGCACCACCCCTGTACGCCACCGCCGCCGAGGCCCGCGACAACTTTGCACGCCAGGTGCAGGCCTGCTTCACCGCCCTGCGCGCGGCCTTGCCGCAAGCCGTGCTGGCCGCCACGGGCCCCTGGGCGCCGCGCGAAAACGTGCCGCCCGATCCCGTGGCGCTGTCCAAGGCCGACACCGTGCGCGCGGCGCTGCAAGCCACTGCCGGGCCCTGGGTGTTCATGGACAACCTGCGCGGCACCTGGTTGAACAGCCGCGGCACCCGAGGCGGCGCCACCGGCGCTGACGCCGGGCCGTGGCAAACCGGCACCGGCCGCGCCGGCGCGCCCAGCGGCACCGGCAATGGCGACCGCTGGCTGAACAACGACGGCGTGCACCCCAACGAAGCCGGCTCACTGGGGCTGGGCGGTCGCATCGCCACCGACCTGAGGGCCGCGCTGCAAGACTTGTGACAGGCGCGCGACAGGCGCCACCTTGGGCTGATGAAGCCGGACTAGCCCGAAAGACTTCGCGGCGTCATCCGTTGACACGAGACTGCCGCCGGAGGACGAGGACGGGCGGCGATGAAAGTGTTGTTGGTGAGCATGAATTTCGCGCCGGAGCTCACCGGCATTGGCAAGTATTCCGGCGAGATGGCCGAGGGCCTGCGCAGCCGCGGCCACCAGGTGCAGGTGGTGTGCGCACCACCCTACTACCCGCACTGGCAGGTGCAGCCCGGTTTCAGCGCCCTGGCCTACCGCCGCGAAACACCAGCCCCGGGCCTGACGGTGTTCCGTTGTCCGGTGTGGGTGCCCTCCAACCTGGGCGGCCTGCGCCGGCTGCTGCACCTGGCCAGTTTTGCCATGTCGAGCCTGCCCGTGGTGCTGGGCCGCGCCGCCTGGCGGCCCGACGTGGTGATGGTGGTGGCGCCGGCCCTGTTCTGCGCCCCGGCTGGCTGGCTGGCCGCGCGCTTGTGTGGCGCCAAAACCTGGCTGCATGTGCAAGACCTGGAGCTTGACGCTGCCTTCAACCTGGGCCTGCTGGAAGGTGGCAGCGCGCGCCGGATGATGCTGCCGATGGAACGCGCTTTGCTGCGCTGCTTCGACCGCGTGTCGAGCATCTCAGCCAGCCTGCTGCAGCGCCTGGCCGACAAGGGGGTGCCACAGGGTCGCATCGAGTACCTGCCCAACGGAGTGGCGCTGCAAGACATCCGCCCGATTGCCGCGCTGCCGGCCGCGCTGGCGCTGCGCCAGGCATTGGGCATCGCGCCGCAGCAGGTGGTGTGCTTGTTTGCGGGCACACTGAACCGCAAACACGGGCTGGCCATCCTGCCGGCCGTGGCTGACAAATTGCGCGGCCGTGACGACATCGTGTTCGTGGTCTCGGGTGCGGGTGAATACCGCGCCAGCCTTGAACGGGCTTGCGCGGGCAGCAGCCACCGCAACCTGCGATTCCTGGAACTGCAACCGCAGGCCGGCCTGAACGCGCTGCTGAACATGGCCGACATGCACCTGCTGCCGCAGTTGAGTGGCGCGGCCGAACTGGTGATGCCGTCCAAACTGGCCGGCATGCTGGCCAGTGGCCGCCCGGTGGTGGCCGCCGCGCGGCCGGGCAGTGACATGGCGCAGTGGGTTGAAGGCCGTGGCCGCGCGGTCGAACCGGAATCGGCGGCCGCCATGGCCGCAGCCATCATCGAGCTGGCTGACGACCCGGCCTTGCGCGCCCGGCTGGGGCACGCCGCACGCGCGCACGCCGAAGCCACGCTGGACGCCGTGGCCATCCTCGATTCTCTGGATCACCGCTTGCGCGCCCTGGCCGGGCATCGGCACAGCCCCGCTGCCGCGGCGCCGCAAGCCGCCGCCGATGCGGGCTTGCCGCCAGGCTTGCCGCAACCAACGCAGCCACAACCGCCACAGCAGCCAAAGCAGCAGCCGCTGCAGTACGCCCGCATCCGGCGCGGCTTCACCTTGCTGGAACTGCTGGTGGTGATGGTCATCATCGGTTTGCTGGCCGCCTACGTGGGCCCGAAGTATTTTTCGCAGGTCGGCAAGTCAGAGATCAAGAGCGCCAGCGCACAGATCGTGGGCCTTGAAAAAGCGCTGGAGCAATACCGCATCGACGTGGGCCGTTACCCCAGCACCGAACAAGGCCTGGCCGCGCTGCTGGCCCGGCCGGCAGACACCCCGCGCTGGGCAGGCCCTTACCTGGGCAAGGCGCTGCCGTCAGACCCCTGGGGGCAGGCCTACCAGTTCAAGGCGCCCGGCACGCGCGGCGACGTGGACCTGTACTCCTTCGGCCGCGACGGCAGGCCGGGCGGCGAAGGCGCCGATGCCGACATCGGCAACTGGTAAGCCCGTAACCCCACGCAGCGCCACGCCAACCCACGCCACCATGCAGTACACCGTCGACGCCATTGCCCAACACCAGCCGGTGCGGCTGACGCTGGAAGCCGCCGACGCCGACGACGCGCGCCGCCTCGCCGAGGGCCGCGGCCTGGCGGTGGTGGCCGTGTCGGCACCGCGCTGGCACGGCAGTGGCGTGGGGTTGCTGATGGGCCAGGCTGGCCAGGCGCGGTTCCCGCTTCAGCACTTCAACCAGAGTTTGCTGCTGCTGCTGCGCGCCGGGCTGTCCATCGTGGAAGCCGTGGAGACGCTGGCCGACCGCGAATCGCGCAGCGATGCGCGGCGCGTGATGCAGCACCTGCACGGGCGGCTGCTGGTGGGCTTGTCGCTGTCGGCGGCGCTGGCCGAACAGCCCCAGGCCTTCCCGCCGCTGTTCGTGGCCAGCGTGCGAGCCAACGAAACCACCGGCGGCCTGGTCGAGGCCATCGACCGCTTCAACGCCTACCGGGCGCGTGCCGAACAGTTGAAGAAGCGCATCGTCGGCGCGGCCATCTACCCTGCGCTGATTCTGCTGGTGGGCGGCGCGGTGGTGGCGTTCTTGCTGCTGTACGTGGTGCCGCGCTTCGCGGTGGTGTTCGAGGACATGGGCGACCGCATCCCGGCCATGGCGCGGCTGCTGCTGGACTGGGGCCGCTTCATGCACGCCCACGGCACGCTGGTGCTGGGCGGCCTGGCCGTGTTGCTGGTGCTGGCGGTATGGGCGCTGCGCCGCCCCGGCGTGCGCGTGGCGCTGGGCCGCCTTCTGCAACGCGTGCCGCGCATCGGTGACACCGTGCATGTGTTCCAGCTTTCGCGTTTTTACCGCGCGCTGGGGTTGCTGGTGCAGGCCGGCATGCCGGTGTCGCAGGCGCTTGAACTGGCGCGCGGGCTGCTGCCGGTATCGCTGCACGCGGCCCTGGCTGCGGCGCAGCGCGACATCAGCGAGGGCCGTTCGATGTCGGCCGCCTTCGAGGCGCAGGGCCTGGCCACGGCGGTGGCGCGGCGGCTGTTTCGCGTGGCCGAACGCACGGGGGCCATGGGCGAGATGCTGGAACGCACCGCCACCTTTCACGACGAAGACATCGCGCAGGCCACCGAGTGGTTCGTGCGCCTGTTCGAGCCGCTGCTGATGGTGGGCATCGGCATCGTCATCGGCATGGTGGTGCTGTTGATGTACGCGCCCATCTTCGAGCTGGCGGGCAGCCTGCAATGAGCCTGGCCACCGCCACCCGGCTGAATGCGGCCGATGTGCACCGCGCGCGCGC
>ENA-OBIT01000793-OBIT01000793.1-metagenomes-genome-assembly--contig:-NODE-793-length-12976-cov-5.08877_pt1 | contig 12976 bp, 8 predicted proteins | sample MGYA00153386_OBIT01 | MGnify analysis MGYA00153386
CCGCCAGGGCCGAGATCGAACGCCGCCTTAGCCTCCAGGCCAGTGGCTCGATGCTGCCCTTCACCGTGTTCGACGCGGCCGGCCGAGTCGTGGGCATGACGACCTTCATGAACATCGACGCCACGAATCGGCGCGTCGAGATAGGCAGCACCTGGACTGCCGCCGCGGCGCAGCGCAGCGCCCTGAACACGCAGTGCAAACGGCTGCTGCTGGCCCACGCCTTCGAGACATTGCACTGCATCGCGGTGGAATTCCGCACCCACCGCCTGAACACGCAGAGCCGCTCTGCCATCGAGCGCCTGGGTGCGCAGCTGGACGGTGTGCTGCGCGCGCATGCGCGGGCCAGCGATGGCAGCCTGCGCGACACCGCCGTCTACAGCATCACCGCGCCCGAGTGGCCTGCCGTGCGCAGCCACCTCGACTGGCAACTCCACAAACCCCGAACCCGGGCCTGAGGCCCCGTCACGCCATGGCAAGCAATCAACCCATCACGGTCGAAGACCTCTGGCGCATCGAACGCCTGGGCATACCCAGCCTGTCGCCCGACGGTGCGCAAGCCGTGGCCGCGGTGTCCAAGTTCTCGATGGCGGACAACAAGGCCAGCAGTTCGCTGTGGCTGCTGTCCACCCTGGGCGGCGCGCCGCGGCCGCTCACGCAATGCGGCGAAAAGGACGGCCAACCGCAGTGGAGCCCGGCGGCGCGCAGCAAGTCGCACGTCGGCGAGCTCATCGCCTTCACCGCCAAGCGCGAGCAGGAAGGCAAGAAGGACGACGAGAGCCAGCTCTACGTCATCGCCCCCGATGGCGGCGAGGCGCGCCGCGCGGCCGATGTGGCCACCGGCGTCGAGGCATTCCGCTGGTGCCCGGACGGCCGCCGGCTGGTGTTCATCTCGTGGGTCTGGCCCGAACTGAAAGGCCAAAAGGCCCAGGCCGCCAGGCACAAGGAATTCAAGAACCGAAAGGAGACCGGCTACGTCACCAGCGAGGCGCAATACCGCCACTGGGACCGCAACCTGCCGATGGGCCGCGTCGTCCACCTTCATCTGCTGGAACTGGCCGTCGACGGCGGCGCAGGCAAGGTGCGCGACCTGTTCGAAGGCACGCCTTACGAGCTGGGCCGCGCCGATCCCGACGCCACCCACTTCGACATCTCGCCCGACGGCCGCCATGTCGTCTACGCCTTCGACCCGGCTGCCGAGAAGCGCGGCGACGCCCGCTTTGCGCTGGCGGAGATGGAAATCAAGAGCGGCAAGGTCGTGGTCATTGCGAAGGACGCCGGATGGGATTTCGGCACACCGCGCTACAGCCCCGACGGCGACCGCATCGCCTTCACCGCCAGCCACCAGGGAAAAAAGCACACCATGCCGGCACAACTGGCGGTGTGGTCGCGTGAGCATCGCACCCACGAGGTCGTCAGCGCCGAGTGGGACCACGCGGTCCACGCGCCGCTGCACTGGGAAGACGACGGCCAGGCGCTGCTGTTCACCGCCGAGCAACAGGGCCGCACGCACCTGTGGCGCTTCGACCTGCCGGACTGTAGGGCCGAGGTGGTGGTGCGCGGCGGCTGGGTCGGCGGCTTTGCCAAGGTCGCCGGCACGCTGGTGACGCTGGCCGACACCGCCCGGCATCCGGGGCAGCTGCGTGTGCACTTGCCCGGCGAGGAGCCGAAACGCATCGAATACTTCAACGACGACTTGATGGCCGGCCTGACCCTGGGCCGCGTCGAAGAAGTCTGGTTCGACGGCGCTGCCAGTGCGCCGCCGCCAAAGAAAAAGAGCGGCCCGCCCACCATGCCCGACAAGGTGCAGATGTGGCTGGTCTACCCGCCGGACTTCGACCCCAAGAAGAAGTACCCGGTGCTGCACAGCATCCACGGCGGCCCGCACACTGGCCCGGGTGACAACTGGCACTACCGCTGGAACACCCAGCTGTTCGCCGCGCAAGGCTATGTCGTGGCCAACGTCAACTACCACGGCTCGTCGGGCTTCGGCTACGCGTTCCTGGACAGCATCACCCACCGCTGGGGCGAACTGGAATTGCAGGACGTCGAGGCCGGCACCGACTGGCTGCTGGCCAAGCGCTGGGTCGACAAGAAGCGCGTCTTTGCCACCGGTGGCAGCTACGGCGGCTTCATGGTCGCGTGGATGAACGGCCACGTGCCGGCCGGGCGTTACCAGGCCTATGTGTGCCATGCCGGCTGCTTCGACTGGACGGCCATGTTCGCCGACGACGCCTACACCTGGCACGCCAAGGAACTCGGCGCCTGGTACTGGGACGACCCGGCGCGCATCCTGGCGCAAAGCCCGCACGGCTTTGCCGGCAGCATGAGCACGCCCACTCTGGTGATCCACGGCGCACTGGATTACCGCGTGCCCGACGGCCAGGGCCTGGCCTACTACAACACGCTGAAGGCACGCAGCGTCGATGCGCGGCTGCTGTGGTTCCCCGACGAGAACCACTGGATCCTGAAGCCCCGCAACAGCAAGCTCTGGTACGACGAATTCTTCGGCTGGCTGAAGCGGCACGACCCCGCACGCGTCGTTTCAAGCGCCTCGGCAAAGTAGGCGGTGTACATCTTTCGCGCACATCCAAACCCTTGCGAGAGTCCGCATGCCCGACAACATCACCCGGCTCCAGTTTGGCAACCGTCAGGCCGTTTTCAAAGCCGGCCGTGATCGGCGCTCCGTCGCACAGCGCGACTGGGCCGTGCTGGGAGGCGAGACCTTCGCAGTTGCACCGGGCAAGCCACGCACACGGTCCGCTCCCAAGGCGACGCCTGCCGCCGCGCAGGCCGGCTAGGAGCGCAGCCGCTTCACTTGCCAGACGCCTTGGGCTTTTCCGTCGTCGCGCGCGGCGATGCCGAATTCGGCGAGCCTGCATCACTTCGGCGGCGGCTTGCCTTTGCGAAGGGGCGCCGGGGCAGCGGCGGGCGGCGCAGCCGCAGGGGCCAGCGCCTGGGCGGGCGTCTGGGCGGGCGCATAGGCGTTCAGGTTGTCCATGCGCTGCTCAGGCTGCGGGTGCGATGTCTTGACCGGGCAGACCCCCTCGGTGGGCGGCGGCACCTTGGCCGCCAGGCCGGCATCGAGATAGCCCTTATAGCCTGCCGCTGCGCTGTAGGGCGTGCGCCGGGCGGTCGCCAGCTTGCCCAGGAGCAGCGCGCCGCAGACATCGGCCTCGAATTCCTGGTTCTGTTCCATGTTCGGCAGCCAGTTGCGCGATTTGCACGTCTGCTCCATCAGCGATGCCACGTTTTTCTGCGTGAAGCTGAATTGCGCCTCGATGCCGCGCATGGATGCGAAGCCCGCCTTCGAATCAGCCGCCAGCTTGCGGTATTCGCCGACCATCGTCACGGCATCGACGAGGCTCAGCTGCACCATCTTGGTCTTGTGCCGGCGCAGCACATGCGAGAACTCGTGCGCCAGCATGAAGGCGATCACCTGCTCGGGCTGCTCGACCCGGCTCATCGCCGAGAACATGCCGCTGGGCACGATGACGATGCCGCCCGCAATGGCCGAGGGCGAAGTGCCGGCGTCGTCGCGCACCACGCGCAACTCGAACTGAACCGAACTCTTCAGGTCGTCCCGTGCGAAGCGCACGAGCTCGTCGAAGATGGGCTGGATCGTCTTGTCCAGCAGCGCCTTGTGCCGCGCAGGCGGTGTGTAGCGTTGCAGGCCGTTGCTGGTGTACAGCTGTTCGCCGATCAGCCGCTCGGCCGAGGCTGGCAACCAGGTGGTGTTGCGCGACAGCTCGCGCAGGTAGGGGCGGAAGTCGTCCAGGCTGCGCTGCAACTCGCCGTCGTCGGTGACACGCGACACCACCAGCTTGGTGCCAAAAAGCAGGCCGATCTTGGCGTAGGTGGTGGCCATCTCGGCCGCGCTGGCGTCGGCAGTGGCGCTGCAGGCCTTGGGGTCGGCGCGGATCAGCATGGCCTTCACTTCTTCAGGCCTCAGCGTGAAGGGCGGCGCGATCGCCTTGCTCGGGGTGGACGCTGCCGGCGTGGCGGCTGCGGCCAGGTTGCCGACGCCCTGCCCCATGCCCGGCGGGAATAAGGTCGATGGGGGAACGATAGAGGTGGCCGGCTTGCCTGGCAGGCCGATGTCTGGCAACGTGGGCAGCGACTGGCAGCCCACCAAGCAGGCCAAGCAGGCCAGCACGGTGCTGGTGGCGAACACAGCGTCTAGCCTTGGAGACGATGTCTTCATTTCACGGCCCTGCTGTGTATTCGCTGACCGCGTTGACCAGGAACTGCTGCTCCTGCAACAACACCGCGCGCTGCATGCGCACCGGGGGCGCCGCGCCCGTCAGCCCGCGCCACCGGCTCACCACGTCTTCGGCTTCGGGCAGCGGCACCACTGTCAGTGTGGCCTGGAGCGCACCTTGCACCAGCTTCAGCGCGCCCGCCTTGAGCTGCGCCACCGGCATCGGCAGGCGACCTTGGCGCGGTTGCACCAACTGCTTCCATCCTTCCTGCGACAGCGTCACCGCCTGGTCTGGCGCCCAGCCATAGAGCTTGAGCGCCACCTCGGTGCCCGGAAGCGGCAGCAGCTCACCGGCGATGGCGAGGCCGCCGGTGTCGAAACCGGAGGTGCCTGAGGTGCGCGGCGAGCGCCCGGCCATGATGTCGACCACCGAGGCCAGGATGGAACGCTCCGGCCAGATGTCGACAAGCTGCCTGCCCGGCCCGATGGCCGTGCCGACGCGCTGCTCGAGCGACTCGCCCGCGCGCACGTCGAGCCGGTCGGTGAAGCCGCTGCCGGTGCTGAAAATCACCTCCACGCTGCCGGCCACCACCTGGCCGGCACAGGGCCGCAACACGCTCATGCGGGCGTCGGCGTTTTGCGCGCTGACTCCCCTGAGCGCGGGCACCGCGGTCTGCGCGGTGAGGCAGCTGCCGCCGACGGCGTTGGCGACAGGCGGAAACAGCGAACCGACAACTGCCACCGCCGCAGTCAGGCTAGCCACAAGACGGGACTTTTGCATGTCGATCTCCTTGTTGAATCAGATCAATCAGGGGCTCAGACGCTCAGCAACCACACTGCAGCGACGCAGGCCGCGGCGATCATCAAAGCCTCGGCCACCGCCATTGCCAGGCGCAGCCGGGCTCCAGCGCGGTCGCTGGTCTCGGTACGCAGGGTCCGGGCCAGCGCCGATATCGACTTCCAACCCACACCACCGTTGAGCAGCACTTCGAAGCCCGACATTGCGCTGCGCGCGCCCGTCAGCAGTGCCACCAAGGCGGCGTTGCCCGCCAACAGCGTGATCGCCGGCCAGCGCGTGGCCAATGCCAGACCGGCCAGCGGGACACCCACGCCGAGCAGCGCGATGCCTAGATAGCCGATAGCGCGCGCCGAAAAACGCAAGGCGCGCTTGGCGATGGCGCGCCAGCCCAGCATCAAGCCGGCCGACACAAAGGCCGCCACCACGAAATCCGCCAGCAGCTGCAACCAGGCCGGCGTTGGGCCGAAGCGCTGGCCGCGGGCCAGCTCGGCCAGGTAGGTGTGCACGACAGTGCCCGACACGCCGCCGCCCTGCGCCTCGGGCAGCGCGGCGACTGCAAACCGCCCCTGCGTGCCGAAGCCGCCGCCCAGCAGCAGCATCTGTGCAGCGACCAGCTCGTTACCGTTGAGCAAGGCGCGCGACAGTGTGTAGCCGGTGCCGATCGTGCTGAAGGGCGCCACCAAAGCGCTGCGGTCAGGCGCACGCAGCGGCTGCAGCGCCGCGGCTTGAGCGTGGCAGCGCGACATGACGTCAGCGTCTGCAGGGCAGGCACATTCTGCGAAGGCACTGCCGCCCATCGGCGGGCGACCGGCCGCCAGGTCGCCCACCACCATGCCCAGCTCCCAGCGGCCGGCCATGGGGCGCAGCAGCGTCGGGTCGATCGAGGTGCTGGCAAAGCGCAGCGCCGGCAGGTCGGTGCCGAGACGGCGCATCCAGTCGCGGTCGATGGCCAGCGCCTGGCCGCGCTCCACGCTCTGCGGGCAGGCCAGCACCAGCGGCCGGCAGGCCGCCAGGGTGCGCAGCGCCTGCTCCAGCGTGGCCACCTGCGGGTCGTTGGCCAGCGCCTCGCCGGGGGCCAGGTCGATATTGATGCCCACCGGCCTGTCGTCGGCACAGGTGCCGGCCTCGCGCGAGCGCCGCTCAAGCGCCGTCACGACCACGCTCATGACCTGCGGGTCCAGCGGCACACGGCCGCCGAAGAGCTCGCGGTACTCGTCATCGGAAACCTCGACCACCGCCAACGCCTCGGGCGCGTCCATCGAGAGGTTGCCGCGCAGATCCTGTACGGTCCGCCCAAAGGTGTCGTGGAACGCGCCGGTAAGCCCCGTCATGCGCAGCGACAGCGCCACCGCGGCGGCCACCGCCGCCACCCACAACGCCTGCTGCAGGTAGTGGCGCCACAGCGACGTGCCGTAGACGACCTGGCGCAGGTCGAGGATCAGACGGTCGGTCTGGCGCGCCAGCGAATCGCTGGCGCGCAGGCGGCGAAAGTGGTGGTCGAGCAGGAAGTGCAGGTCCGCGGGCAGCTCTTCGGCGCGTGGCTGCGGCGATTCGTCCACCATCACAGGCACCAGCTTCACGCCGGCCTTGCGTGCTTCCAGCAGTTCCATGCGCACCGGGTCGTCGGCGTCGTCGATGCGCCTGCTGCCGTCGGGCCGCCGCCCGTACCAGTGGTCGCCGAACACCACCACCATCGCCCGCGCATCGCGAATCTCGCCCTGGATGCGCTGGAGCCAGAGGTCGCCGCTGGCGAGGGTCTCGGTGTCGAAGAAGACATGGTCGGCGCCGAACTCGTCGAACAGCCGCTCGCGCAGATGGCCCACAGCCCAGGCGTCCCCGGCGCGCCGGTACGAGATGAAGAGACGGCCCTTCATCGCGCGTTCACCTCGGCGCACCCGGGCTCGGCGGGACTCTGGCGCAGGCAACGCCGGCCGGGTCGGCCAGGCGTTCGCGCAGGCCGGCAGGCAGGGGCAGGTCCAGCGACCGCGCAGCCGTCTGGCCTTGTCGCTCGACCACGGCCGCTGGCGCAGCAATGGGCCGCTGGAACCAGCGTGCGTAGAGCGCGTCGAAGGCGCGGCTTTCCAGCAGCTCGCCGATGGCCGCGTCGGCGACGCGCTTGAGCTCGGTGTCGCGCTCGCGCATGGCCACCGCATAGCACTCCAGCGACTGCGGCGCCACGCTCCAGGGCGTGATCTCCCACCCGACCCGGCTCCGTTCGGCGCCGCCCGTGGCCCACGCCAGGCGCGCGGCGAGCAGCACGCGGTCCATCACGAAAGCGCTGGCGCGGCCGTCGAGCAGCCGGCGCATCGAGTCGTCGTGATCGACGCCGAACTCCACGCGCAACGCCTGGCCGCCATGCATTTGATCGCGCAGCGTCGCGAGGTGGCGCACCGAGGTCGAGCCGGCCGTCGTCACCACTGGCTGCCGGGCCTGGGCTGCATCGCGCAGCCACTGTGCGGCGGACTCTGGCACGCCCGCACGGCGCGGCAGCAGCACGGCGGCGTCGGAGACGAAGATGGGGCGGCTAAATTCGAGCCGCAGCTGCCGCCGCGCGTCGGTGGCGCTGGTCGAGCCGCAGTCCAGATCGGTCTCGCCCGCCAGCAGCATGACGAGGCGGGTCCTGGAGGTCACGCTGACGTACTGCAGTTCGACCGGCCGACCGCGTTCGCGCGCCAGACGCTCGGCGATAAGTTGGCAGATCTGCACCGTGTAGCCCACGGCCTGGCCCTCGGCCGTGCGGTACGCGAAGGGCACGGCGCCATCCTGCACGCCCAGGCGCAGGACGTCGGCCCGTGCGCCGTGGGCGGCCAGCGCCAGGACTATCGCTGCTGCGGGCTGCCACAGCCACCTCTGTTGCCTCGATCGCAGCCCGAATCCCATCCCGCACGCTCCTGCCCGGCTACGACTGCTGCTGTCAAGGTGCGGAAGCTAAAGCAGCGCGGCGCCCCGCGCCACCCCCAGGATCGCATCCGGCAGCGCGGCCGTCCTGCGGGCTGAGGTCGCCTACCCGGTCGCCAGCGCCTGTAGCGCAAAATCCAAGCAAGCCCACCGCCGCCCATGCTCATCAACTTCTTCTACACCCTGCGCGCTGCCAAGCTGCCCGTCACGGTGCCCGAATACCTGACGCTGCTGCAGGCCTTGAAAGCCGAGGTCATCGGCCCCTCGGTCGACGACTTCTACGTGCTGGCGCGCACCTTGCTCGTCAAGGACGAAGCGCTGTTCGACAAGTTCGACCGCGCCTTTGCCGCCTACTTCAAGGGCGTGGAGATGCTCACCGACTTCACGCAGGACGTGCCGCTGGACTGGCTGCGCAAGGCGCTGGAGCTCGAACTCTCGGCCGCAGACAAGGCGCTCGTCGACAAGATGGGTTGGGACGAGTTGATGGAGACGTTGAAGAAACGTTTCGAAGAGCAGAAGGAACGCCACCAGGGCGGATCCAAGATGATCGGCACCGGCGGCACCAGCCCGTTCGGTGCCTACGGCTACAACCCCCAGGGCATCCGCATGGGGCAGGACAAGAGCCGCCACAAAAGCGCGGTGAAGGTCTGGGATCAGCGCGCCTACAAGGACTACGACGACACGCGCGAACTGGGCACGCGCAACATCAAGGTGGCGTTGCGCCGGTTGCGCCGCTTCGCCCGCGAAGGCGCGGCAGAAGAGCTCGATTTGGACGACACCATCCACAGCACGGCGGCCAACGCGGGCTGGCTGGACATCAAGATGGTGCCCGAGCGCCACAACAAGGTCAAAGTGCTGCTGCTGATGGACGTGGGCGGCACCATGGACGAGCACGTGCACCGCGCCGAAGAGTTGTTTTCAGCCGCCAAAACTGAGCTCAAGCACCTGGAGTTCTATTACTTCCACAACTGCGTCTACGACTTCATGTGGAAGAACAACCGCCGCCGCTACAGCGAGAAGTTCGCCACGCAGGACATCATTCGCAAGTACAACAAGGACTACAAGCTCATCTTCGTCGGCGACGCCACGATGAGCCCCTACGAGATCCTGCAGCCCGGCGGCAGCGTGGAGTACAACAACGAGGAACCTGGCGCCGTATGGTTGCAAAGGCTCGTGCAGGCCTTCCCCAAGTTCGCGTGGATCAACCCCGAGCCGCAGGGCGTGTGGCCCTACCGCCAGAGCATCGCCATCGTGCAGCAGCTGATGAACCAGCGCATGTTCCCGCTCACGCTGGCCGGGCTGGAGGGCGCGATGCGTCTGCTCAGCAAATGAACCTCGCCCGCCTGGCTGCGGCGGTACTGGCGCTGTTGCTGCTGGCTGGATGCGCGATGTTGCCGGCGGGCCTGCGGCCTGCCGCGCCAGCCGCCGAGCCGGTCCAGTTGATGGAAGGGCGCGTGGCCGGGCCGCGCTCGCTGGGGGTGCGTATCGAAATCGAGGCGCCGGCCGACCTGAAGGTGCTGCTGGAACGCCATCTCGACCTGGTGCGGCTGGGCCGCGTGGCGCGCGACGAGGTCGAGGACAGCGAGTGGTCGCGCCTGATCGACGCCGCCCCGGCGCAGGTGCGCCAGCTGCTGCTGACCGAGGGCTATGTCGCGCCCAGGGTGATGCTGAAACGGCAACCCGGTCGATCGGCCGGGCAGCCCGACGTGGTGGTGCTGCAGATCGACCCGGGCCAGCGCGCGCGCATCTCGCGCTTCACCATCGAGGTCGAAGGTGCGCTGGAAACCGGCGCGCAAGCCGGCGCGCAAGCCGGGGCGGGCGCTGAAAACGAGCATGCCCGCAAGACGATGGACCAGCTGCGCGCGCGGTGGGCGCTGCAGCCCGGCAGCGCGTTTCGCAATGCGCTGTGGACCGACGCCAAGTCTTCCGCCCTGGCCCGCTTGCGGGCCGCCGGTTACGCCACGGCGGTGTGGAGCGGCACGGGCGCCGAGATCGACCCCGACCGCAACGAGGTGCGCCTGTTCCTGGTGGTCGACAGCGGGCCGCTGTTCCGTTTCGGCGGCCTGGTCATCGACGGCCTGACCATGCAGGACGAAAACACGGTGCTGAACCTGGCCGCCACCAAAGCAGGCACACCGGTGACCGAGACCCTGCTGCTGGACTTCCAGGACCGGCTGCAGAAGTCGGGGCTGTTCGAGAGCATCAGCGTCACGCTGGACGCCGACCCGGCGCGCGCCGACGCCGCGCGTGTGCAGGTGCGGCTGGGCGAGGCGCCGCTGCAGGTCTACACCTTCGGCCTGGGTTTCAGCGCCAACACCGGGGCGCGGGCGTCGGTCGAGCATGTCTACCGCCGGGTGTTCGGATTTGCGGCCACCGCGCGCAACAAGGCCGAGTGGGGTCAAAAGCGCCAGGTCTGGAACGGCGAGATCAGCACCCACACGGGCGCAGGCCTTTACCGCAACCTGTTGGGCGGCGCGGTGGAGCGGCTGAAGTCGGACTCCGACACCGTGCTCAGCCAACGCGTGCGCCTGGGTCGCACGCAGGACACGCAGCGCATCGAACGGCTCTTCTTCGCCGAGGTCGAACGCTCGCAGCGCGAGGCCGCGTCCACGTATGTGCAGGCAGTGGCGCTGTCAGGCAACTTCCATGCGGTCTGGCGCGATCTGGACAGCCTGCTGCTGCCCACGCGCGGCGTGTCGCTGGCCTTGCAGCTGGGCGCCGGTCGCTCGCACGGCACCAACACCGACGGCGGCTACTTCAGCCGCACCTACGCCAGGATCACCGGCTACCTGCCGCTGGGCCGGCAGATCTACGCCCAGGCGCGGCTGGAGGCCGGCCATGTCTACTTGGCGGACAAGGACACCGTGCTGCCAGAGTCGCAGTTGTTCCGCGCCGGCGGTGACGACTCGGTGCGGGCCTATGCGCCACGCGGCCTCGGGCCGTTGACCAACGGGGTGGTGGGCGGCGGCAAGGCGCTGCTGACGACCAGCTTCGAACTGGCCACGCCCATCAGCAACAGGCTGCCGTCGTTGTGGGGCGCGGTCTTCGTCGATGCCGGCAATGCCGCCAACGACTTCAGGGATTTCAAGGCCGTCACCGGCACCGGCCTGGGGTTGCGCTGGCGCAGCCCGGTCGGCCCGCTGCGCATGGACCTGGCCTGGTCACCCGAAACGCGCAAGACGCGGCTGCACTTCAGCGTGGGCATCACGTTCTAGTAGCCATGGACCCCACGCCTGCCCTGCCCGCCTCGCCCGGCCCACCGGCACCGGCGGCCCCTGTCGCTCCGGCCCGCCCCGTGTCGGCGGCGCTGCGGCTGTTGCTGCCCTTGTGGCTGGTGCTGGGCCTGCTGGCGCTGGTGGCTTTGACCGCCGTGCTGGCCGGGCGCTGGGTGCTGATGGACGAAGCCGGCGCACGCTGGTTGCTGGCGCGCGTGCCGGGCGTGCAGGTGACGGGCCTGCGAGGCGCCCTGCTGGGCGACACGCTGCATGCCGATCGCCTGCAGGTGAAGTGGGGCGCGGGCAACCGTGCCGACATCGAACAGCTGCAAGCCCAGGGCCTGCGCTGGAAGTGGCTGCCCGACGGCGGCGACTGGCTGGACCTGCAGGGCGGCGTGGTCAGCGCCCGGCGCGTGGTGGTGACCACGGTGCCCGGAAGCCAGCCGCTGCGCATCGACCAGCTGCGCTTCCGCGCGCGCATGCAGCTGGCGCAGGTGCGGGTGGACGAACTGCAGGTGAACGGCCTGGCACCGATGCGCGACGTGGTGCTGCGCGACGTGCGCCTGGACGGCAGCGCGGGCGGCCGCCACAGCGTGGACAGCCTGTCGCTGCGCTGGTTGGGCAGCGCAGCGACAGGCCGGGTCAGCATCGGCAACACGGCACCGCTGCCGGTGGCGGCGCAGCTGACCGTGACGCCCGAATCCAGCGCAGCCGCGCCCGACTGGGCGGCCGTGCTGCACGCCGCTGGGGGGCTGGAACAGCTGGACGTGACGGCCACGTTGCGCGGTGTGTCGCGCGGCGGCCAGGCCGCACCGGCGCTGGACCTGGCCGGCCAGCTGCGGCCGCTGGCCGCTTGGCCGCTGGGCACGCTGACCGCGCGCACCTCTGCGCTGGACTTGGCCGCGCTGCTGCCCGGCGCACCGCAGACCCGCCTGAGCGGCACTGCCGACATCCGCAGCACCGCGCGCGACGCGCCCATCGCTGCCAAGGTGGAACTCGACAACGCCGCACCGGGGCGCTGGAACGAGCGCCGCCTGCCCGTGCGCCGGCTCGAGCTTGAGCTCAGCCGCCAGCCGCAGGCGCCCAACCGCCTGGAGGCGACGCGCTTCGAAGTCTGGTTCGCCGACAGCCCGCGCAGCAGCGCCGGGCGCTGGAGCGGGCGTGCGATCTGGCTCGACCACACGCTGGACATCGACACCCGGCTGGAGCAAGTCAACCCGCAGCGTCTGGACGGCCGCGCCGCGACCATGTCGCTCAGCGGCCCCTTGACGGCACGCGTCGATGGCCTGCCTACCCTGGACCCCCAGGCCACCACCGCGCCGCCAGCCCGCTCGGTGGACTGGACGCTGGACCTGCAAGGCAGCATGGCCAACAGCCGGCAACCGGTGCGGCTGGCGCTCAAGGGCAACGCCAACGACAGCGGGGTGCAATTGCGCGATGTCCGCGCCAGCAGCGGGCCGGCCAGCGCCGAACTGCGCTTGAGCCTGCAACGCGCCGCCCTAGGCACCTGGCAGCTGGACACGGCCGGCCAGCTGAACGACTTCGACCCCCTGCCCTGGTGGCCCGGCGACGTCGGCACCGCCTGGCGAAAGGGGCCGCACCGGGTGTCCGGCGACTGGCAGATCGACGTTCGCCTGCCCGCCAACGCCACGCGCCTGGCGCCGCTGGCGCTGCTGCAAGCGCTTGACGGCCGCGGCCTGCTGCGCGTGCAGCGATCGGTGCTGGCCGGCGTGCCGCTGCAGGCTGAACTGAGCCTGGGCCGCGTGATCGTGGCCACGACTGGCGGCGCGGGCGTGGCCACGACTGGCGGCGCGGGGCCGGCCGTGCCGCCAGGCGTGGGGGGCGCAATGCCGAGCCCGGCCACGG
>ENA-OBIT01000794-OBIT01000794.1-metagenomes-genome-assembly--contig:-NODE-794-length-12968-cov-4.91528_pt1 | contig 12968 bp, 12 predicted proteins | sample MGYA00153386_OBIT01 | MGnify analysis MGYA00153386
GTGCCCTTGCCATACCGGAGAGACACGCATGAGCATGTTCAACAAAGTCACCAAGTCGTTCCAATGGGGTCAGCATCAAGTCACGCTGGAAACCGGCGAAATCGGCCGCCAATCCGGCGGCGCCGTGTTGGTGTCGATGGAAGACACCGTGGTGCTGGCCACCGTCGTCTCCAAGAGCGATGCAAAGGCCGGACAGGATTTCTTCCCGCTGACGGTCGACTACCTCGAAAAGACCTACGCTGCCGGCAAGATCCCCGGCAGCTTCTTCAAGCGTGAGGGCCGCCCGAGCGAGCTGGAAACGCTGACCAGCCGCCTCATCGACCGGCCCATCCGCCCGCTGTTCCCCGAAGGCTTCTTTAATGAAGTCCAGGTCATCATTCATGTGCTCAGCCTGAACCCCGAAGTGCAGGCCGACATCGCCGCGCTCATCGGCGCCAGCGCGGCGTTGGCCATCAGCGGCATTCCTTTCGCCGGTCCGATTGGCGCTGCGCGCGTGGGTTACATCAACGGCGAATACGTGCTGAACCCTGGCCAGACGCAGTTGGCCGACAGCAAGATGGACCTGGTCGTGGCAGGCACCGAAGCGGCGGTGTTGATGGTTGAATCAGGAGCCGACCAGCTGAGCGAAGAGATCATGCTCGGTGGCATTGTTTACGGTCACGAGCAAGGCAACATTGCCATTGCGGCCATCAACGAATTGGTGCGTGACGCCGGCAAGCCCGAATGGCAGTGGCAGGCCCCGGCCAAGAATGAGCCTTTCATTGCCCAGGTGACGGCACTGGCCGAAGGCCCGCTGCGCGCGGCCTACCAAATCCGCAGCAAGCAAGCCCGCACGGCGGCATGTCGCGAGGCGACGGCGGCTGTGATGGCCGCGCTGAAGGCCGATGGCGTGGCGTTTGACAGGGTCGAGGTCGAAGGCCTGCTGTTTGAAATCGAGTCGCGCATCGTGCGCGGCCAGGTGCTGGCCGGCGAGCCGCGCATCGACGGCCGCGACACGCGCACCGTGCGCGCCATTGAAATTCGCTCCGGCGTGCTGCCGCGCACCCACGGCTCGGCGCTGTTCACCAGGGGCGAAACCCAAGCCCTGGTGGCCGCCACGTTGGGTACCGAGCGCGACGCGCAGCGCATCGACGCGTTGGCCGGAGACTACGAAGATCGCTTCATGCTGCACTACAACATGCCGCCTTTCGCCACCGGCGAAACCGGTCGCGTGGGTAGCCCCAAACGACGCGAGATTGGTCATGGGCGGCTCGCGAAACGCGCGCTGATGGCAGTGTTGCCGAAGAAGGAAGACTTCCCGTACACCCTGCGCGTCGTCAGCGAGATCACTGAAAGCAACGGCTCATCGTCGATGGCCAGCGTGTGCGGCGGCTGCCTGAGTTTGCTGGACGCCGGCGTGCCACTGAAGGCCCACGTGGCCGGTATCGCCATGGGCCTGATCAAGGACGGCAATCGCTTTGCCGTGCTGACCGACATCCTGGGCGACGAGGATCACCTGGGTGACATGGACTTCAAGGTGGCGGGCACGCAAGCCGGCATCACAGCGCTGCAGATGGACATCAAGATCCAGGGCATTACCAAGGAAATCATGCAGGTGGCACTGGCGCAAGCCAAGGAAGCGCGTCTGCACATCCTGGCCAAGATGGTCGAGGCTGTGGGTGGTGCCAAAACCGAGGTCAGCGTGTTCGCGCCGCGCCTTTACACGATGAAGATCAACCCGGAGAAAATCCGCGACATCATCGGCAAGGGTGGTGCGACCATCCGCGCGCTGACCGAGGAGACCGGCTGCACCATCGACATTGGGGAAGACGGCACGATCACCATTGCCAGCGTCGACGCCGACAAGGCCGAGTTCGCCAAGAAGCGCATTGCCGAGATCACGGCCGAGGCCGAGATCGGCAAGGTCTACGAAGGCGCGATCACCAAGATCCTGGATTTCGGCGCGCTGGTCAACATCCTGCCCGGCAAGGACGGACTGCTGCACATCAGCCAGATCGCCCACCAGCGGGTCGAGAACGTCACCGACTTCCTGCAGGAAGGACAAATCGTCAAGGTCAAGGTGCTGGAGACCGACGAGAAAGGCCGCATCAAGCTCAGCATGAAGGCGCTGATCGAGCGGCCTGAGGGCATGCCCGAAGAGCGTTTCGAGCCGCGGGGCGACCGAGGCGACCGGCCGCCGCGCCGCGACCGCGATGACCGGCCGCGCCGCGACCGTGACGACCGCCCGCGCGAGCCGCGTGCCGTCGAGGCCGTGCCTGCCGAAGTGGCCACCGAAAGCGTGGTGCCGGTGGTGGCTGCCGAGGCACCGAAGCAACCCGAGTAAAGGCCAGCCCGCATGCGCGCCGTTCAAATCAGGGCCCCGGGTGAGCCTGAGGCATTGCAGCCGTGTGAACGGCCCACGCCGGAGCCACGTCCGGGTGAATTGCTGATCAAGGTGGCGGCGTCTGGCGTCAACCGGCCAGACGTGCTGCAGCGCAAGGGTCTGTATCCGGTGCCGCCAGGTGTGTCTGACCTGCCGGGCCTGGAAGTGGCCGGCACGGTGGCCGGCGGTGCGCCTGCCGACTTGGCTGCGGCCGGCCTGGGACTGGGCGACACGGTTTGCGCGTTGGTGGCCGGCGGCGGCTATGCGGAGTACTGCGTGGCGCCTGTCGGGCAGTGCCTGCCCGTGCCGCGCAGGCTGACGATGATTGAAGCAGCCAGCCTGCCCGAGACTTTTTTTACCGTCTGGCAGAACGTGTTTTTCATCGCGCGGTTGAAGCCCGGTGAAACGCTTTTGGTCCAGGGCGGCTCCAGCGGCATCGGCGTCACCGCCATTCAACTTGCCAAGGCCATGGGCTCGAAAGTCATCGTCACCGCGGGCAGTGACGACAAATGTGCCGCCTGTGTGGCTTTGGGCGCCGACCACGCCATCAACTACCGCACCCAGGACTTCGCGGCCGAGGTCAAGCGCATCACCGACGGCCGTGGTGTCGACGTGGTGCTGGACATGGTGGCCGGCAGCTACCTTGCGCGCGAGGTGGAATGCCTGGCGGACGACGGCCGCCTGGCCGTCATCGCCACTCAAGGCGGCAACGCTGCCACGCTGGACGCCGGCCTGCTGCTGCGCAAGCGCCTGACCATCACCGGTTCCACATTGCGGCCACGCTCGGTCGGCTACAAGTCGGCGCTGGCGCAAGACCTGCGCGCCGAGGTCTGGCCGCTCATCAGCGCCGGCCGCATCAAACCTGTCATTCACCAGGTGTTCCCTGCCGTACAGGCCGCCCAGGCGCACGCGTTGATGGAGTCCAGCACGCATATCGGCAAGCTGGTTCTCAGTTGGCAGGAGGCGTCATGAGCCGGCGAAAACTGGTCGTGGGCAACTGGAAGATGCACGGCAGCCGTGCGGCCAATGCCGAGCTGTTGGCGGCCCTGCTGGCCAGCAGGCCCTTCGTTTCTGACGTGGCGGTATGCGCGCCTTTCGTCTTCATGGGAGACGTGGCCGCGGCGCTGGCCGGCAGCGACATCCGCTGGGGTGCGCAAGACGTGTCGGCGCACGAACAAGGTGCGTTCACTGGCGAGGTGTCTGCGGCCATGCTTGCCGAATGCGGCTGCCGATACGCCATCGTGGGCCATTCCGAGCGGAGGGCGTTGCATGGAGAGAACGACGAACTGGTGGCTGCCAAGGCGCAAGCCGCGCTGGCTCGAGGTGTCACTCCCATCGTGTGTGTGGGCGAAACGCTGGCCGAACGTGACGCGGGCCAGACCGAGACAGTCGTCAAGCGCCAGCTGTCGGTGGTCATCCACCAACTGGCGCATTGCGCAGCGGAAATCGTGGTGGCGTACGAGCCGGTGTGGGCCATTGGCACCGGCCGCACGGCCGCACCAGAACAAGCCCAGGCGGTACACCACGTGTTGCGTGCGCAATTGCATGCGGCCACCGGCCGCGGTGACGCCATGAAGATTCTTTACGGCGGCAGCGTGAAAGCCGACAACGCGGCAACCCTTTTTGCCCAGCCCGACATCGATGGTGGACTGATCGGCGGTGCGTCATTGAAGGCCGCCGACTTCATCGCCATCTGCCGTGCCTGAACAGGTGCGCTGGTAAAACTACTTCTGGAGCTTTTTCGATCATGCAGATTTGGATGACCCTGGTTTTGCTCGTGCAAGTGGCATCGGCGTTGGTGATGATTGGCTTGGTGCTGGTGCAACACGGCAAAGGGGCCGACATGGGCGCGTCGTTCGGCGGCGGTTCGTCCGGCAGCTTGTTTGGTGCGACTGGCAGCGCCAACTTCATGTCGCGTTCCACGGCGGTGTGCGCCACGGTGTTTTTTGTCTGCACGCTGGCGTTGGCCTACGGGTCGAACTCGGTCAGTGCGCGCAAGAACACTGGGGCCGGCAGCGTGCTCGACCGTGCAGCGCCGGCCGCATCGGTGCCCATTGATGGCGCCATCCCGGGTGCTGCACCGGCTGCCGTGGTGGTCCCTGCACCAGCGGCCTCGGGCGGGCCGGCCATCCCTGTCAAGTAGCGCGCCGCCGGGGTGGGTTACCCCGGGTTTGAGTCTAGAATGCGGCGTTGTGCGGGAGTCCCTTCCTCCTGGGCAATTAAGCCTGAACCGCATCGAATTGACGTCGTGCCGACGTGGTGAAATTGGTAGACACGCTATCTTGAGGGGGTAGTGGCGAAAGCTTTGCGAGTTCGAGTCTCGCCGTCGGCACCATTGCTTCCACAGCCTGATTCGCGCTGCCACCGCGCCGCTCGCCTTCTCGGTCAGACACCACCACACGATGGACTTGCAAGCCTACCTGCCCGTCATCCTCTTCATCCTGGTGGGTGTGGCGGTGGGAGTGGTGCCCCAGCTATTGGGGTTTGTGTTCGGCCCGAACCGGCCCGACGTTGAAAAAAACAGTCCTTACGAATGCGGTTTCGAGGCGTTCGAAGATGCGCGGATGAAGTTTGACGTTCGCTACTACTTGGTCGCTATTCTTTTCATCTTGTTCGATCTCGAGATCGCCTTTCTATTCCCGTGGGCCGTGGCGCTGCATGAGATCGGGCCGGCGGGGTTCTGGGCCATGATGATGTTCCTGGCGATCTTGGTGGTCGGATTCGTTTACGAATGGAAGAAAGGCGCGCTGGACTGGGAATGACCTGAGGTCACCAGAAAGCAAACTTATGGGCATCGAAGGCGTATTGAAAGAGGGCTTTGTCACCACCTCGGTCGACAAGTTGATCAACTGGTCCAAGACCGGTTCGTTGTGGCCCATGACCTTTGGTCTGGCCTGTTGCGCTGTGGAAATGATGCACGCCGGCGCGGCGCGTTACGACATCGACCGTTTCGGCATGTTGTTCCGACCCAGCCCGCGCCAAAGCGACTTGATGATCGTGGCCGGGACCTTGTGCAACAAGATGGCCCCGGCTTTGCGAAAGGTGTACGACCAGATGGCCGAGCCGCGCTGGGTGCTGAGCATGGGTTCGTGCGCCAACGGCGGTGGCTACTACCACTACAGTTACTCCGTGGTGCGTGGCTGCGACCGCATCGTGCCGGTGGATGTCTACGTGCCCGGATGCCCGCCGACCGCAGAAGCGCTGCTGTACGGGATATTGCAGCTGCAAGCCAAGATTCGGCGCGAAAACACCATCGCCCGCTGAACTGCCGCTGAACTGCCAATGACCCAGAAACTCGACACGCTCCAGGCAGCATTGCAAGCCGCTCTTGGCGACGCCATCAGCGGCATGGTGCGAGACCGCGGCGAGATCAGCATCACGGTGCCGGCGGAGCGATACCTTGCCAGCGCACAGACCTTGCGCGACCACGAGGCGCTGCGCTTCGAGCAAATGATGGACCTGTGCGGTGTGGACTACGCCGAGTACCGCAACGAACCCTGCGACGGGCCGCGCTACGTGGTGGTGCTGCATTTGCTGTCGCTCACCCACAACTGGCGCGTGCGTTTGAAGGTGCAGGCCCCTGACGACGACCTGCCGGCGGTGGCGTCTGTGACGCCGCTGTGGGCGGCGGCCAACTGGTTCGAGCGCGAAGCGTTTGATCTCTTCGGCATCATCTTTGAAGGGCATGTCGACCTGCGCCGTATCCTCACCGACTACGGTTTCATCGGCCACCCCATGCGCCGCGATTTCCCCACCACCGGCCATGTCGAGATGCGTTATGACGCTGAGAAAAAACGTGTCATCTACCAGCCGGTGAGCATCGAACCGCGCGAGATCGTGCCGCGTGTGGTGCGTGAAGAGCAGTACGGCGGGAACCGCTGACATGCCGGAAATCAAGAACTACACGCTGAACTTCGGCCCGCAGCACCCTGCAGCCCACGGCGTGCTGCGCCTGGTGCTCGAGCTGGATGGCGAGGTCATCCAGCGCGCCGACCCGCACATCGGCCTGCTGCACCGCGCCACGGAAAAGTTGATCGAGAGCAAGACGTACCTGCAGGCACTGCCCTACATGGACCGGCTCGACTACGTGTCGATGATGTGCAACGAACATGCCTATTGCCTGGCCATAGAGAAGCTGTTGGACGTGGACGTGCCCGAGCGCGCGCAATACATCCGCGTCATGTTCTCCGAACTGACGCGACTGCTGAATCACCTGCTGTGGCTGGGTGCGCACGGCATCGATTGCGGTGCGATGAACATCCTCATTTATTGCTTCCGCGAACGGGAAGACATCTTCGACATGTACGAAGCCGTGTCGGGTGCGCGCATGCACGCGGCCTACTTTCGCCCGGGTGGCGTGTACCGCGACCTGCCGGACACGATGCCGCAGTACCGCGTCAGCCGCATCAAGAATGAAAAGGCCATCAAGGCGCTGAACCAGAACCGCCAGGGTTCGCTGCTGGACTTCATCGACGACTTCTGCACGCGTTTTCCGGCCAACGTCGACGACTACGAAACCCTGCTCACCGACAACCGAATCTGGAAACAGCGCACCGTCGGCATCGGTGTCGTCAGCCCCGAGCGCGCCATCAATCTGGGCTTCAGCGGCCCCATGCTGCGCGGTTCTGGCATTGAGTGGGACCTGCGCAAGAAGCAGCCGTACGAGGTCTACGACCGCATGGATTTCGACGTGCCGGTGGGCACCCATGGCGACACCTACGACCGCTACCTGGTGCGCATCGAGGAGATGCGCCAAAGCAACCGCATCGTGCAGCAATGCTCGGCCTGGTTGCGTGCCAACCCGGGCCCGGTGATCACCAGCAACCACAAGGTGGCGCCGCCGTCGCGGGTGGGCATGAAGTCCAACATGGAAGAACTGATCCACCACTTCAAGCTGTTCACCGAAGGCATGCACGTGCCCGAGGGCGAGGCCTATGCCGCAGTGGAGCACCCCAAGGGCGAGTTCGGCATCTACATCGTCAGCGACGGCGCCAACAAGCCCTACCGGCTGAAGATTCGCCCCCCCGGTTTCTCGCACCTGGCCGCGCTGGACGAAATGGCGCGCGGTCACATGATCGCCGACGCCGTGGCCATCATCGGCACCATGGATATCGTCTTTGGTGAGATAGATAGATGACGGCCACCAAGCCCACATCATTCGCGCTCCCCGAGGGGGCAACATCGGCTGCTCAAGAGCGGCGCGGCGGATCCGGTATGTCCGAGTCCATCCTGGCCCGTTTCGCACGCGAAGTGGCGAAGTACCCGCCCGCGCAGAAACAGTCGGCGGTGATGGCCTGCCTTGCCATCGTGCAGCAGGAACAGGGTCATGTGTCGCCCGAAGCCGAAAACACTGTGGCCTCTTATTTGGGCATGGCGCCGATTGCGGTGCACGAGGTCACCACGTTCTACAACATGTACAACCAGCAGCCGGTAGGCGCTTACAAGCTCAACGTCTGCACCAATCTGCCGTGCCAGTTGCGTGACGGGGACAAGGCATTGAAGCACCTGTGCAGCAGGCTTGGTGTCGAGCCTTACGGCACCACCGCCGATGGCCTCTTCACTGTGCAGCCCAGCGAATGCCTGGGCGCGTGCGCCGACGCGCCGGTGATGCTCGTGAACGACCGCGAGATGCTCAGCTTCATGAGCCCCGAACGCCTCGATGAATTGATCACAACCCTGAGTAGCCAGAGCAGCACCATCCATGCTTGATCTTTCCAAGTTCCAGGCCCGTGGCGTCGAGACCTGTTTTCACGGCAGGCATCTGGGCGCGCAGATTTACGCCGGCCTTGACGGCCACAACTGGCGCCTTGCCGACTACCAGGCGCGCGGCGGTTATTCGGCCCTGAAGAAGGTGCTGGGCATTGACCAGCCCGCCGGTGCCGTGCCCATGACTCCCGAGCAGGTGATTGCCGAGGTCAAGCTCAGTGCCCTTCGCGGCCGTGGCGGCGCTGGTTTCCCGACGGGCTTGAAGTGGAGTTTCATGCCGCGCATGTTCCCGGGCCCCAAGTACCTGGTGTGCAATTCCGACGAAGGCGAGCCGGGCACCTGCAAAGACCGCGACATCCTGGCCTACAACCCGCACATCGTCATCGAAGGCATGGCCATTGCCGCCTTCGCCATGGGCATCAAAACGGGCTACAACTACATCCACGGCGAAATCTTCTCTGCCTACGAGCGCTTTGAAGAAGCGCTTGATGAAGCGCGTACTGCAGGCCTGTTGGGCGACGGCATCATGGGGTCAACATTCAGTTTTCAGCTGCATGCCTTCCACGGCTTTGGCGCCTACATCTGCGGTGAAGAAACCGCCTTGCTTGAATCGCTGGAAGGCAAGAAGGGCCAGCCGCGTTTCAAGCCGCCGTTCCCGGCCAGCTTCGGCCTGTACGGCAAGCCCACCACCATCAACAACACCGAGACCTTTGCCGCCGTACCGTGGATCGTCAACCATGGCGGTCAGGCCTACCTCGATTGCGGCAAGCCCAACAACGGCGGCACCAAAATTTTCAGCGTGGTGGGTGACGTTAACCAGCCCGGCAATTTTGAAGTGCCGATGGGCACACCGTTTTCCAAATTGCTGGAACTGGCCGGTGGTGTGCGCACGGGTCGCCATCTGAAGGCGGTGATCCCAGGCGGCTCGTCGGCCCCGGTGCTGCCAGCGGCCACCATGATGGACATCACCATGGACTATGACGCCATTGCCAAGGCCGGTTCGATGCTGGGTTCGGGCGCGGTGATCGTGATGGACGATTCGCGCTGCATGGTCAAGAGCCTGCTGCGCCTGAGCTACTTCTACCAGCACGAAAGCTGTGGCCAGTGCACGCCATGCCGTGAAGGCACGGGTTGGCTGTGGCGGCTGGTGGACCGCATCGAACACGGTAAAGGCCGCGCCGAGGACATCGATCTTCTGGACTCGGTGGCCGACAACATCAAGGGTCGCACCATCTGCGCCCTGGGTGACGCCGCAGCACTGCCGGTGCAGGGCATGTTGAAGCATTTCCGCAACGAGTTCGTTCACCACGTCGACCACAAGACCTGCCTAGTCCCCCAGCCCGCCTGAGCGCAGCCCAGCCCATGATCGAACTTGAACTCGACGGCAGACAAGTCACCGTCACTGAAGGAAGCATGGTCATGCATGCGGCCGACGCGGCGGGCACTTACGTGCCGCATTTCTGTTATCACAAGAAGCTGAGCATCGCGGCCAACTGCCGCATGTGCCTGGTCGACATCGAGAAGATGCCCAAGCCCATGCCGGCCTGCGCCACGCCGGTAACCAACGGCATGGTGGTGCGCACCCAAAGCGCCAAGGCCGTGAATGCGCAGAAGTCGGTGATGGAATTCCTGCTCATCAACCACCCGCTGGACTGCCCCATTTGCGACCAGGGCGGTGAATGCCAGCTGCAAGACCTGGCGGTGGGTTACGGCGCCAGCGCCAGCCGCTACCAGGAAGAAAAGCGCGTCGTGTTCCACAAGGATGTGGGCCCGTTGATCAGCATGGAGGGCATGAGCCGCTGCATCCATTGCACCCGCTGCATACGCTTCGGGCAGGAGGTGGCCGGGGTGATGGAGCTCGGCATGATCCACCGCGGCGAGCACAGCGAGATCACCACGGTGGCCGGCACCACCATCGACAGCGAGCTGTCGGGCAACATGATCGACATCTGCCCGGTTGGCGCCTTGCTTAGCAAACCATTCCTGTTCAAGGCCCGCACCTGGGAACTGTCGCGCCGCAAGAGCGTGAGCCCGCACGACAGCACTGGCACAAACCTGGTGGTGCAGGTCAAGTCGGGCCGTGTGATGCGTGTCGTGCCGCTGGAAAACGACGCTGTGAATGAGTGCTGGATCGCCGACCGCGACCGCTTCAGCTATGAAGCGCTGAACAGCAGCGCGCGGCTGACCCGGCCCATGATCAAGCAAGGCGGTGTCTGGTCTGAAGTCGACTGGACCACCGCGCTGGACTACGTGGCCGACGGCCTGAAACGCGTCAGGGCCGAGTTCGGCACCGACGGCATGGGCGCGCTGGCCCATCCTGGCTCGACGCTGGAAGAACTGCACCTGCTGGCCAAGCTGGTGCGTGGACTGGGCAGTGAGAATATCGACCACCGCATGCGCCACGCCGACTTCAGCAACACCGCGCCGGCCGGCCACGCACGCTGGCTGGGTACCTCGGTGGCGTCGCTGTCGCGACTGGACCGCGCATTCGTCATCGGCTCGTTTCTGCGCAAGGACCACCCGTTGCTGGCGCAGCGCCTGCGCCAGGCAGCTCGGCGCGGCGCGCAGGTGCACAGCCTGCATGCCGTGCATGACGACTGGCTCATGCCGATGGCCCAGCAGATGACAGTCGCGCCATCGGCCTGGCCGCAAGCCCTGGCCGACGTGGCCATGGCCGTGGCTGCGGCATGTGGCATCCAAGCCCCCGTAGCGGGTGAGTTGCGCGCCGAAACCCAGGCGATAGCGGCATCTCTGCTTGGCGGCGAGCGCAAGGCTTTGTTGTTGGGCCACGCCGCCGCACAACACCCGCAGGCCGGGGTGCTGCTGGCGCTGGCGAACTGGATTGCCGAACACACTGGCGCCACGGTGGGTTACCTGGGCGAAGGCGGCAATGCGGTGGGCGCGCAGCTGGTGGGCGCATTGCCCGGGCTCGGCGGGCTGCATGCCGGGCAGATGCTCAGCCAGCCCATGAAGGCATTGCTGTTGCTGAACACCGAGCCCGTGCTGGACGCGGCCGATGCCGCCGCGGCGCGTTCTGCACTGGCCGGGTCTGGTTTGGTTGTGGCGATGACGCCCTTCAAAGACCTTGACCTGGGCTTGGCCGACGTGGCCGACGTGCTGCTGCCGATTGCACCGTTCACCGAGACCGCCGGCACCTTCGTCAATGCCGAAGGCCGGGTGCAAAGTTTCCATGCGGTCGTCAAGCCACTGGGTGATGCGCGACCGGCCTGGAAGGTCTTGCGGGTGCTGGGCAATATGCTGGGCCTGCCGGGCTTCGACCAGGAAACGGCCGAAGACGTTCTGGCCCAGGCGTTGGGCGACACCGCCACCATCGCCGCGCGGCTGGACAACCGCAGCATCACGGCCATCGACGTGACCCCGTTCACCACCGGCCTGCAACGCATCGCCGATGTGCCGATTTACGCCACTGACGCGATCGTGCGGCGTGCCACGTCGTTGCAGCTCACCGCCGATGCACGGCCACCGCAGGCGGGCTTGCCAACAGCGTTGTGGCAGCGTCTTCGCTTGCAGGCCGGCGACAAGGTGCTGCTGGAGCAAGGCGGCGCGGCGCTGGTGATGGACGCGCTTGAAGATGCCACGCTGGCGCCCGACACGGTGCGCGTGGCGGCAGGCCACCCGGCCACGGCAAGCCTGGGCGCGATGTTCGGTGCCATTGCGGTCGAGAAAGTCTAGGCCGCACCGTGATTCAGGACCTTCAACAGTTCGGCACCGCCACCTTCGGCCCTACGCTGTGGCTGGTGCTCTGGAGCCTGATAAAAATTGTCGCGGTGGTGCTGCCGCTGATGGGCTGCGTGGCCTACCTGACGCTGTGGGAACGCAAGGCCATTGGCTGGACGCAGATCAGGCCCGGCCCCAACCGCGTCGGGCCCTGGGGTTTGCTGACACCGATTGCCGATGCGGTGAAGCTGGTCTTCAAAGAGATCATCCGGCCCACCGCCGCCAACAAGGGTTTGTTTTTCCTGGGCCCGGTGATGACCATCATGCCGGCGCTGGCGGCCTGGGCGGTCATCCCCTTCGGCCCTGAGGTGGCATTGGCCAACATCAACGCCGGCCTGTTGTTCTTGATGGCCATCACCAGCCTCGAGGTCTATGGCGTGATCATTGCCGGGTGGGCCAGCAACTCGAAATACGCCTTCCTGGGTGCGTTGCGTGCCAGCGCGCAGATGGTCAGCTACGAGATCGCCATGGGGTTCTGCCTGGTGGTCGTGCTGATGGTCTCGGCCAGCATGAACCTGAGCGAGATCGTGGCGCAACAAGGGCGCGGCATGTTTGCCGAGTTGGGCGCGGGCGTGTTCAGCTGGAACTGGCTGCCGCTGCTGCCGATCTTCGTGGTTTTCTTCATCTCGGGCCTGGCCGAAACCAACCGCCACCCTTTCGATGTGGTCGAGGGCGAAAGCGAGATCGTGGCCGGCCACATGATCGAGTACTCGGGCATGAGCTTTGCCATGTTCTTTCTGGCCGAGTACGCCAACATGCTGCTCGTCAGCATGCTGACGGTGCTGTTGTTCCTGGGCGGCTGGCTGTCGCCTTTCGCCTTCCTCGACTTCATCCCAGGCTGGATCTGGCTGGCCATCAAGGTCTTCGTGGTGGTCACCATGTTCCTGTGGGTGCGGGCCACGTTCCCGCGGTTCCGCTACGACCAGATCATGCGGCTTGGCTGGAAAATCTTCATCCCGATCACGCTGGTGTGGCTGGTGGTCGTAGGGCTGTGGATCCAGTCGCCGTTCAGCATCTGGAAGCCGTGACGCCATGAAAAGGGCAGACACATGAGCACATTCACCGCAGTCAAGGAGGTTCTTTCCAGCTTCATGCTGACGGAACTCCTCAAGGGCATGGCGCTGACCGGGCGCCACTTCCTGTCGAAGAACATCACGGTGCA
>ENA-OBIT01000795-OBIT01000795.1-metagenomes-genome-assembly--contig:-NODE-795-length-12966-cov-19.6003_pt1 | contig 12966 bp, 20 predicted proteins | sample MGYA00153386_OBIT01 | MGnify analysis MGYA00153386
GGATCGATCGGCCTGCATAATGGCGCTGAAGTTCAGCCGCAATAGTCTCGCCGCAATAGCTTTGAATTTCACGAAAGGTTGACATTTTATTACCCATTCTAGACTGTGGACTCAAACTCTGAGAAAGCCTTTTATTCACGGCTAGGTGTCGATGCCCAGATACTCGATCGACAAAGTCCCAGCGCCTCCCTTTTTAAATTCAATTGCAGCCCCAACAACGAATGGATCGATCGTCAGACTACTCATGGCAACGACCCCGCAGCTTGAAAAATACTGTCTACGATCGCAGCATCCCAACCCAAACCTTGTATCAATGCTTGAACTAATTGAGAATCCTCATGGAAAACCGTGGTGTCTTCCCACTGCATGATCGTTTCAATCCCAGCGGCATTAATAGCCGCCGTTAAAGATTCCAGCAATCCTAGTCTATGCAGTGCCGTCCTCAGCCTTCGCTTGTCCACAGTCCTAGTAGGATTAGGTACGATCGCAACCTGTGGTAATTCGGCTATTTCTTCATTCGTAAGATCTACCAAAATTTGGCCACCATCTAAATCAATCTTTAACTTCTGCATATTAAAACTCCCAAAGCAACTGAAGAGAACCGCTGGCTATTGTCGTCGGGCTGATATAGCTAAATGTTGTCAACTCACCAGGTAATTGAATGCTGCCAGTAGTCAAAACCATTATGTCGCCAGAAGCAGAGTCAGGAGATTGACCTGTAGCATTCCACCTGTTTGTTCCTGTACGGTAGAGGACCATACAAGATGACCCATAATCGGTGCATCTAGGAACGATTAGCCCCGTAGTTCCCCTCGTACTTCCGCCACTAAAAGCCCCAGCATAAACATCAGCGTTGCGATATCCAGTTGCCACCATTCCCGAAGTTGTACCAAGTCTAACGATCGAATTGGTAGGAATAGCAAGGTCGGAAGACAACAGCGTTAAACGACGAACCCCAGCAGGGACGGAGAAATCAATAACACTAACCCCCGATGGATTAACCATCGAGCCTGCAATAGGGGCTTCAGTACCAGACAGGGTTGCATAGCTCAAATTCCCCAAGCCATCAGTCTGAATGACCTGCCCCGCCGTACCTACGTTTGGGGGAAGTGTGAGAGTAACCGCTGCCGCCATACCCGTACCAGGTCGAGCGATCGAGTACTTGTGGTCCGCTCCAGTCTCGGCAGCGTTAGCGTTTAGCTCGATCGCATTACCTGTCGCCTGCACTATTGAGGCTTTGACCCCTACAAAAGTACTATCGATCGCATCTCTAATCTCGATCGTCCCCGCATTATTTTTGATACCTGCATTAGGTCCAATGCGAAAAAAGGATAGAGCGGTCCCAAACAAATAGGAGAATTTAGACATTTTTTGATTACCAAAAGCCCTCAAAAGCAGTGCATTTAACTTATAATACTCCGATCGGCTTTGTCCATGCACGATCGCGGAAATTTGTCAGCCGCTCGGCGTTCGTTTGTTGTCTATGGCATTTTTCAGAAGAGCAATTCCAGAGGTTCCGGCTCCCGTTGAAAGGGCCAATTTTGTTAGGTCATAGAACAAATCTTTCCGTTGGCTCAAATCAAGCAATTGAGATCCACCCAGAATGCCTAGTCCGCAGAGGGCAACGGCGAGGCCGAGCTTTAAATACGTTTTGCGCTGGGTATCAATCTGTTTCGATTGGAGTCGATCGGAATAGTTTAACGTCTCAATCGATAGCCGGAGATCTACAAATCCAGTCACGACCGACGTTTCTAAAACCTTAAGACTATTTTGCAAGTCTTTGAGTAGATCGTAGGGTTCGGTGTCGTCAATCGAGGGACTGGAGCGCTGCTCTAGCGTAGCCTCATTGAGACACGATAGTAGAGAATAATCATCAATCTCACGATACAGGTAGATGTCCATACCAACCGACAGTTCGGTATACATGTTCACTTCGCGATCGTCCATCCAAAGGGGTGACGCCGGACGGCTAGGCTTAATATCTCCGCGTGCCGATCGCTGGGTGCAACCAGGTGAAATAAACCATTCACCAAATCGCGTTTCTAGGGTCGCCTGAATGCGCGAGATTTTTCGGTTGGTTTCGTCAGTGCGAGTATGTAATAGCCGATATTCAGCAAGCGGAGATCTCCCAAAAGCAATGAGGTTTCGATCTTTTGGGAAAATAATATGCTCCGTCAGGTCATGGCCAATCCGTTCCGTCAACAGGAAGATAATCATGAGGTAGTACAAAGGGAGCGCTTCTCTTGATTATGGGTGAACTTTTTTGAGAATCACCACAAAAAGCCCCCGTATTTTTGCGGATCTTCAATATCCCCAGAGTTCTGTTTTTGTCCCAATGCTCGGACGCCTAGGGCTAGATTCACCACGTTTTACACCTTGATACTCTAATGAAATCTCTCCTTGAGAGGCTGCATTTAGGGCAAGGAACAAGGCCCAGGCTCGATCGGCATGGCCTGCTTCATCTCGTTCCGCATCAAACCGAATGGACCCCGCCGCCGTCACCGATCGCTTCAGTTTGTAGAGGTCGTCGCGTACTTCCGGGGAATCTGGCACCCGCACCGATCGGTTTTCAAAGGCGGCTTTTCCGAGCAGTGCCAAGCCCTGTTTATTCTGGTTAGTGAAGAGGATACCTTCGACCTTCGATCGACCATATTTCCCCTGGTAGGTTTCGACCGATCGCTCACCCATCCCCGTCTGGTCGGCGGTCAGCTTGACGACTCGATAGCGTTTCATTAGGCGATCGATTTCTGCATCTTGTTCGGCAAATGTGGCACGCCTGAGCACGCTCACCTCACGGGTCCACAACACATCGCCGACGCGTTCTAGGACCCAGGCAACCCAGAGGTCATTCCGACGGGCGATGTCGTTGCCAAGATAGCAAATGCCGCCGGCGTAAGCGGTTGGGTCGCCGGCCTGGTTATCTTCGCAGGTCGCCAGCAATTCAAACGGGAGCCATGCACTAGCCTCGTCCAGCCATTGCAATTCAAACTCTTGCGCCCATCCGTCTGGGTCTCCCATTGCTTTTCGTTCGGTGTCGATATCCAACGGCAAGCCCTGACGGACTGCTTCGTAAACGTCTATAACGTGCTTGCTCCATAAGGGCTTCCCGGTGTTCTTATGGATTTCCTTGTCATTAATAATTTGGTAAAACTTGCGAGACCTGCCCCCTTTGGGAGTCGAAGCGACAATCACCCGGAAACGACCCCGCAAGACCGGGAGCAGTGCTCTCCAGATTTCCTCGTCCCGTTCATGGATACAAAATTCATCTAAAAAGATATTGGCCGAGTATCCCCGCGCAGTATCCGGGTTAGCCGGGAGCGCAATTATTCTGGAACCATTGAGGAAACGAATCTCCATTTGAGTGAATCTTCTTAACCCATCCTCAGAAATCAACTCAGATTGAATGATTTCACTGGACATCATCAAATACGCGTTACAGTGGCGCTTAGCCTCTTCGATCGCTTCTTTCGCTTGCCTTTCCCCTCGCGATAGAATCACCCACGTTGCACGCCTACCCTGTGCCTCAGTTCGAAAACAATCGGCAACAATCTCAAGAGTCACTGTAAATGTTTTTCTAGCCCCACGGGACCACATGAGCACCTTGAAACGCGATCGGTCCTTGAATGAGGCCACCTGGTAAGGCAGCATTTTCAGCTTAGACTCGCGCATCAATAAACCCCATAGATCCGCTGTTCAATTTTGTCCAAGGTTGCCTCATCAATATCCGGGTCCGATCGAAGTGCCTGCAATTCGGCATCAATCCGATCGCGTTGTTCTTGCTTAAATCGTTCGGCTTGGATTTTGACAGCCGCATATCGGTTTGAACTGTTGAGAATATCTTGTGGACGCATACTCGCAAATACGTCGGGAGTCACCATCTCTAGCGCCTTACTGTAAAGATAGTCGAGCCGATCCATAAAGTCCAAGCCTAGATCAATGCCCTCAGCCTTGGCTATTTTGTGCGCCTGTACATTGATTTCGGCTACAGACTTCGCGGATTCAATGCGGACCTTTTCCTTTTCCGAATAGGTCCGAACTTGACGGCCTGTGATATTGAAACCTGAATCAACGAGCCAAGCTGTTGCCGCTGGGACTGACACCCCGCCGCGAAGTTTTGCATCCAGCCCCTCTCTCACTGACGCGTTAAGTTGATCGATTCCGCTGAGTTTGGCCATATGACTTTATCCGACTTTATATGACTTTATCCGACTCTATATGACTTTCAAAAAAAAGAACAGGCTTTTTAGCGAGTTTCTGAGTAATTGTCTCTCACGAGGGAGCCATTACTCTATAATTTAAGACTATCGGCGATCTTGAAAGGCTTGTTGCACATTGAATCTACTTAGAAGATGGGCCGATCGATCGAGCTAGGGGTGGCGCATGGATTCACAAAATTAGACCGGGGTCACGTCATGCTAGGAGCAATTGAGCCAGTTTTTGAAATTCGATTTGTTGAGCGGATTGGGACGAAAGTAGTTTCCACGACGATCGATAAGTTCCCCGCGACCGTGGGGCATAGGGGCACAGTTCGCCCATTGATTCTTAACGGACAGATATCAAACCTTCACTGCAAAGTAGACTGGAATTTTTTCAGGCAAGAATACCAAGTTAAAGACGGAACAGACGGACCAGACGGAAAACCCAGCACTAATCACATCTATTTTTCAGATGGGGGTGAGCTGGAAAAACGCGATCAGGCAGTCCTAAGAACTCTAAAGGATCGAATATACCTGATGCGGACTAACGAGGGAAAAGAGGGCTACCTAGAGCTATTCGATCCAAAAAAGCAAGAGGGAGGAGACAATCGATCGACCCTCAGTTTAGACCCTGAGTTAGTCGAGCTTAAGGCACTGGTGGCCAAAACCGACGAAAAGGCGATCGAGGGGCTAGGTGTCGCCATTGAAACAAAAGCGATCGCACAAAAGAACAGCGCAGCGATTGAGGCTCTAGACGCGAACATAGAGGCACGAATAAAGAGCGGTCTTACATTGCTCAAAACTGCCGGGACAGACGCTCGGCTAGTTGTGCTGGGAACTATTGTGATTTCGTTCGCGGCTTTTTCTGCGATTTCCCTGAGTTTTCTGCATACAAATATGGATAAAATGTACGAAGATTCAAGGTCAAGAAGTCAACACAATGAGCGAATGAAGGACCCCGATCGGACGACTCCTGAGAGGAACTGAAATGATACAATGGCTTTACAATCTCAGGATAAAGAATGAAAAAGATCAACAGCGGCCCCGAGAAATTTATCGTTTTGAGAGGTCTGGATTGGGGTATGAGTATCGAACGCCCTACCTCACTATCCATGAGTTTAGGATTGGCGACCCTTGGAAAACTCAGCGCGATCGTTTGCGCCGTGTTGTTGACCGTGAATTTTTGGCTGATGCCAGTATTGTCTCGATTGGATCTGTCTCATTCTGGCGGGTTTGGGCATCAATCATTCCGTCAGTAGCTCCGTCTCATTGGATTACGGCGGGTTATAGGAGCACTTTAAATAAATGGGATAAGGTGCCTATAATTCAATTTCCCGCGTCTCTAGGAGATAGCGAAGGTGTTCTAAGGGACATTGCGGAGCCGATATCATGGGCGATCGATTCTTTGCCCTTGCCGGATTCATTGCAGTTAGAAGCGTCTAAAAGGCGGACGTTTTCTTACACGCTTCTTTCAAGGTTGTCGATCGCTGTTAGAGATCAGATGACCCGTCACTAGGGCGATCGAACTCAGGCAAGAACACCCACATCGTTTCTGTCGCCTCCTTCTTTGTAGAGTTCGCCCGGTACCTTGTAGCCCAATCCGTTACGGTCATCTGGCACGAATAACCGTAGATACGAGCGATCGCTTCAAACGATTCATTAAGCTCTAGACAGTTGGAGTTATAGGCCACGATCGCGCCGTATTCCCTCAACATGGCCACTGAAACAGGGATGACGGAGCAATCGGTTGAACTTTCATTTGGATAGATTGAGTCAGCCTTGATGTATGGCGGGTCAATCAAGGCGATCGACCTTTGCCCCTTTGCCGCCATTACAGCCGATCGCCAGTCGGGGAAGATTTGCCCGGTGGGACGATAGGCGATCGGGTCGATCAATGCCCTAACCTTCCGTTTTCGCAGTGCTTCAAGCTTGCCGGGTGCCAGTGGGGTGTTGTGCCTTGCTAGCCCCTCTTTATTCTTGCCATGTCTCATCCCGTTTCCATGGGAGAGGTTGTTGAGGATCACAAAGCATTCGGCTGAGGTGTACCGAAAATTCCCCTCACTGAGCGCAGTCTGGATTGACGCCCAGAACGCGCCCGATCCTAGCTCGTCAATATCCCAAAGAACTCGATCGGCTAACTCCTTAAAGTCAATCTGTGCAGTGTAAAGCGATCGCAATGGCTGAAAGACCTCCCCAGCGATCGTCTGTTCTGCGGTGTGATGATCAAGGAATGCGCGACTAAGACCGCCACCACCAAAGAACGGATCGACCTTGGTTTCCCAATGGGTTTGCTTGATAATTTGAAGCTCGATCGATCGGCTTTTCTTTGTGCCTGGATATGCCATCGTTAGTTACTCCCTTTGCGGTAAAACGTGAAATCTTTCTTAGCCAGATCCCAGCGCTCGATCGCCCCTGATGCCTCCAGAGCTTTCCGCAGAACCGCCACGGCATAAACCGGGTATTTCATGGAGATCTCACCGATCGTCATGTCGTCAACATTGCTCAATGCGACCAACGAAGTGCATTTTTTCAGGCTTGCCAGATATCGAGTGGTGAATGTTTTTTTGGTGGCGACGGGTTTATCGCTCACTTTGTAGACAGTATTAATCGCAGTCTCGGGGCCACAGGTCAGGTAAACCGCCCAGAACTGTTTCTGAACGTCGATCGGCTGTTGGCTCAACCATCCCGAGTCCCGATACTCATTAGGCAGCAACAAGCCCCAGTGAGTATCCAGCGTAACAACGTAGTATTTGCTTGACCAGGCCCGGACATCAAACACATAGGGCGCTTTCCTCGATCGGCATTCCAGGGCGTATTTAATGGTCTCTATGAATTCTCTTGAGCGTTGGAGATTAAGCATATGAAAATTTACCCGTATAAAACTTTTGTGCAATTTGTTTATTTCCTGGACACCTAATTTTTCGTTCTGCCCTTGCTCCAGCTTGACAGGCAGCTTCCCGACTGATGTCTAGAACATTAGCGATCGCCTGATAGGTCATGGGATCATCACCATTTAGGCCATGACGCATGATTAAAATACGTCGATCGCGATCGGGCAAAGCGGCTAGGAAGCCCCCTAAAACTTGCCTAGTTTGATCTAGATAAATAACATCCTCCGCACCTGATTCGGCACCGACTGCAATGTCTTGCAGCGTTGCTTCTCCATTGCCAACCGGGATGTCATAGGAAATGCACGGTTGCGATTCGTGTCCTCTCTTTTCAACTTCGTCGATCGACAGCCCAACAACGGCGGCAACCTCAGAGCGAGAAGGGCTGCGGCCTAGTTGCTGAGTTAATAAGCCCGTCTGCTTTTTGATCTTTCTCAACTTCTCCGAGCGATGGATTGGGAGTCGAATCATCCTGCCGTAGTAATCGATCGATCGGGTGATGGCTTGCTTGATCCACCAATGGGCGTATGTTGAAAACTTGTACCCTAAGGTGTAGTCATATCGTATGGCAGCGGTTCTCAGGCCGATCGCCCCATCCTGAATCAAGTCAATCATCGGGATAGCTTTTCCCGCATATCTTTTAGCAACGGAAACGACGAGTCGCAGATTGGCAGTGATCAAGTCATTTACCGCTTTTTGCCAGATAGCGCCCGAACTTGTGGCAATAATTTTCCCTAGTGCTAACTCCTCGCCATGGTTCAACAGTGGGTATCGCCCAATCTCTCTCAGATAAAGTTTCAGGGTTGGGTCATTGTGATTAGGCATTGTTTTGGTCCTTCATTAGTTCTAGGATTTCGGCTTGAGTCTCTGCGTCAACACCGACGAACTCGATCGCGGGTTCGGGTTCAACCTCAACGATGTATTTGTAGGTGTCAGCGGCGGGGGCGGGGGTATCTTTCAATCTCTGCTCAATTAAGCGATCGCGCACATCGGGGGACTTCATCACCTCCGTAATCTTTTGGAGAAGACTAGCCACTATCTCAGCGGGGGCAGCTTTGAGAATCGAATACATTTTGTCCTCGTCGTGTCGATAGCCAGCGGAGTACAAAAACCCGAGGATTCTCATGTCGAGTGAGTCACCCGTGATTTTGAGATATTCGCCAGCCAACAGGGCGATCGTGTAAGCGGGTTCTACTTCGGTGTTCAAAAGTCGTTACCTGCTTTTTGCTTGAGAAATTCTTCTTGATGCCGATCGCTCTTTGACATAATCCGCAGCATCGCCGCGCGATCATCCTTAGTCGTTCCAGCTATCCAGGGTTGAGTATTCAGCCATTCAGAGAATTCAGCGATCGGTTGAGCGTTCGCATCAAATAGCTCCGGTCTGTCCTTCCCACCTTTACGATCCATTGAGGCAAGATCGGCAACCATAAGCCGCAACTTTCTAATATTTTCGGCGGCATCCTCCCAAGATATTTGAGCTTCGGGAAGTGCCAAAGCATTAGAGTTCCTTCTCGATCGTTCTGTTATCTCCATTAGCTGTTCTTTAAACCATTTAGGCTTAGGCATAAATGCCTCGTCAAAAGCCATTTTGCAAACTTCAACAAATGACTCATCACTAAACGAATCACAGAAGGATTCATACCAAGATTCAATAACATCTGGATTGCTGATATCAATCCGATGATGTGGACAAAGCACGCCTAAAAAGCGACGCTTAAAGACTTCATAACTAAGCATTTTTCAACCTCATTTTTTCTGCAATTCTTTGTTCAACGATCGCTGATGCACTCATCATTGACGAATATCTAGTCGCAGCTTTAACGGACTCAGGATCGGTAATATCAACCCCACATTTCAAAGCTTGCTGCTGAGTCTCATCAATCCGTATTGCCGATTCCCACGTCTTGCTCTCCAGAAACCGGACAGCGCCAAACATGAAAGATTTCCCGTCTCTCTGAAACTTCTTAACCTGCTGACAGCTGTAAAGTGTTAGCCCTTCCCAGAATGCCTTGGGAGGCTCAAACCCATGCCAAGCAACAGCCCAAGCAGCCTCAACCTTGGCCTCAGATCCGTAAATCCCCTCAATCGCCTCACAAAGCCCCTCGTATTTACGCTTAAAACCGACGTATCCATTGCCTCCCATGTCATCGCACGGGAGAATAGGTCGATCGACCTTCACGGCCATGTCAGCGGCCACAGGCGAAGCAAGGGCGGCGCGACCCGGCGCGGAACATTTGTCCCCACCCTTTTTTAAACCGTTAACAGTGAGTGCGTTTCCTGTTTGGTCAAGTGCTAGGGGGTGGGCTGCTTCGGTTTGCTCTTCCTCTCGGACGATTTCAACTTGGCAGGTTTTTATTTCGATCGCGCACTCCGGATCTTTCTTCTCTGGATCAGTCTTTATTAATTTAGTTTTTGTTAGATCAGGATTTGTTAGATCAAGATTTACTAGAGGCACGCCTTCACCGTTTACGGCCCGTCCGTTTACGGCCTCTCCGTTTACGGTTTTGCCGTTATGGAGAGATGCGGATTCTCCGTTTACGGTTTTGCCGTTATGGTGATGCGAGATCGGCAGTCCGCCTTGTTCTTCGACCCATTCACGCATATCGTCGGGAGACTCGAACACTTCCGATCGCCACTCAAAACGACCTCGATCTACCTTCTCAGCCCACCGATAAAGGTACTGATTTTCGCCCAATTCCTTCAAGATTGAGGCCACTTTATCCCGACCTGCGGGGGACTGACTCACAAGATCTGAGCTACGGATTTTCCAGCCTTCAGGCTTCGATAATAGGTAGATTAAGACCATTCGAGCTTCCCAAGAAACGGCCTTATTGTTTATCAGGTCATTCGATATCGTCGTGAATTTTGTCTTTTTGTGAACTCGAATACTCATGACTGCACCTCAATCGCCTTAAGTTCGTTTCTGCGAACCCAGCGATCGCCACCATTGAAGCGGACGTAATAGTATTGACGTAGCTCAGACGATCGGCAGATGATTATGCCGTCCTGACCGTCTATGTCTTCAATGCGATCGCCTGCTCTAAGTCGCTTGTTAATTCTGTCCATAATCGATCGCCATCCGATCGTTTTGACGTCTGACTTTAGAAAAAAGCGGTGATCTCCGTTGCCTTCAATACCAAACTCAACCAAGACCTCTAACGGGTCGATCGGATTCTCTAAAACAATTAGGCATCTGCGCCCCATTGCTGTGTAAAACATATTCTCTAAGCTGCTCATTTCGTCTCTCCAATTGCTGTTACTGAATCCCTGGCTATCCACCAAGGGCTGGAATTGTCATGGTCAAACCTTACGAAATAGTGATAAGGCATATCCCACATAGATTCTTGAATCGTGCCTTTTCGCCCTGATTTGGTCTGCACCCGATCGCCCGGTTTAAGAATTAATCGCATACCGTCCACGCTTTCTCTTTCGACTGGGAGAAGATTCCAAGTACTTTCTCTCCAGGTTTGATCCATTGCCGCACCGCTTCAGCATCAAAAGCAAATGCAGACCGGGCGACCCGTTCCCCTAGCCTGTTGACCAAAATAATCGTGTAATAAGATGAATGCATGATTCTTTCGATCTCTGTCATGTCGATACCTGCTGCATAGTAAAACTGCGGAACCTTGGGGAAGGGATCCGATCGTTTAGTGGATTGGATGAAACTTAGATGCCTGCTATGTGGTCTTCAGACATTTTTACCAACTTGCTAGCTACCGTATTTAAATAGGATGCAAGCTTTCTTACCGTGTCTGGGGATGGCTCGAAATCGCCTTTAAGAGTTTGGCTGACTGTTGATTTAGCAAGCCCCGTGGCCTTGTGGATGTCGCTGTATGGGACAGTCCCGTTAGCCATGATCAGCATCGATCGGAGGAAAGACCAGCGATGAAATTCTTGGTTCTTCATTGCCCTGTAGTAGTATTTCTCGAACTCCTTTATAGTAGGCGATCGACCTGCATCCGTCAATAGGGGTACATGTGAACTTTTGATAAAGCGAAGACAAGGAAGGCCGATCGACGATTCGATCGGCCTTCCTTGTGGCAGTGCTTAGTTGTGATTCCTCACGACGCGATCGATAGGGTTCTAGCCTTCGACCGCGTTCCAGACGGGATGACCGATAGCGGCATCTCAAACAGGGTAGCCTGTGAAGTCTTTTCGCCTGTGCAGTAACTCCATGCCTCGTCACAGATGCGATCGATCATCCCTAGAACCGAATCAGGAATGTCTTCACTCACGATTCGGGGACAGCTCAACTTTCGATTGGTCATGGTCTCTTCACTGGCAGATGGCCTAGAGATCTCGATCGATGTGATTTTATAGCTCGGCTCTATTTCTCCGTCGTCTGTCCAGGCGAGGCTCAGCGACCCGATTGATCCGCTCTCCCAACTTGATCCTAAATCCATTACATCAATCACAAAAGGAATTAGCTCATCTAGTGCTGAGAAATAGTCGGGGTGCGGTTCCTGATGGCGGGTTTTGCCGCTGGATGTGATGGGCATTGCTTCCCCTACAGCGGGGAATGCGTAGCGGATCTCATTAGCGCTAATTAGTGAAAATTGGAGTTTGTCAGGGCGTGGTGTGGTCATGGGGTTTGTTCCTATTTGCTAGATTTTCTAACTTGATCGACGGTTGCTCTTTAAGTATTTGATAAATCCTCGAAATTCTCACACCCGCTTCATTGGCAATATCGATCGCCGTAACCCCGGCATCCCGACGGGCTAGAATCTCCGATTTCAGCAACTTGCACCGGATCTGTGCCGATTTCCGTTGAACTGCGATCGGTTCTATTGGGGCAATCATCCATAGGCTTATATCCTTGTCAGAGGCTCCGTGAACGTCCTTAAGTAATGCCACTAGACTCTCATTACTCCGGTACGGCCCCGGCAGTCTTTTGAAAACCGATCGCAAGTCAACGATTGATCGTATCTGAACATTGAACCCTCGACGCTGTAAAAGATTCTCTATATTCTGGAGTAAGCACGACCGATTGTCCATAAATGCACCTTTAAAAACACCTCTTTAGACTAGCATAATATGTCTAATCTAAGGATGGGTAAATATAATTTAATTTAGATTAGACATATCAACTAAGGGGTGCTATTGTTGGAATAACGAAAAGCGATCGCGCTTCATCCCCACCAATTACGAGGTCTCCCATGCTTTATTCATCGTTTGGCCCCACTGATTTATCTAACGATCCTTACAAGATTGCGATGGAAAAGGCTTGGGATGATGGACGATCGATGGCTAAAGAGGGTTACACGTTCAACCTTGCACATGTCCAGAAGAGTCTAAGGCAGTCGTTCAAGCGAGGCTATTACAACCTCAAATAGATTCCCCCGCCGATCGATGCCACTAGTCGATCGGCCATTGCACACGTATTGAGTGAATCCATGATGGATTATTTAATTCTTGAATTCCTGAAAAACTACCCAGAAGGGGCTACGAGTGAGGCTGTTCACAAATCGGTGACAGCCCCGCATCTAAATCTAGCTCAGACCGAGGATCGGCTAGACGATCTTCGGTCTGATGCCTTTATTGTTTTAGCCTTTATTGAGGGCGTCACTGTTTACGCGATCGCCTAACTTATCCCCATACTAAAACCATGCTTTTCCTGCCAACTCTCCCACCCGCTCCAATGTCCACGACGATCGCCCATGAGGGCATCAGCATTCCCACGTTGCCTAAATGTAGTCGGGCCAAACAGCGCGGCTGCACGACTATGTTTGCAAGCGTCGAAGTCCCTAAGCCTACCAAGGATTATCGCGGGTCAGGTCGATGGGTTCCAGCAATTTATAATGCACTAGCCTAGACATCCAACCGCGCCGATCGCCCTACAGATCGGAAGAGCGTCGTGTAGGGAAAGAGTGTAGATCTCGGTG
>ENA-OBIT01000797-OBIT01000797.1-metagenomes-genome-assembly--contig:-NODE-797-length-12947-cov-11.7961_pt1 | contig 12947 bp, 10 predicted proteins | sample MGYA00153386_OBIT01 | MGnify analysis MGYA00153386
AAAATTCTTAAAGAATTTGGAAATAATTATGTAATTAATTTTGCTTAACTACTTAGGAAACTCTGGGATGGCCTCTTTCCCCCACGTACACGTCACTTTTCGCTATCAAGGCAAGCCCGTAGATCCGTTTGTCGGGCCCGAGGCGAAGTTAGGCTGCAACATCGCCCGCAATCCAATTTGGGACAAGCCTCTAGACTATATTTCCACAGGTTTAATTCGCGCAGGTTTTGCCAATAAGCCACCGGACGAAAACGCTGTTTGGGCAGGGCAATTTTCCGAGACGAAACTACCTGTAAATATCCCTGCTTTGTTGTTTTGGGTGCAAAGTTATGGAGTGCTCAAGGGCGATCGGGAACAATACAAATTATTTGCACCCAACGGTGACACGATCGCCAACGACAGCAAGGAAATTCAAGCCCCCAGCCGCACTTGGTTGCGTTATGTCGGCAAAAGAAACAGTACAAATTCTCCTCTGACTCCCGGAGTGTGGCGTGCCGAGTACCGATTGACCAGGGGCGATCGGGTTTTAGTAGAAGTCAAGCGAGAAGTTGAGTTGCGTTAGTTAGTTAGTTAACTGTTGACTGTTGACTGTTGGCAGTATTTAATCCGTGTATCCGTGTCAAAATCACTCTCTTGTGCCTCCTTTACATCCGTTACATCCCGTACATTGCTTGTTGCCGAACTTCCTTCTTCCTGCCGAAAATTATTTCAGCAGCCAGCTAAACAATTCTCCGACACTCAACCGCAGTTCGCTAGCGAAGGACGGCACAGGTAGCAGCATTTCAGGTTCATCAAATACTGCTGTCTGTTGCTGGGGAAGATAAACAAAAACACATTGTTCGTCGGGATCGATCAGCCAGCCCATTTGAGTTTGATGATTTAAGCAGTGCAGAATATTTTTAGTAACTTTAGTTTGACTTTGGTCTGGCGACAAAATCTCAATTGTCCAATCAGGAGCTAGGGGAAAGACATTAGCAATTTCGCCGTTATCATCGGCGGGAATTCTGTTCCAGACAAATACTGAAACATCAGGCACTGTTGACCTTCCGCCAAAGGTACACCGGAGTTCGGGAAATGCTCGTGCAACTTTTTTGGGTTTCAATATAGCGTTAATGAAAATAATGAGTTCGCATTGAGTGGCACTGTGTTTTCCTTGTGGCATTGGCTTCTGAATAATTTGATGATCAATGTATTCGCTGGCAGGTTTGGTTTCTGGGAGTTGAAGAAACTCTTCTATAGTTAAAGATTTTAATGTTGTTTGTACCATTTTAAGTTCACCTATAATTAGGTAAATATTTTAGCAGCAGTCTAGTCTAAGACCAATTTTCCCAAGCTTCAGCCACAATCTCGCTCAGCCAGCGCCTTTGAGCCAAATCGAGCAGGTTGTCGTCGGCGAGCACCTCAGCCTTTAGCTCATCCAAAGACTGAGATCGCGATCGAGCTATTTGAATCACACCCGCGATCGCCGACGCCACCAATTCTTCATTCAGCGGCTGTTGTCGCAAAGCAATCATTTCTTGAGGATTTGTCGGAATGGGATAATTCATGAGATTGCATACCGAAGGGAGTAGATATTCAGCCGCTGTGGGCCAACCGAAAGCAAGAGCGATCGAAAAACTAAAAATCTGAGAACAATGTAAACTTATTAAAACTCAATAAGTATTCGGGAGTATAGCGCAGTTTGCTCCCTTGTCAACTCCGCCATCTTCATAAATTTATAGAGAACCTCAAATGCAAGAAATTCTTTATCTAGAAGTCCCAACACCTGATACCGCAGCCGTCAGTACCTGGTTACAGCACGAATTTGACCCCGGAATCGGAAAAAAAATTATTACTCCTGACGGCTTTCGCCTGCTTTCCAACGCAACAGCAGCCGAGGTTCTGTTGTCTGGAACTAAGAATGCCAATCCAAAACCCGCATTCGCTGACGCCAATTCAGGAAATCACAATTGTCGATCGACTGAACTTTCCACCTTTGTCTGGTCAGTCCAGCGCACAACTTATTTAAAAGTTTTTCGTTTAGAAGACGCGCCCGCAGGAGAAACAAAGTTCCTAGAAGCTCTGAATCTGGCTGTAAGAAACAAGTTTCCCGATCGCTACCCGGAACCCCCTGTCATAGACCTCTCCAAACAGTCAATTTTTGACGCTCTTGCCCCCTATTACCCCCTGACCGTCAAATACTTCAAAAAAATGCCTAAAGGCGAATACGACCTCACCCGTGTCTACTGGTGGGAGCAGCGCTGGCGCGAAGGCACTCGCAATCCTCAAACGCCAAAACAAGTCGTGTTTTTGAAGCAAGAAGGAAGAGGGAAGAAGTCAACCCCCCCCCCCCCCCCCCCCCCCCAAGGGGGGAAAGAAAGAGGGGAGAAGGAAGAAGGCACTATTTTGGGGTCTGATTCTGAGTCGGCTGTTTATGACTTAATTTATATCGGCGGGGCGCTGGGAGTGATTCACGCCGCAGTCATGGCGAGATTGGGCTACCGAGTGCTGCTGGTGGAACGAATGCCTTTCGGGCGGATGAATCGTGAGTGGAATATTTCGCGGGATGAAATTCAAAGCTTAATTGATTTGGGTTTATTTACTGCTGCGGAAATCGAAACTTTGATCGCCAGAGAATATAAAGATGGCTACAACAAATTTTTTGATGCTAACAATCCAACCGTTGCTAAATCGCCAGTTCTGCACACGCCGAAGGTGCTGAATGTAGCTTTGGATGGGGAGAAACTGCTGTATTTGGCGGGAGTTAAGCTGACAGAAGCTGGCGGGGAAATCTGGGACGAAACTGAGTTTGTCAGAGCAGATGTTGAAGCAGAAAAAGTAGTAGTTCAGGGCTGTCACTTGCCGACAAAAGCCGATCGCACTGCATTAGGACGGCTGCTAGTGGACGCAATGGGTTCGGCTTCTCCCATCGCTTGGCAATTGAACGGAGGGCGGGCTTTTGATAGTGTTTGCCCGACGGTGGGAGCAGTCATCGACGGAGGATTTGAGCCTGGGGTTTGGGATTCCGAGTACGGGGATGTTCTCTACAGTCACGGCGACATTTCCCGGGGACGACAGCTCCTTTGGGAGCTGTTTCCGAGCGCCGGCACAGAACTTACAGTTTATCTATTTCACTACCACCAAGTACATCCCGAGAATCCCGGTTCTTTGCTGGAATTGTACGAGGATTTTTTTACTATTTTGCCGGAGTACCGCCGCTGTGATGTCGATAAATTGGTGTGGAAAAAACCGACTTTTGGTTATATTCCCGGACATTTTAGCAGCAATAGTAGCGATCGGGCTGTGGCGATCGATCGCCTAATCTCGATCGGCGACGCAGCATCCCTGCAATCTCCGTTAGTTTTCACCGGCTTCGGTTCTCTCGTCCGCAATCTTTTCCGCTTAACAGACCTTTTGGATACAGCATTAAAGCACAATTTATTGACTGTAAATCACTTAAACCAAATTCGCGCCTACCAGAGCAATGTTTCAGTAACTTGGCTGTTTTCTAAAGGGATGATGGTTCCCACTGGGAGAAGTTTACCGCCCCAAAGAATCAATTCAATTCTCAATACCTTTTTCGGTATTTTGGCAGGAGAAGAACTCGACGTAGCCGAAACTTTTATCAAAGACAGAATTGACTGGCTAACTTTCAATCGACTGGCGATCCAAGCAGCCGGAAAAAACCCTTCTCTGCTGCTGTGGATTTTAGATTTTGTCACCTTCAGGGATATTTGGCGCTGGCTGGGAAGTTACTTGAGTTTTACTCTGCTAGCTTTAGCCAGTTGGATGTTCGGCGGATGGCTCCCCAGTTTCGCCCGCAGGGTACAACCTTGGTTGGAACCCCGATATCCAGGTGTTTGGCTGTGGCTATTGGCTACCAGTTATGCTCTCACCTACGGCATGGGAAAGGGGAGAAAATAGTCTTTTTGGTAATTGGTAAATCTGAGCGATTACCAATTCCCAATTCCCAATTCCATCACCCGTAGGTCAAAACTAGCAACTTGAATTCACCGAAAACTCGGCAATTCAATTTCAGCTAGCGATCGACGTTTTTTAGCAGCCCGCAGCGGACTAGCAATCGAGGCCAGCCAGTCGGGTTGTCCGACTGCTGTAGATTTGGAAAGAGTCGATCGCACTTCTTGAATGCCAAAGGTTTCAACTGAATTCAAAATTTCAAAAGCCCTCGCCAATTCTTGACTGCCTAATGTAGCAGCAGTTTCGGGTACAGACTCAGCTACTGGCAGTTGAGGTTCGACAACCACTTGGGTTCCTTCTGTTTCCGGTTCCTGAGTCGGATAGGTTTCGCTCTCCTGCAACTGAATGCCCGATACTTGGGCTAATTTGTTGAGTTCCAGATTAGCTGTGGATTCGTGGTCGATCGCCTCTAAAGCAGTCGCTGGATGCTCTTCGGGCTCCGACCAAGGTTTGACAGGAGAAGGGTTGAAAGCTGGCGACAGCGGAACCTGAGATTTTTTGACCGCCAGCAAGGATTCTAATTGTGCGTTGGCAGTATCCTCGGCATTGTTAAGCGGCTCGACAATCGGCGACTTGACGTGTGGCATCTCCAGACTTCTTTCCAAAGCAGCTTTGAATTGCAAGGTATGGCGTTGCTGGCGGTGCAAGCGCGATCGGAGTTCCCTACAAACATTTTCTGTTGCTACTAGCTTGTGAAACTGTTCGTTGTAGCGCTGCACAGTAGACGCACATTCTCGCTCAAGGGCCGCTAACCTGGTTTGGCTGCTGGCTAACTGACTACCTAAACTCTCGACAAAAATTTCTTGACCCTGAAGGGTTTGATGAGAAACTTCCACTTTACCAAACAACCGTGTCAATTGTTCTTGAGCGTTTTCGAGTGCAGCAGTTCGTTGTTCTAGCAAAGTTTCGCGATTCTGCAAGGTATTTTGGGACTGTTCGAGAGCTATTTCTAGTTGGGCGATGCGCTGCAAAAGATCGCGGTTGCATTCGTGCAGCGCTTGCATGAGGGTGACTGGGGTCGATCCTCTGTCCTTAGCCTGTTCGGCATTCCCAAGCAGATTTTTGAAATTATCTGAAATCGGGGGCGAGCTCGCCTCGATGGGCTGTGTCTGAGATGGCGAATTTTTTGTCTCAGATTTTGTGGGAATTGCATCTACGCCGATCGCATTAGGAAAATCGACTGTTTGCCAGTCTTCTTCTGGCGGTCGATCGGCGGGGGCGATCGTCTCAAAGCCCCCTTTAGCATTAAAACTTGGCTGAAATGATTCGATATCGGATCTTACAGCAGGATGCGGTTGGTGCTGACTAGCTCGAAGATCAGCTTCTGACATGGCTTTTTATCCCAATAGTCACAGGGTCTCAAATACAGTCTATCCCGATAAATTCTCTAGAAGGAAGCCCCTAAGTCATAGTTTTTGTCATTTTTCGCCTTTTTTTGGGAAAGTGGACTGAAACGGGAATTGGAAATTGGGCCTTGGGGCGTTGCTGAATCGAGGTACGATCAGTCCATCTTTTCTCTGACTTCAATTTGTAAAATTACAGCACAACTCGATCGCAGAAACAGCACTCAAAGCGCCATTAACGAAGTCATAACCAGGGCGACAGCATTTGGAAACAGGCAAATTCAGCAAATTACCAACAGCCGCGATCGCACTTTCCAAACAATTAACTAAAACCACAGGACTTTGCGCCAAACCCGCCTCATAACTTGCAGAAGCCAAATGCACCCTAAGCCGCTGGCGATCGTATAATCTCTGCCAAGCAAACGCCACCAAAGGAACTCCTAAAGCTTGACACTCATAGATAGTATTATATCCCCCGCCGCCCACAACCACATCAGCAACCTGCAAACACTCCATCGCCGGCCAGTGAAACACCCACAAACTTTCGGGACAATTATCTGGTTTTTCCACTGATAAACAGCGCACTACAACATTTGTCAAACACTGAGATAAAATCCTAGTAAGCTCACCATAAAAAGATAACTCTTCAGCCATTCCTGATGCTAGAATCAGAATAATTTTCGAGTTGCGCTCGAACAAATTCAGCCGTAAAATTGACTCTACGTCTTCCCTGACTGGTAACTCCCAAGCACTGCGAATCAGCCAAGGATTTGTATGTTCAACACAAGGAAGATTTGCCATAGCTACCTCAAAACCTTCTCCAGGAACCAATACTAAATCAAAGCAATCGGCAACAAATTGATGCAATTTTTTTACTTTTACATACTCAGAATTGATATCGCGGTGGATCAACACTCGCCAACTAATCTTTAACTCCGTCAAGATAGCCGCTAATTCGCCGCCTAACCCTCTAGGAAAAGTATCAACGATTAAACATTGATAGTCAGTGTCTCGCAATATTTTCTGAACTTCAGTACAGGTAGTTTCAAAATCGGCCGTTGGCGAAATGGCGAAAAATTCACAGTTAGTTTCAGGTAAGAACTTTTCGATATAAGGGAAATAGGGAGTATTAATTAAAATTTTGACATGACGGTGGCGGGAGGCAGTTCTACCTAAAGCGATTGCCCGATTGAGATGTCTAAAACCACCGCCTAACGCATAAATTAACCAAGTATTAGATGAAGTATTCAATTGTCTCATTGAGTAAATTATACCTCTCCCATAATTATTGTGGAACAGGCATCTTGCCTGTTCTTCACAGGCTTTTTCGGAGATACCTTTATATCAAAAAATTATTTTGCAAGATGTATATTATACCAAACAGAAAGATTAACAGCATAAGCAAGAGCCGCTTTTTGTTCGCGACTGAGGGCATCAAAACCAAAACAGGCGATCGCGATCGGTGTCAATCCTGACTTTACATATAAAACTGTTTTGCCTGATGGATTCTTTAGAGATATTTTACCATCTTTCGACTTGATTTTATAGAGCGACTGCTTGGCTGGTGTTTCTATTTCAAAGCCATATTTTCGTTTCTTAATCCGGTAAATCTCTTGATTAGCACTAGATTTTAGTTTATAATCTCCATCGCTTTGTCGCTGCAAAACATACAATTCTTGATTTTGACTCGCATTTTTGATTTTCCAAGATTGTGCGTCAGTTACCACATAGCCAATAGCGCGATCGGCAGAATCCTTAATTTTCACCTTTTCGCGACTATCAACGGTTAATCTTGCTAATTCGCGATCGTTTTCATCGACCAGTTTAGCACCATCTGACTCATATTTAAGCGAAAAAGCAGGTTTACCACCCTCAGATTTAAGTTCAATTTTTCCACTCTTGCTACTAACCGCAGGTGTCGTTTGAGTTTGAGTTGCAGGTGGTGTCTGAGTCTCAGGAGTTGGCGTGTTAGCTGGATTGCTGCTGCAATTCGTCAGTAGTAAGGTTAAAAGTGCGTTAGCGAAGCCCTCGAAGAGGATCGTACTATAAATTTTCAGCTTCATAATTTTTTGAGTTTAAGATAATATCTGTATCATTTCCCCTCGCACTCACCACGCTTTTAATACCTTTGATTTGTGTAAACTAGACTGCTAAAAACCCTACCGGAAATAGGTAATGACCCCAAACAGCATCGTAGGGTTTTTGTTGATGCAACCAATCTAAAAAATTGAGGGTATGAGTCATCGTCATATCCTAGTAGCGGTATAATCCAATCCGATAAACTGAGAAAGGAAAAGTATCTGTTAATGGCTGAACTTCTCCGGGTTGTAAATAGCGACTCCAGACAAGAACATCGAGTTCAATTCCTAGTTTGAAAAGGCTGCTAGCAATGCGGGCTCCACTGGTTGCTAATCCGCCAATATCCGGTGGAAACCGTTCGGCAATTAATAAAATCCTGGGCATAATTATTAATTATGAGTAAACTATCTCTGTTTAACGGCGATTATTTTCTAGAAACATATCACATTTTTGGCAACTTTAAAACATTAGTGAATTTTGAGTTTGGCGTAAAGCAGCGAAGTTTTCGCCAGTCCAAATTTTTTTGAATGACTGCTGCCTTAAATCATCGATGATATCAATTCCGGCTGCGCCGGAATGATAGAGGACACGGCAGTGCCGTTTCCCTACCGCGATCGATTGTAGGGACACGGCACTGCCGTGTCCTGATTTCGGGTTATATTAATTTCGATGCAACCGGAATCGATATGACTGGTTTATTCGGCATCATGCAGCAGATGCTAACTCTACCAACGCGATCAATTCAAGCATGAGTCCAAGGAGCAAAACAAGGGCAATTTCACCAGTTTCCGCGCTCCAACTGGTATAAAATAGATCTAGAAGCAGTTTGAAAAAAAAATCACTGTTAGAGATTTATGTAACGATGATGAAATGTTTTTGCTGGTTGTTGCTATTAATATCTTTTTTCTGGGTGGCGCTTCCTGCTGAGGCATCTGTATGTCACAATTATCAACGGCGCGAGATTTGCATTGTCGATATCAAACGCAGTGCAAAAAACTATTGGGAATACAGGGTAATTCTTAGTGTTGATGGAGTGAAACAGCCTCTTGAAGTTTACGATTGCCGCGATCGCACTACAGTTAAGAAGGATGGAACTGTTTTGCAGTTTGGACAAAATAACCCTGGTGAAATTGTCTGCCGTTTTTTTCATAAAAAATAGTTTTGGCAATCGATTTTAGAACTTGTATATTTATGGTGTATACTAGGCACTGATTGAGTTTTTAGGGTGTGGACTGCGCACCAGTTGAAGATAAGTTATGTTAGGGCGCGTCAGGGTCGAATATTTCGATCGCCTACTCAAGAATCTTTCCCCTGACGCACCCTACAGTTAGTTAGCTACGGTGGGACATTAGCGGTGCGCGTTAGGATTCGCGGTCATATCCTAAACATAGGCTTCTGAGGGAGAAGTTTGTTTGTGTTTGAGTTAAATTGCGATCGCGATTGATGCCAAAATCCATCTGATTGTTCGTCAATCGATTTGATATTTGAGATTTGATATTTGTCAGATTAATTGTGTAGCGATCGCCAATGTCTCGCGTTCTAATGACTGTCTGTCTATTTATTTCCTCCTTCTTCTTTTATGTGTTTTACGTGCGGTACTGGAAATGGCGCGATTGTATCGAGGCGGCTGCATCTAGCTGCATCACACCAGAAGGCGATATTTTGATTGGAGGCGGTGCTTTTTGGATAGTTCCAGCAATTGTATTTTTACTGCTTTTTGCTGTAATTTTCGGATGGAATTTCTGGAGGAAGCGTAGAGTTACAGAAACCAAGGACAAAAATTAAATTGGTATTATGCAGTCTCGACGCTTTTCCTGGAGTTTGAGATTCTTCACGACGCTTGCGAATGACAGAATTAAGTTGTTAGTGCGTAAGTTCTGTATTAAATCTTTTCGTTCCTTGTTCTCTTCACTTAATAAACTGATTATAAGTAATTGGACAGAATTAATTACACACTGATTCTTTGCTGATTTTTTACTAGACAAGGCTTGTAGCCCAGAATTTTGTGTAATTAATTGTGTTTTACTACTTAATATCCGCAATTGGCAAAAAAATTAAATAAGCGGCGCATGAGTGACATCAAATTTTGAAAACCAGCTCGTCAACTATTCAGACATGATGAGCCGTTAATGAATGAGGAGTTACAAGACTTCTACGTCCGCCGAGAAGATAGTCCGGTGGATGCTTTGGTAAATTTGCTGGAAATGGATGATGATCCAGCTCAGTATCTCGTCGCCGGACATCGCGGAGGCGGTAAGACGACGGAGTTGCGACGGCTAGAACAAAAGTGCGCGCAGGATTACACTGTTGTTTGGGTGGATACGGATACGGCACTTGACAAGTTCAACATCGGTCATGCGGAAGTGGCTGTGCTGATTGGGATGCAAGTCGTGCAGCGACTGGGAGATGTCGGTTGGAAGTTGCCCCAAAAGTTAGAAAAGGAACTTTTGGAAAGTCTCAATAAAATAACTTACCAGGATAAAGCTAAGGCTGGGGGCGAACTTCAGTTACCGAAGCTATTTCAAGACTTGGGAATGCTGCTCAAAGTGGGATTTGGGCGCGAAACGACTCGGACGCTGGAAGTTAGACCCGTTTTGGGTGAAATTATTAATAAGGTGAATGAGATTATTGTTGCCGCTCAACGGGAGAAACCAAAGTTATTAGTGATTGTGGATGGTTTAGATCGAAAGGAATATTCGATCGCCCTGGAGATGTTTTCCAGTTCGTTATTGACGGATCTTCAGTGTCATATTATTTATGCCATTCCGATCGCCTTGCGCTACTCTCCATCTTTTAAGCAGCCGATGGAGAGCTTTACCAAATGTCTAGATTTATCCAATATTGCCGTTTTTAAATGCGATGAGATGGCTCGTCCGACTACAAATCCCGATCGAGTGGGACGGCATATTTTGATGGAAGTGGTTCAGAAACGGTTAGCCACATTGGGAGATGCCTACGCAAATTTGTTTGAACCCCAGGCGCTGGATCTGCTGTGCGAGAAAAGTGGTGGCGTACTCCGGGATTTGGTTCGGTTGGCGCGGATGGCTTGCCAAGTCGCATTGAGTCAGAAGGTGAGTCGGATCGATCGCACGATTGCGGAAGAAGCGGTTAAACAGGAACATCGAATGTACACGATCGAAGATTACCATTTTCCTGAACTGGAAACGGTGCATCGCACGGGCAAGTTGAGCAGCAATGAGTTTGATTCGTCAAGGCACCGTGGCAAAATTGTCATTTGCAATGAGTTACTCCACAACAAGTTTGTGTTGGGATACTACGACAAGAAATATGAGCAGTGGTTTGATGTGAATCCGATGTTGTGGGCCGATTTGGAACGCTGGCAGAAAACCAAGGAGTAACTTATGATCCAGGCACTAGAGCCGATCGATCGCTCAGAATTAACTAAATTAGTCAATGCCGTGGAGTTGAGCGATCGCAGTCTCAGTATATTTGCGATCGCACCGGATAGCGCTCCGAATCATCCGGTGGTGGAACAATTTAAAGCACAATTGCGCGAGTTGGATGAGCCGTTTGTGTTCGACAATCTATACTACAGTGACGATTCGTTGTTCAATTTCCTGCATCGTCTCGATGGAGAGGAGACATCCGGGCGCAGGGTGGTGATGGCATTTGGGCTGGAGTACCTGCCCCGATATCGATTGCAACAGGAAATGCAGCAGTTAAATTTGGGGCGAGAACGGATTTTTGATCGCAATATCGTTCTCGTCTTTTGGCTGAATCGGGAGACGTTTCTGAATGAGTTTCGCCAGCAGGCTGCGGATTTTTGGGACTGGCGGGGAAACTTGGCCGTGTTTACAACTCGCCCCCCGTCGAATCCGCTGCTGTATCCATATTTAGAGTGGCTGATTGCCGAAAACTCTTATCTGAAAGTGGCTGGGGTGATGCAAGTTAACCGTCAAGTCGATATTTTGCTCGATCGCATTTATATATCGCTTCAAGCGGAATCGGTGGAAGAACGAAGTCAATCGTTTCGAGAACGAGTTACCAGGGGGGAAGGGCGAGTCACATCCAGTCGCGCCAGCAAAATGGGTGAACCCGATTTCCCAGACATGGAGTTTATGGATGAACCGATGCTGACGATGAGTGCGGAACCTACCAGCAGTCAGCGGGTGACTAAAATCGTCGATCTCGCGGAGGCATTGCGGAAACACACCTACAGTGCGATTTTAGGGGAACCTGGAGCCGGGAAAACGACGTTGCTGCGCTACCTGGCGCGACATTTTGCGATCGCCTATCGCGGCATGGAAGCTAACGAGAGTTCCGTAGGGAGGGTGCGGGGAGGCATGGGTGAGGATTTAGGAGAGATGCGGTTGCCGGTGTTGTTTCGGATTGCTGATTTTGCCGAACGCCTTGCCCAACAGCCCGATCTCAGTTTGGTGGAATACCTGAAGCAATTTTATCGCCAGTGGGAGTCCGATCGCGATCGAGGCAATGGCGATGCGGTTGCTGACTTGTTGCTAAACAAGATGGCGGCGGGGGATTGTTTGGTGCTGATGGATGGGTTGGATGAGGTTTTCGATCGCGCAAATCGAGTGCAGGTGGTGCAGCAGATCGATCGATTGGTGAAGGAATACAGCGAGAATAAGTTTGTGATCACCAGCCGGATTGCCGGATATCAGGAAGCTTCCCTGGGGAGTCGGTTTCGAGAGCTCACGATTACGCGGATGGGCAAGCCCCAAATTAAGGAGTTTCTGAAACGGTGGTGTCGGGCAATTGAAGAGGCGCAACGTCCCGAAGCCGATGTTAGTTTACACGAACGGGATGCGGAACGGGAAGCGCGGGGAATTTTGCAGGCGATCGAAACCAAGCCGGGAGTGAGTCGATTTGCCACGAATCCGCTGCTGCTGACGATTTTGGCCCTGATTCATCGCAACGGCACTCAAATGCCCCAGCGACGGGTGGAATTGTATCAATTGGCAACCAAAACGCTGATTGAGGATTGGCAGTCTGGGCGGAACATTGCCTATGGGGTACAGCACAAGCAACTGTCGCTGATGGAAGAAGATGTGACCGCACTTTTGGCTCCTCTGGCGTTCCAGATGCACGAGGAGAAGCCGTCGGGGTTGGTGACGCAGGGGGAGGTGGAAGCCTGGTTAACGCCCAGAATGGCGGAATTACAGGGGGTGGAGGAACCGGAAGCGCTGGAGTTGGTGCGACAGTTTTTGCGGAAGGTGCGGGAGACGACGGGGCTATTTGTAGAACGGGCTCCGGCGGTGTATGGGTTCATGCACCTGACGTTTGAGGAATATTATGCGGCGCGGTACATTGCCGACAATGAGATTCCCGATATTTTGAAAATTATCAACACCTATCGCTATCAGGCACGGTGGAACGAGCCGCTTTTGCTGGCATTGGGCTATTTGAGTGCGGATCGCCAACGAGTGAATCGGTTGTTGGCACAGTTGTTTGGCAATTTAGCCGACTATCAACCCGATATTGCTGACAAGGAGATTCGGCTGAAAGAGGCGGGGGCTAATCGAGTGCTGGTGTGGTAAGTAGTTAAGCAAAATTAATTACATAATTATTTCCAAATTCTTTAAGAATTTT
>ENA-OBIT01000798-OBIT01000798.1-metagenomes-genome-assembly--contig:-NODE-798-length-12945-cov-4.40675_pt1 | contig 12945 bp, 12 predicted proteins | sample MGYA00153386_OBIT01 | MGnify analysis MGYA00153386
CGACAACCGCACCAACCCGGCCGAGCACAAGCGCTTCGTCGAAGCCGAGATCAACAAGTGGGGCCCCGCGATCAAGGCCGCCGGCCAGTACGCGGATTGACGCCCTGCGACGAGGCCTGACCACAGCGCCTAAGCACAGCGCGTGGCGTTCGTGAACGCCTTTCGCAGACCCGCTTCGGCGGGTCTGCGCGTTTAGACAATGCGCAAAGGAATCGTCACTGGCCCATCGTTCACCAGGTGCACTTGCATGTCGGCACCAAACTCGCCGGCCTGCACCATCGGGTGGTGCTCGCGCGCCTGCCGCAGCAGCTCGTCGAATAGAGTGCGCGCCAACATAGGCGCGGCGGCGGCGGTGAAACTCGGCCGGTTGCCGCGTGAGCTGTCCGCGGCCAGCGTGAACTGCGACACCAGCAACAAACCGCCGTTGATATCCTGCAAGCTCAGGTTCATCTTGCCGGCGGCATCAGAAAAGATGCGCAGCTTGATCAGCTTGTCGATCAGCAAGCTCGCTACACCGGCAGTGTCTGCGGGCTCGGCGCAGACCAGCACCAGCAGGCCTTGTTGAATGGCGCCCACCACGGCACCGGCTACTTCCACGCGGGCATGCCGCACTCGCTGCACCAGGGCGATCACGGCCTTAGGTGCACACGCGCAAACTTGCGCTTGCCCACCTGAACCACATAACTGCCGGGGCCGAGCTTCAGTACCTTGTCACTGATGGCCGTGCCATCGATGCGAACACCGCCCTGCTCCACCAAGCGCAGCGCCTCACTGCTGGACGGGGCCAGGCCCGCTTGCTTCAGCAAAGTGCCTATGGCCAGAGGCGCACCGCCCAGCGAGACCTCGACGATCTCGTCAGGCACACCACCGGCTGCGCGGCGGTGAAAGTCTTCGTCAGCACCGAGCGCCGCCGCCGCGCCGTGAAATCGCGAGGTCAACTCGGTCGCCAGCAGCACCTTGGCGTCTTTGGGATTGCGCCCGGCCTGCACCTCGGCGCGCAGCGTGATCAGCTCGCTTTCGGTGCGGCGCGACAGCAGCGTCATCCAGCGCCACATCAACGTATCGCTTACCGACATTACCTTGGCGAACATGGTGTTGGCTGGCTCGGTGATGGCGATGTAGTTGCCTTTGCTCTTGGACATCTTGTCCACGCCATCGAGCCCTTCCAGCAAGGGCATGGTGAGCACGCATTGCGGTTCCTGACCATATTCCTGCTGCAAGTGACGGCCCATCAGCAGGTTGAACTTCTGATCGGTGCCGCCCAATTCCAGGTCGCTTTTCAGCGCCACCGAGTCGTAGCCCTGCATCAGCGGATACAACAACTCGTGCATGCTGATCGGGTTGCCGGCCTTGAAGCGTTTGGTGAAGTCGTCGCGCTCGAGCATGCGCGCCAACGTGTACTTGGCAGCAAGTTCGATCAAACCGCGTGCGCCCAGCGGGTCGCTCCATTCGCTGTTGTAGCGGACCTCAGTTCTCTGCGGGTCCAACACCAAACTGGCCTGGCGGTAGTAAGTCTGAGCGTTGGCTTCGATTTGTTCACGGGTCAGCGGCGGGCGCGTCGCATTGCGGCCCGAGGGGTCGCCAATCATCGACGTGAAGTCCCCGATGAGGAAAATCACCGTGTGCCCCAGCTCCTGCAACTGCCGCATCTTGTTCAACACGACCGTGTGGCCGACGTGGATGTCAGGCGCCGTGGGGTCCAGGCCGAGCTTGATGCGCAGCGGCTGGCCAGTGGCGTCCGACCGCGCCAACTTCGACAACCACTCGTCCTGCGGCAGCAGTTCCGCGCAACCGCGCAGCGACACCGCCAGGGCTTGTTGCACGCGGTCGTTCATTGGGTACGGCGCGGGTGCGGCGGGGGCAATTACGGTCTCGGACATGGCGTTTGGGTAACGGGGGTGTTGCGGATTGAATGCCAAATGCCTTCGCTATACTGGGTGGTTCGTCCTGCATTGATCCGGGGCATAGTCTTACGGCTCACCAAGCGGCGAATTCTAGAGGACAGCTCCCGGCACATGGACCGCGCCGCAGAGCCCGTCGAACACTTTCGCCCGGCGTACCACGTGCCCGGCTCCGCAGCTTCAATCCGACGCCGGCCTTTGAAACCACAAATCATTGTTCTCCTGCAGCGTCTTGCCGACGCTAGCCATCGCCACAAGCGCGGTGTCACTGCCTCTGCCATGGGCGTGCTGGCTGGCTTTGCCATCACCGCCGTGGCCGTGGCGCCGCTGGTGCCTGACGCATCGCGGCTGCCCCAGACGGTGGTCACCGCCACCGTGCCGCTCAGTGGTCTGGAAGCCCAGCTTGAGGCGCTGGCATCGCACGAGCTGGCGCTGACCAGTAACGAGTTGACGCGAGTCAGCGACACCGCAGAGCGGCTGCTCGCCCGCCTTGGTGTCAGCGACCCGCAAGCGGCCGAGTTCCTGCGCAGGGACGCTACCGCCCGCAAGCTCATCTCGGGTCGTGCCGGCAAGATGGTGCAGGCCCAGACCGGCACCGACGGCGCGCTTATCACGCTGACTGGGCGCTTCCAGGCTGACCGTACTGAACTGGGCGGCACGCACTTCTCGCGCCTGCGCGTCGAACGAGTCAACGGCCTCTGGTCGGCCCGGCTGGAACATGTGCCACTGGCGGCGCAGGTGCGATTGGCCAACGGCACCATCCGCAGCACCTTGTTTGCCGCGACCGATGATGCCCGGCTGCCTGAGGCCATTGCAGCCCAGTTGTCAGAGATCTTCGCCGCCGACGTCGACTTTCATCGCCAGCTTCGCAAGGGCGACAGTTTCAGCGTCGTCTTCGAAACCTTCACTGCCGACGGCGAGCCTATTGCCTGGAACCAGGGTGCGGGCCGGGTGCTGGCGGCAGAATTCATCAGTGGTGGCAGGGCTCACCACGCCGTATGGTTTGCTGGCATCGACGGGGGCGGTGGTTATTTCGCGTTGGATGGCAGCAGCCGGCGCAAGGTGTTTTTGGCCAGCCCAATGGAGCTGTCGCGTATCACCTCGGGTTTTGCCAATCGGTTCCATCCCGTGTTGCAGAACTGGCGTCAGCATCGCGGCGTGGACTACAGCGCTCCCATCGGCACGCCGGTGCGCTCAGTGGGCGAAGGAGTGATCGATTTCGCCGGCCGCCAGAACGGCTACGGGAATGTCGTCGAAATCAAGCACAGCAACCAACGCAGCACGGTGTATGCACACCTCAGCCGCATGGATGTGCGGTTAGGGCAGCGCGTCGAACAAGGTCAGCGCATTGGCGCGGTCGGTATGACAGGCTGGACTACCGGTCCGCACCTACATTTCGAGTTCCGCATTGCCGGCGAGCACCAAGATCCATTACTCGTTGCCAAGGCCTCAGAGGTGGTGGCTCTAAACGGCGCCTCAAAGAGGCGTTTCGCGGGCATTGTGCAGACCGTACAAGCCAAACTGAATTTGGCAGAGACACTCGGCACGTCGCATGGGCAGTCGGAATAGTGACTCTAGTTCCTGCTCAACAATCGGTAGCCTGAGGTGAGTCAGCCGTTTCAGCGGTCGAATCTGAACCTCAGGCCGAAAACGATGACCCGCAGCCGCAGGTGGTTGTGGCATTCGGGTTCTTGATGACGAATTGCGCGCCCTGCAGGTCTTCCTTGTAATCGATCTCTGCACCGCCCAGGTACTGCAGGCTCATCGCATCAATCAGCAGCGTGACGCCATTTTTGCTCATCTGCGTGTCGTCATCGTTGACTATTTCGTCGAAGGTGAACCCGTACTGGAAGCCGGAACAACCGCCGCCTTGCACGAAGACACGCAGCTTCAATTCCGGATTGCCTTCTTCATCAACCAGCTGCTTAACCTTGTCGGCGGCGCTGTCAGTGAAGACCAACGGCGGCGGCGTGTCGTCGAACGAGGGGGTAAGGGCTTCAGCAACGGCATTCATGGTCAGATTTCCCTCAAAGGGGCAAGGATAGCGGGAAGCGAATAGCCTAGGCCCTGGTAGGCCGATCAGCGACCGCTATTAAACAAACGTAGCGTGACCGGCGATAGCGGGACGCAGACATGGCCTTTCGAGCGACCCGGAAGGCCCTCGTGCAGTCCTCGTTCGCGTTGGCTGACTTGGAACCGCCGCCCCCCTCCAGGCCCCACAGTGGCGGTAAAAGCGCCACAGGCGCTCCGAGGGTGGAATATTTACCGCTTGCTGAACTGCTTGCGACGGCGGGCACCGTGCAAGCCGACTTTCTTGCGCTCGACTTCGCGCGCGTCACGCGTGACGAAACCGGCGCGACTGAGGTCGGGCTTCAGCGCGGCGTCATAGTCAATCAGCGCACGGGTGATGCCGTGGCGCACGGCACCGGCTTGACCGGATTCACCACCGCCGTGCACATTGATTTTGATGTCGAAGGCGCCGTCGTTGGCCGTCAACAGCAGCGGCTGCTTAGCGATCATGATCGACGTCTGGCGGCCAAAGTACGCGTCGATGGCCTTTCCATTGATCACGATCTGGCCGCTTCCCTTTTTCATAAACACGCGTGCAACGCTGGATTTGCGCCGGCCGGTGCCGTAATTCCAATTTCCGATCATCGTGTCGTCCTCAGATCTCGAGCGGCTTGGGCTGCTGGGCGGTATGCGGGTGGGTTTCACCGGCATAAACCTTCAGCTTCTTGATCATGGCGTAACCGAGCGGGCCTTTGGGCAACATGCCCTTCACGGCCTTCTCGATCGCGCGACCGGGGTGCTTGGCTTGCATGTCCTTGAACGACGTGGCGCGTATGCCACCCGGGTAGCCGGAGTGCCGGTAATAAATCTTGTCCGTGGCTTTGGCCCCGGTGACACGGATCTTGCCCGCGTTGACGATGACAATAAAATCACCGGTATCGACGTGAGGCGTGTAAATGGCCTTGTGCTTGCCGCGCAAACGGAGTGCCACTTCGCTGGCAACACGTCCGAGCACCTTGTCGGTGGCGTCAATCACAAACCACTCGTGCATCACCTCGGCCGGCTTGGCACTGAAGGTCTTCATGAGTGTCTTTCAAATTGCACGGCCCGGAATTCGGGACGTACGGTCGTCGGCATCAAACCAGCCCGCCGACCCTTCGCACCTAACCCCTCGGCGCCGCTCGTGGAGGGCGGCCTCTCGGACCTTGGTTTGAACGGCATGTCGCGACCACCTCAACGGGATCGCAGCAATCCGCCGGGGGGCGTCTTTCCCAGCCGTTTTTGGAAAAGCCTGCGAGTATATACCGGCCTAAACAGGCAAAGTGCCACTCAGGCAGGGTGCGCGCTGGCCCTTCATTCCCGGGATGCTTTGCCGCAGACGGCGCAGTAACATTTTCACAACTTGTTACGACCGTTTTCAACCGCACTGCGGCGCCCTGCGCCGAGTGCCAATTGCCCGCGATGCAACAATCTTTGCCCTGGATCCTGGCATCTCTGTCGTTGGCCTTGCTGCTCGGCGCCGGGATGATTTGGATGCTGCGTGGTCGCAAGCCCCGGCTGCGGCCCTTGCCCACAGAATGGACGCTGACCCCGCGGCCGGTGTTCAGTACTGACGAGCGGCGCGTATACCGTCAACTGCGTGAGGCCCTGCCGCACCACGTTCTGTTGTCCAAACTGCCATTGGTTCGCTTTTGCCAGCCGGTAAACCCGGGCGAGGTGCGCTACTGGTACGACCTGCTGGGTTCGGTAAACGTTACCTTCGCCATCTGCAGCGCCAACGGCCGCGTGCTGACTGCCATCGACCTGGACAACGAACGTTCGCCATCACGCCGCAGCATGCAGATCAAGCAGTCGGTGCTGGCCGCCTGCCGCGTGCGTTACCTGCGCTGCCCGGTTGACCAATTGCCTTCGATTGCCGAGCTGCAACTGCTGGTGCCGCAAAGCAGCGCTGGTTCACGCGGGCCGCAGCCGGCGCCGACGCCAACGCAGCAGCGCGTGGCTGCGGGGATGAGCACGGCCGCAGCACTCAGGTGGCGCGAGCGCACCACGCTGTGGCAGGACTCGGGCTTCTTGAAAGATTCCTTCTTCGGCGCCGATGCCACCGCCGACCTGGGTCCATCCAGCGGATTTGGCAGCTCGCGATCGGGCGTGCCGGGGCGCGAGCTGCCGGGCGCGCCCGACGGCACCGGTGGCGTGCTGGTCGACACGCCCGGCAACCCTTCGCAGCGTTAGCATGAACCGATGTCGATTTCTTTTTTCGGGCGGCTTGCCGCCGTTGACTTGGCCCATGCGGCAGCCCAGACAGCCCATCGTCTGGCACGGCCCGCGTGAGCTTCAGCACCCTGACCCCAGCGCAGGTGCTGGATGCGTTGGATGCGGTGGGCCTTCGCGGCGACGGCCGCATCCTGCAACTCAATTCCTATGAAAACCGCGTTTTCCAGGTTTTCCTGGAAAACGGCCAGGCGGTGGTGGCCAAGTTCTACCGGCCCGGGCGCTGGAGTGACGCTCAGATCGTTGAAGAGCACAGTTTCGCAGCCGAACTGGCCGCCGCCGAGGTACCCGTTGTAGCGCCGCTGCCGCTGCACGCCGCGGGTCTCGTTGCCTGCCTTCACCTGCACGGCCAGCCCGCCACGCTGGCCAGCCTGCACACCGGCACCGGCGGCCACCGCTTTGCCGTGGCGCCGCGCTGCGCCGGCCGCGAGCCCGAGCTGGACCACCCCGACGTGCTGCGCCAGATCGGCCGCTTCATTGGCCGCCTGCACGCCGTGGGCCGCCGGCGGCCATTCGAGCACCGCCACGTCATGCACCCGGCACAAGACGGCGCACAGGCGCTGGCCTTGTTGTGCGGGGGCGGATTCGTGCCGCACAGCGAACTGCCGGCCTGGAAACTAGCCTGCGAACAGGCGTTGGCGGCTGTGGTGCGGGCCTTTGATGCCGCCGCCCCGCTTGCCACGCTGCGCCTGCATGGCGACTGCCATATCGGCAACGTGCTGTGGCGCGATGGCGCGGTGCATGTGGTCGATCTCGACGACGCCATGCAGGGCCCGGCCGTGCAGGACCTGTGGATGTTGGTGTCGGGCGATCACAGCACGATGGCGCGTCAGCTGGACCAACTGCTGCAGGGCTATGAGAAGTTCTGCGATTTCGACGACCGCGAGCGCACGTTGATCGAGCCATTGCGCACCCTGCGCATGCTGCGCCACAGCGCCTGGCTGGCCGCGCGCTGGGGTGACCCGACCTTCCCGCTGAACTTCCCGTTCTTTGGCACGGCCGCTTACTGGAACCAGCAGACCACGCAGCTGCGCGAACAGATCGAGGCGATGCCGGTTTGAAAGCGCTCATCCGGCTGGCGCTGGCGGCCCTGCAGCTGCCGGCTGGCAGCGGGTGGGCCCAGCGGGTTTGGACGCTGGTAGCGGTGGCCTGAGGCCGCGTGCAGGAAACCATCAGCCCGATGCGGCTCACGGATTCACAGCGCCGGCAGCTTGGGCTGGCGCTGCTGGTTTCGATGCTTGGCCATGCTCTGCTGCTGAGCTTGGCTTTCAACGACCAGGGGCTTGGGCGCCCGGTCCTGGGCTTGCCCTGGCGGGACCTGCCGGTGGAGACGCCCAACCTGCGCGTGGTCATGGTGCCGGCACGGGGCATCACAGCACCAGCCTCCACGGCGACGGCCATGCTGGCCGCGCCGACCGCACTGGGCGCACCAGGCGCGCGGTTCGCGCGGTTCACGCGGTCCGCGCCGGCAGCGTTGCCGGCGCTAGGAGCCATCGTGCAGCCCATGGCGGGCGATCTCAACCCTGCACCACCCACCGCAGCAGCACCGCCCGTGCAACCGGTTACAAGCACGGTGGCGCCCGATGCCCCGCCCACAGCGGTGGTGCTGCCAGAGCCCACGGTCGCACCCGAACCGAGCGCAGTGACGCATTTCACGGACGGTGTCGCGCGAGTGAGCAACCTGCGGCCCGGCACCGCAGCAATGGCCAGAGTCGACGCGCCGGAAATGATCGCCGTGGACCGCCCTGTCCAGCTGAACGGGGCGATGTCTCATGCACTGCCGCTGCTACCGCCACTGCCACTGCCATTGACCTTGCCACCGTCCTTGGCAGCGTTCTTGGCACCGCCGCCGCTGCCGACAGTCGAGGCCGCGGTCGCCGCTGCCTCAAGCCCGCAACGCGCGCTGCTCGCACCCCGCGCGGCCCTCCCTGAAGCGCTGGCGCGCATCGACCCGCAGGCGCGTGAGCCCGCGCTTGACCTGACGACACTCGACGCGTCGGCGCAAAAGTCCCAGCGGCAGATCCAGCGACTGCAGGCCGATTGGGTCGATGCCGCGCGCTTGGACGAGCGGCAGGCAACCGTGCGCCAGACCGCAGCCGCGCTGGAGGCCGGACGGGCCCAGGATGCACAAGCTACACAAGCTGCACAAGTTGCACAGGCCGCGCAAGCCGCAGTGGCCACGCAAGCCGAGGCCGACGCAGCCCGGCGTGAGGCGTCGCGCCGGGCGATGGGACGGCTGTTGGACGAAGAAGCGGCCCGGCGACGTGACGCTGAGACAGCTGCGGCGATGCTGCCGGCCATCGCGGTGGCTTCAGCGGCCTCGGCTGCCGCGCGCCAACCCGCCGCGCTGCCGCTGTCCTGGGGCAGCGCGCGGCGGGCCCGGCTGCTGGGGCGCGCCGACCCCAACGCCGAACTCGTGCTTTACGCCGAAGCCTGGGCGCGCAAGATCGAGCTGAACCTGACCATCGAGATGGTGCGCGACGCTGCCCGACAGCGCCATGCCAGTCCACTGGTGACGGTGGCCATTCGGCAGGACGGCAGCTTGGAGTCGGTCACGTTCTTGGTCTCCAGCGGCGTGGCGGCCATCGACGATGCGATCCGCCGCATCGTGCAAAGCCAGGCGCCCTACCCTGCATTCCCGCCCGCGCTGGCCCGTGATTTCGACGTGATCGAGATCCGTCGAACCTGGGCCTTTGACATGGCGGTCAGGCTGTATTGACCAGCAGCCGGTTGACCCGCCGCACGTAAGTGGCCGGGTCTTCCAGTTGCCCACCTTCGGCCAACAGCGCCTGGTCGAACAGGATGTGGGCCAGGTCGTCGAAATGTTCGCCGCCCTCGGCACTGTCCAGCCGCTTGACGAGCGCGTGCTCGGCGTTAATTTCCAGGATGGGCTGACTCTTGGGCGCGGTCTGCCCGGCCTGCTTCAACATGCGCGCCAGGTGCCCGCTCATGTCGCCTTCGTCCACCACCACGCAAGCCGGTGAATCGACCAGGCGCGCTGTGGTGCGCACGTCCTTGACGCAATCTTTCAACGTCGCCTTCAGGCGGTCGATCAGGGGTTTCAGCGCTTCGGCCGTGGCCTCGGCGGCCTTCTTCTCGTCGTCGTCTTGCAGCTTGCCCAGGTCGACACCGCCCTTGGCCACGCTGGTCAGCGTCTTGCCCTCGAACTCGTACAAATGGCTCAACATCCATTCATCCACACGGTCCACCAGCAGCAGCACTTCGATGCCCTTCTTGCGAAAAATCTCCAGCTGCGGGCTGTTCTTGGCCGTGGCCAGGCTGTCGGCGGTGACGTAATAAATTTCTTCCTGCCCTTCTTTCATGCGGCCGAGATAGTCGGCCAGCGACACTCCCGCGTCGGCCTGCGTCGACGCAAAACGAAGCAACTTGGCGAGGCGTTCCTGGTTCTGGTGGTCTTCGCCCATGCCTTCCTTCAGCACGGCGCCGAACTGACCCCAGAACTCGGCGTATTTTTCCGCTTGGTTCTCAGCGACTTCTTCCAGCATGGAAAGCACCTTCTTCGTGCTGCCTTCGCGGATGGCCTTCACGTCGCGGCTTTCCTGCAGCAGTTCGCGGCTCACGTTCAGTGGCAAATCGGCGCTGTCTATCACGCCTTTCACAAAGCGCAGGTAGGTCGGCATCAGCGCTTCGGCGTCGTCCATGATGAAGACGCGCTTTACGTACAGCTTCACACCGCCGCGCTTGTCGCGGTTCCAAAGGTCAAACGGCGCCTTGGCCGGCACGTACAGAAGCTGGGTGTATTCGGTGCGGCCCTCGACACGGTTGTGCGTGTAGGCCAGCGGCGCTTCCTGGTCGTGGCTGATCTGCTTGTAAAACTCTTGGTACTGCGCATCGGTGATGTCGCTCTTTGGGCGCGCCCACAGCGCCGCAGCCTTGTTCACCGGCTCCCATTCGTCGGTCGTGACCTGCTCTTTCTTGTCGTTGTCCCAGGTTTGCTTGGGCATCAACACCGGCAGCGAAATGTGGTCGGAGTACTTGCTGATGATGCTCTTGAGCTTCCAGGCGCTGAGAAACTCTTCCTCGCCGCTGCGCAGGTGCAGGATGACATCGGTGCCACGCGCGGCGCGCGTGATGGTTTCGACCTCGAAGTCACCCGTGCCTTCACTGGACCAACGCACGCCCTGGTCAGCGGCGAGGCCGGCGCGGCGTGATTCCACGGTGATTCGGTCCGCCACGATGAAGCCCGAGTAAAAACCAACGCCGAACTGCCCGATCAGGTTGGCGTCGCCCTTCTTGTCGCCTTCCAGCGCGGCCATGAATTCGCGCGTGCCGCTCTTGGCAATGGTGCCCAGGTGTGCCACGGCTTCGTCAGCGCTCATGCCGATACCGTTGTCACGGACGGTCAGCGTCTTGGCAACGGCGTCGAAGAACACCCGCACCTGCAGGTCGGGCGCGTCTTCGAACAGCGCAGCGTTGTCCAGCGCTTCGAAACGCAGCTTGTCGCAGGCGTCGCTGGCGTTGCTGACCAGTTCGCGCAGGAAGATTTCTTTGTTGCTGTAAAGCGAGTGCGTGACGAGGTGCAGGATCTGCTTGACCTCGGCCTGGAATGACAGGGTTTGCTTGTCCATGGGCGTGGTGTGTGTGTGTTTGGGTTGCAAGGGATGCCGCCGGGGTGAAGGCCGAACGGTGGGGCCGATGGTGGGGATTTCAAGTCTCTTGCCTGCATGGCACTGCAAAAGTGCGTTGATGCTGTTTTGATGTGTCGATGCTAAGGCGATGCCATGCGCACCACCCTGGCCTTGGACGACGACGTGTTTTCATTTGCCCGCGCCCACGCCCAGCGCCAACGAATCTCAATGGGCGAGGCAGTGTCTCGTTTGCCGCGTCAGGGTATCCAGGTCGCCAGCGCCGTACCAGCCGCCACGTCGGCGCCCCCCGAAGCCGATTCGCCCTGCTGCCGGCGCGTGCCGAGATCATCACGCCAGAGCACGTGCGCAAGCTGATGGACCAGGAAAGGCTGTAGTTCAGCGCGCAACGCAACGGCCCACCAGACCATGCCCGACCGCAGGTGGTGAGCGCCGCCGCGAGGCCCGCTGCACGCAAACGCACGCCCTAAGCGCTTGCCCCCGCAGTGCCGCTGGTGCTGAACTCATCTTGCTGGCTTGAGTTCTTTGCCGACACCGACCGCGCCGGCTTGTGTGCCGAAGTCATCGAGCACGCCCAGGGCCTGGAAGTGCCGGTTCTGACGGTCTATGAAGTGGCCAAAACGCTCGTCCGCGAGGCAGGCGATGACATGGCGGCCGCGGCGCTGTCGCTGATGCAGCGCGACAAGGTGATCAACAACGACCTGCCGATGGCCCTAGAGGCTGCCGTCAACGGCTGCCACTGGCCGACAGCCTGATCCACCCCACCGCTCGCCACCACGGCCCCGAACTGTGAACCCAGGACATCCGCTTTGAACGCCTGCCCGGCGTGCGCTACTTCGCCAAGCCCTGACTTGCGAAGCGGCGAATTTCGCAACCTCGGCCGCTGTGCAGCACGCGTCAGGCCTCGGGCGCCATGCGTCATGCGTCAAGCGTCATACATCAGGCGCCTTCGCCACCGCATGGTTGGCCATCAGTTCCAGCGCCTGCACCAGCGCCGAGTGGTCGAGCTGGTCCATGCCATTCGCAGCGCAGGCCTGCATCAGTTGCGCGGCGCCTGCCGTTTGCGGCAGACAGACGCCGATGGCTTTGGCGCCCTGCAGCGCCAGGTTCAGATCTTTCTGATGCAGGGCAATGCGAAACCCTGGGTTGAAGGTGCGTTTGATCATGCGTTCGCCATGCACTTCAAGAATCCGGCTGGCGGCAAAGCCACCCATCAGCGCCTGACGCACCTTGGCCGGGTCAGCGCCGGCCTTGCTGGCGAAAACCAGGGCTTCGCTGACTGCCGCGATGTTCAGCGCCACGATGATCTGGTTGGCCACCTTGGTGGTCTGCCCGTCGCCGTTGCCGCCCACATGGGTGATGTTCTTGCCCATCAGCGCAAACAGCGGTTTGGCGCGCTCGAAAGCGGCCTCGGGCCCACCAACCATGATCGTCAGGCTGGCGGCCTTTGCCCCCACTTCACCGCCAGACACCGGCGCGTCCAGGTAGTCGCAGCCCAGCGCGTTGACCTGCTGCGCAAACGTCTTGGTTTCGAAGGGCGAGATGGAACTCATGTCAATGACCAGCTTGCCCGCGCTCAACCCCGCAGCGACACCGCCCGCGCCGAACAACACCGCCTGCACATCGGGCGTGTCGGGCAGCATCAGCACGATGATGTCCGCGCGCTGCGCCACTTCGGTGGCATGCGCGCAGGCCACGGCGCCGGCGGCGGCCAGGTCAGACCGCAGCGTGCCGCGCGTGTGTACGAACAGTTTGTGCCCGGCGGCCAGCAGGTGGCCGGCCATGGGCGCGCCCATGATGCCCAGGCCGATGTAACCGATGTTCAATGCGTGCGTCGTCATGTCAGATTCCAGAGATTGAGGGCGGGGTCAATGTGCCATCTGTTGGCGCCACCCCAGCCCGGCTTCGGTGGTGGTGGCGGGTTTGTATTCGCAACCTATCCAGCCGGTGTAGCCGATGCGGTCGAGGTGCTTGAATAGAAACGCGAAGTTGATCTCTCCAGTGCCGGGCTCGTTGCGACCCGGGTTGTCGGCCACCTGGATGTGGCCGATCTTTGAGAGGTACTTGGTCATCGTCGCGGCCAGTTCGCCTTCGTAGCGCTGCGCGTGATAGATGTCGTATTGCACGAAGGCATTGACCGCGTCGACTTCGTCCAG
>ENA-OBIT01000803-OBIT01000803.1-metagenomes-genome-assembly--contig:-NODE-803-length-12846-cov-9.81542_pt1 | contig 12846 bp, 11 predicted proteins | sample MGYA00153386_OBIT01 | MGnify analysis MGYA00153386
ACTTCCATGCTGCCAGGAATTCTTGATACTGCCGTAATGCCGCCATTAGTTGAGGCATTTCCAGGCGGTGCTAACTCAAACCGCTGCCAGTTTGCATTGTCGTACCAGAAAGCATCTTGGATAGAGCCATCTGCTCCTATCCACCAAACTTCCATGCTGCCAGAGATTCTGGAGACGGAAGTGATACCACCACTCGTTGATGCACTACCTGCTGGGGCAAGTAAACCTGTTTGCCACCCGCCATTCTCATAAAAGTAACGATGCCCGATAGAGCCATCTGCCCCTATCCAAAACACTTCCATACTGCCAGGGATTCTGGAGACAGAAGTGATACCACCACTCGTTGATGCACTACCTGCTGGGGCAAGTAAACCTGTTTGCCACCCGCCATTCTCATAAAAGTAACGATGCCCGATAGAGCCATCTGCCCCTATCCAAAACACTTCCATACTATCAGGAATTCTGGAGACAGAAGTGATACCACCATTCGTTGATGCACTAACTGCTGGGGCTAACTCAAAACGATGCCATGAAGGTCCAAGTAACCGATCATCCCATCCAATTTGACCACGACTCCATTGACAAAGATCTAGTACGTTGGCATCCATTAAGCAGGATACATGTACCCCTGGACATTTGACACAGTTATTATTTGGGACACCAAGATGACCATAGCTACCACCACAGGAGCAATCTCCATATTCATCAGCCGCACCAAAAATGTGGCAGCTTTCATGGGCAAAGACTGTGTTAATTTGATCCGAACCCCATCCATCATTTGAAAAGTTCATACAAACTTTTTCATCAATGGCATAGGCAAAATGATGAAGAGGATATTTAGTGAAGTAGCCAACATAAGCCCAATCGGTGCCTCTACTACTTCTCAGATCCTGAACATATTTAACTGAGCCTGAACGATCTGCCGAAAAACCCATTTGTTGAAGCGCAGCATCACGCCACGGTGCTTCCGCAGCTTCGTAGTCAGCAGTAGAACCAGGAGTTGCAGATACTGTGACAAGACGAATATCATAAACAAAAGTAATGTTTGCGCGAGGCTCGGCACTTGCAAGGAAATTTAGTCCTTCTTGCACTTCTTGAATTACCTGTTGTTGTTCCTCGGTTGAAAATGCAAGACCTGCCCCAGTTCCTGAAACAATCACCACGCCAACTGCAATAGAGCCGATCATGTAGCGACTTGTTGGTGTACCAGTGGACTCTTGAGGAAGATTTTCAGCCGGAACAGGAGCTTGATTAATTACATCAGGCTTTTTTTCTGTAAAACGTGGTGGTGAATACCCTGGCGTATCCCAACTGAGTCCTTCTGTTGCGTTGGGTGCTTCATCAGCTAGCCTTTTTGACTGAAGTTTAGTCCAGGCATTTACTGCTAGTTGTGATACTGGATCTAGTGAAATGGGTGGAACAGTTGTAGATTGCTGTAATAGTTGAGGATCAACTGAATCAGGTAGATTAACAACAATCACAATATCTGTGAACTGCTGAGTAATCCTTCCACCAAGAGTTACTATTTCTTGTGTGGCTTGCTGTAAATTTTTTGTATATAGGAGAAGTTCTTGAGACATAAGACACTCACTATTTTATTTTTATTTCAACTACACTTAGTTTAATCAACTTTAATGCATTAATTGAATTCAGTTACTATACGTAATAAATTTTGGAGTAGAAAATAAATATGAATCGCTCAAGATAATTATAAATTCCACATTTCACTAGTCCAAGCGATCAAAAAATAATTAAAACGAAGCCATAGGATCGCAGCGATTGTATTCTCAATAATCTTGAATTATTGAGAATATAGTGTCGATCGTCAATAACAGGCTAAATCGGTAAAAGCATTGCTAGAAAAGGGTTGTAAATCTTATTATTTTTTAGCCGATCGCGCAAGCGCACCCCCAAGGGTGATCGAACTAGCGGAATGTCGGTTAAAAGGCAGGTTTAGCTAAATCGTCAAAGAAGGCATCAGCCAACGCGATGGTAGAACCCACTTCAGTGGCTTCAGTGACTTCAACTTCAGGCACAACATCAGATTCAGCAACAACGGCTTCAGCAGCAGCTTGAGCCGCTTTGAGAGCAACTTCAGCTTCCTCTGCTTTTAGCGCAGCTTCAGCCTCAGCTTGAGCAATCAGGACTGCTTCAGGAATGTAATCGGGGTGGTAAGGAATTAAACCCGTACTCCAAAGAGCCAGACTCGCTTCTCTCAACCACTTTTTGAGCCGTCGATTGGTCGAAAATGGAATCCAGTTAGAATCGATCGCTTCACTAAAGGGAATATACTCGCTCAGGATCTTATTCTTGTCTTCTGGAGCAATCAGCATCTCTGGAAAGAAAATGGACTGAAATCCATACTTATCTAACAGTGCCTGAATTTTGCCATCAGGATCGAAGCCGCCCCGCTCCCAGCGGATATTTGTCGGGGCACCCAAGTTTTTGACCAAGACATGCGGAATCTTACCTTGAGAAGCCTCAACTGATTCCACGAAAAGTTCCAGCGATTCCGGCGTACCGTTGGTGATGAAGAAAAATACAATATCGATCGTATTATCGGGATCTGCCAACATTCCCACCACATCATTCTGTTCGAGCCAGCGATTGAGGTAAGCAGCCACCTGGGAAGGCATGACAATTAAAACATCCTGCTGTTTAGCAATATCGAAGATTTGGTCAGCCAAAAAGTAATCATCAGCATTACCTGTAAAGGTAATTTGTTCTTGAAGGGTCAGAACTTCCTCTTTTTTCTTAGTGGTAGTCGAATTCTTCCGAGAAACAGTCTGAAGATCGATATTCTCCGTTACAGTTGTACCATTCCTGAAGCCCTCATACATCGCCTTCCGGTACGTCAGCCCCACATTAGGCGTAGAGGCATCCGCATCAATTAGGAAAAATGGATGGTTTGCCGCTGTCATTTGCTCTGCTGCTGTCAATGCCACGGTGGTTTTGCCCATTCCACCCTTCTCACTCAGCATAAATCCAATTGACGTTCTCTTGGGAGTCGTATCGATGACTGGATCTGGAGCTGGAGCTTTAACAGTTTTAATTGCCTTCTTAGTCATAATTATCCAGCTTTTGTAGTTATTTTAGATTGATTAATTACAGATTTAGGTTGAGGTTTAGGCATCAGATACTCCCAAAGGCAGTAAACATCAGCCATCCGCGACTGACATCCTGCTGGTACATCTAACTTGGGTAAGTTAAATCCGGTGTCGCTATAGTAAATAGGTGTTTTACCATCTAACTGTTCGCGGGACGGCAATCGACGATCGAAGTAGTAAACTAGTTCATCTCTAAGCACGTCCGCCGCTCCTCCAGAAATCATTACTTCCTCCAGATCGCTCGGTAAATATTCATCTAACCAGTTGAAAATCGCCTGACAGTAGATTTCGTTGGTAGATTCCAGTACCTGAATCAAACGAGTAAGTTCTTCTTCAGTAGCCTGCTCTTCTTGCTGCCGCAAAATCGGCTGGAGGGCAGCCTTATCCTCCTGCAACCAATATTTAGCGATCGCCACACTCAAATCCTCTAACTTGTATCCAGAGGTTCTTTTGACGACTTCCTTGACCCAATTATTGAAGCCCAGGTCACAACTAGCAAAATCACTAACTACTCCATTCTTGGTAACGTAACAAGTTAAGTTCCGATGACCTGCCATGAATACGCCAACTTTAGATTGGGGATTGGCAGATTGGCGATTTTGATACAGTTCGAGGATTCCAGCACCTTCTGGGTGAAAGCAAGATCCCACTAGCTTGACATTCATCATCCCCAGTGGCGAATCAAAGTGAGGCAGAAATGAGATCAGTTGCTGTTCCAACAACCGACAATCCGCCAACTCCCCAGGTGGTAACAAACACCCAATCGATAAATTGTATTTTTGCCCTAGATCGAAGCGATGGGCAAGAATCGATATCCCTGCCAAGATCTTGTACGCAGCAGCATCGATCTTGAGTGGCTTAAACCGTTGAAAGGCTCCAAACCGTTGTGCCAAATCGCCAACAGCATAGTAACGATCGTTAACACCAACAAAACAATATTCGACGGTGGCTCTGGGAGACTTTGCACCTTTACCGTAACTATTTAACTGCCCATCCAAAGTCGAACGATCGATCTCGATTACTTCTGGGGACATGACTACAGAAATCATCACCCCGTCACAGATGCCAATGATCTTGGTCAAACTAGCCCCAAGATCGATGACAACTGACATAAGTTTATTTTTAGCCATATTTACCCAGTGAAGATCGATCGATACCTACTTTGTCATCAACAAGGAAAAATTTGCAGACGATGGAGGTTTGACTAATTCAAACTCCTCATCTTCATCTTCATCTTCATCTGTATCCTCATCATCTGAATTTGAATCTGCATCGATGCTCCGAAGCTGTTGAGTCGAAGGGGGAGTAGAAGGCTGTCCCAAGAAAGAAACTCTCCTGGCTAAACCATCAACTGGCAACGGGATACCCTCAAGACTATAAAGATCGACGATGGAATTAATCTGAGCGATTAATCGATCGATCGACTGATACCCAATCGTCCATAATTCCTTCTCCGATATTTCCCCTTGAGGAAACATCGCTACGGGTAAAAGGCAAGCAATCAAAGCGTCAGCAATAGTCTCTCGTGATGAAGGAGATTTGGCTAAATAGGCATGGATACTCTTCAGTTTCCCATCACTTTCTCCAAAATCTATGCCGATTTTTCTTCTCGTTGATTGAGCCATAAATTCGTCATTTTAGTGAATTCTATTATCCACTTAGATTTCACTTAATACGAGCGTAATCAGCGTAAATGCTGAGGAATGCCAACTATTGCGACCGATCCAAGTCAGCTATCTCAGTAAAATGTTCGCTCGTTGTAGAATATTTCAGTTGTATTGTTGCTAAATTGGCTAATAGTCAGAGCTACCCACATTGATTTCTATTAGTAACCCCATCAAATATTGCTCAATTATTCTAGAATCTTCCCGCAATTGTGCCGATCTGAATCTGCTAGTGAAAGCGTAGAATTGAGTGCAGGTTGAAACCGATTGTGAGGCGGGGGAGCCAGCCATGCTACCGTCCGTACAATCGCCTGCGGCAATTTACGGTCGGTGCAGTCTGGTGAGGGCGTTCCCCCCTTCAATCCCCCCTCATGCCAGCCGCAATTGAAGATTTGAAGCTGCTCGATTAGCCTCGAAAATCACCTTAAAAACATATTACTTTGCGTAACAATAGCGTCGCGATCTGAATCGGTTCCAAAGTTGTGAAGTAGTCAGCATAATTCAATAGGTAATCATGAGTAAGCAAGAAGAGATTGACATCCTTGAAGGTAAATTTCGGCGAGTAGAAGTGCGGATGAGCGATCGCGAGTTGCGGATTATCGATGCTTCCGCCCAAAAGACGGGTTTAAATCGCTCTGAATATTTGAGAGCGAGAGGATTAAAGCGGGTTTATACAGCGGTTCGGAATATCCCCAATCCAGACTATGAAAACTTGATGCTTAACTACCGCGAACTAAGAGCGCAGGGAAACAACCTCAATCAAATAACCAAAGCAATCCACTTAGCCAAGTTCACAGGGCAATCGATCGTCATTGATGAAGCACAACTACGTGCAGCAGTTGCAGCCAACAATCGGGCGACACAGGCAATTTTGAGAGTAGCAGGGTAAGACATGGCGATCGCTAAAATTAGTAAGGGTAGCGGCTTCCGTGGAGTCATGGATTATTTATTAGATCCTGATAAACGACCCCGCATCATCGGTGGCTGTGTCTTTACGGACGTACCTGCCGACTTAGCACGGGAGTTTCGGATGGTGGCAAATCTCCGCCGTTCGGTAACTAAGCCCGTTCGCCACTTCTCAATTTCTTTTTCGCCAAAGGATGGCGATGTCGATGATATTACCAAGGAAGCGATCGCCTTTCGGATTCTAGATGGCTTGGGTTATGGAGAATGTCAGTTTATCGCGATCGATCATCATCGCGATGACCCTGGACACGATTATGCCCACGACCACGACCACATGCACATTGTTACTAATGCTGTGAGTGTCAAGGGTGAATACGTTAGGGACAGTTTCGACAGGTACCGGATTCAAAAGATTCTCCGAGCAGCAGAGCGAGACTTTGGGCTACGGGAAATTAAGTCGTCTTGGGAGGTTAAACGGGAGAAAGCGCAGGGGATTAACCTAGATTCCGATCTCGCTCGGAGCGTTGCTGCTTCACTCAACGATCGTCCTAATCTGGAGACTTGGCTCGGCAGGTTAGCTCAATCCGATATCGATGTCAGATTCAACCTCAGCATGAGCGATAATGTCATGGGAATTACCTACCTCAAAGATGGGGAAAGCTGTAAGGGTAGCGATATTGGAGCGAGTTGGGCGGTGGTGAACGATCGGGTATCCGTTACGGCTGACGATCTTCCACTCATACAAGCGACTAATATCAAGAGCCAGGAAAAACCCGTGCAGTTGAGTGAGATCGATCGGGCGATGTTCGATCGGGCTGTGGAGATGGCATTGATGAAATTAGGACAGGACAAAAAGTTTAAGAACTCTCGTGCAGATATTAAATTAGATGAGGACACGCTAACTGTGATTAGAATGCGCCCTCACCGACTAATGTTCAAGGCGAGTAAAACAGATGATGGCTGGGAACCTGTAGGTTTTCCCAATGTCGAGCAGCGGGATGTAGAACAACTCGAACGCTTTAATGGGGTGGAGCCAGAAAAGTTTGAAAATGTAGCGGAGCAAGTCTTAGAGCAACCTGATATCTATCCAGTTTTTCAAAGATCCAAGCCTGTAGAAAGCCGGAATCTCAGTCGGGGTATATCTTTATAAAATACTCGGTCTTTGTTAGTAAGAACTGGAGACGGAGAGGTAAAGGTTGGGAGGATAATTAATACCTAAAAAGTGGTTGAACTTATCAACTCATAAAGATTTGACTCGTGAACAATGCCCATCTCACTAGCTCAATCTTTATTCGCTTAAAGTCCGCTCGAAATAGGCTACGCATTGCGTAGCCTATTTTTAATTCAGTTAGCAATTGAGAGTTTGTACGATTCTCCAAGAGAGAGGCTACGCCAACGAGATTATTACCAAAATTCTGAGGGTAGCGATATAGAAGCGAGTTGAGTTGTTGTGAAAGATCGGGAATCTATTACTAATAACAATCGCCTTAGACGAAGCGTTGTTTTAATTAAATATATCTGCGATCTGGCAACTAAAACTGTTAAAATGTAACTAGAAAAAAAGGCAAGTGAAAACACTTACCCAAATAAAAATAAAATAGTTCATACATTATAAATGAAAACCTCAAACATTGATACTCAGCCATCAATGACTGGTTCTCCATCGCAATCGGAGCAGCGATGCGATTAGCAGCCAGAGGAGTTAGTGGTTCGCTCCATCAATTTACCCAGAAAGTAAACAACAAACGTGGGGAAGTTGTCGAATACCCAAAAGTGAACGGTACTCGCAATCTCAACAATGCCAAGCACTGGCGGTGGCAAATTAGCTGGAAGGAAAAAGTAGACGGTAAATGGCGCACCCGTTGTCGCAAGATTCCATCTACAAAGGTAGCAACAGTCAAACATCAGATCTTGAAAGGGGGAGATATCGCTCGAATCTTAGAATTGCTCTAACTAGTATTCTGCAACAGTTTCAGCCAAAATTTTAGGATGTAAATTACATCCTAAAAAAATAGCTCAAAAGCAGAAGGGGATAAGGTTTGAGCATATATAAATGATAGCAATCTAATATAAGTGTTTCTGCACAGCAGTTTCAGCCAAAATTTTAGGATGTAAATTACATCCTAAAAAATGATGCCACTGCCTACTCGATCGCTTCGCGCTACTTTTGTGAAGTATAAAATGTGAGTGAGGAAATATTCAGACGGTGTTTGCAGTATACTCAAAGCGTTGCTGCTGAGGTTGTTGGAGGCTGGGGGATGAGCGGCGGTAATCGTTCTTGATGAGGTGCTGTTTGGCTCTTCTAAGGCGCATAAAGATCTTGGTAGAGATAAAGGTTGTTTGGGGGCGGATTTAAGCCCTATGCAGGGGTAGCTACAGCAATTTTGCTATTTTTATCAACACAAAAACAATCGCTACCAAACAGCATAAATCCCTCGCCCAACTAGACATACTTTTTGCATCCTTACAACATCGCGCCTTCCAAGGGGAACTATAAAGTGATGCTCAGATTACGCTCCCAGAGGAGATGAACACATGAAAGCCACCGAAGCCAATCTCCTCGCCTTTATCAAAAGATCGCCCCAATTCGTAATTCCCATCTACCAGCGCACATACTCCTGGACAGATAAAGAATGCCGCCAACTGTGGGAAGACATCCTCCGCACCGGAGCCAACGAAAACATTTCCGCCCATTTCGTCGGCTCAGTCGTCTACATCGAACGAGGACTGTATCAAGTATCCAGCCAGTCATCCCTACTCGTCATCGACGGGCAACAACGACTTACCACCATTACTCTCCTCATCACCGCCCTCGCTAATGCCCTAGAAGGTGGTGGCGAACCATTTGATGGTTTTTCACAGCGGAAACTGCGTAACTTCTACCTGCTCAATCCTGAAGAAGAAGGCGAACAGCACTTCAAACTGATTCTCTCACAGACCGATAAAACCTCCTTAATTTCCATCCTGAATCAAACTGAACTGCCCAAAGATTACTCAATTCGGGTCACTGAAAATTTTAAACTCTTCGAGCAGTTACTCAACGAGCGCAAAGATGACTTAATGACAGTCTGTAAAGGACTAGCCAAACTGGTAGTGGTCGATATTGCCCTGACACGCGATCGAGATAATCCCCAGCTAATTTTCGAGAGCATGAATTCCACTGGGCGAGAATTGAGCCAAGCAGACCTGATTCGGAACTATATCCTCATGGGACTCGAACCCAATGCTGCCCTCAAAATCGCCTTTCAAGATCTGCGGGAATTGAAGGTTGATGTCGCTTACCCCTTCCTGATGGAGCTATATCGAGACTATGACCTGAAACTGCTGAGTCAGACAGATTTTCTTACCGCAGTCCGACTAGTGGAATCCTACGTCTTCCGGCGAGTAATTTGTGCGATTCCCACCAACTCCATGAACAAAACCTTTGCCACCTTCGGCAAAGCTCTAGATAAAGGTGCTTACCTAGAAAGCATCCAAGCTCACTTGCTCTTGCTACCTTCCTACCGCCGTTTTCCTAGTGATGAAGAATTTAAGCGAGCATTTCAAACCAAAGATCTCTACAAATTTCGTAGCCGCAGCTACTGGTTACGACGGTTAGAAAATCACCAGCGCAAAGAACGAGTCTCGATCGACGAATACACGATCGAACATATCCTCCCCCAAAACGAAAACCTCTCCCTTGCTTGGAAAGAAGCACTAGGAGAGGGTTGGCAACAAATTCATCAGACTTATCTACACACACTAGGCAACCTCACCCTGACAGGTTATAACTCTGAATACAGCGACAAAGCATTTACCGCTAAACGAGATATGAAAGGCGGTTTCAAAGAGAGTCCCCTTAAACTCAATCAGGGCTTAGGTGCGATCGAACAGTGGGATGAAACCGCCATTCGCCATCGCGCCGATCTTTTATCTACAATGGCATTAGCCGTTTGGATTGCTCCGAAAGTCACACACGAAACCCTAGAGTCTTACAAATCTAAGCCCGTCAAAGCTGGCTATTCGATCGCCGATTATCCCCAGCTCACTGCTGGAACTGTGCGGGATCTATTTGAAGCCTTCCGCAAGGAAATTCTCGCCCTCGATTCATGCGTGACTGAGGAATTCCTCAAACTCTATATTGCCTACAAAGCCGAAACAAATTTTGTAGATATCGTGCCCCAAGCTAAACGGTTGCGAATTTCTCTAAATATGCCTTTTTCCGAAATTAATGACCCTAGAGGGATCTGTAAAGATGTCTCGGCAGTGGGAAGATGGGGGAATGGAGATGTAGAAATCGGACTGGCAGATCTAGCTGAGTTACCCTATGTGATGGGATTAGTGCGTCAAGCTTTAGAACGACAGATGGGAAGTTTATAAGTGAAATTAAGTCCCAATGACTCTACCCGCGATCGCAAGTCATTGAGTGAGACTGGTTTTTGCAGTTTTTGGAAAAAGATGTTTTCGCCTTCTTCCCAAATCATAAATTCATCTCAACAAAGGATTTTATAATTAGGAGTCCCACTCATTGCCTATATCTTAAAAGAATGATAGAATTTGCTTGAAGTATGTAATAGTTTTCTTGTTTAATATCAGCGGCTAACAAAGAATAGGAATTTCAAATATGGCTTTAGATCGACTTGAGGCGTTTTTAAAGAAAATGCAGTCTGAACCTGCACTTAAAAACGAAGTGCTCACAGCATCAACGGCAGATGAGGTTGCGCTGATAGCACTAAAGTTTGGCTTTGAATTTTCAGGTGATGAATTACTGAGAATGTCAGGAAAGAAACTTGGCGGAGTTACTGTTACAAAAACCGTTCTTCCTGGAGAGTATCATTAAATGCTTTTTGAATATCTGGTTGTACAAGCATAGGAAGAATAAACACCATATTTTCTTCAAATCAAGAGTATCTTTACCCGAATTAAACGCCCTCTTGAGTGCTGGATGTCCGTGGCGACTACTACCACATACGCAAGAGTTAGCTCGTCAGGTCAGAGTCTCGACGTTCAGTTGGATAAACTTAAACATTGCGACAAGATCTATCAAGAAACACAAAGTGGCACTAACCAGCAGCGTTCCCAGCTTGCTGCTTGTCTGGAATATGTCCGAGATGGCGATACGTTGATTGTGTCGCGGTTAGATCGGGTCGCTCATTCTACTATTTACGATCGTACCGTAAATCTCATTATTCAAGGTCGTTGACCTCTGGTCTGCCGTAGGCAATCGAGATTTGTTTACTACTATTCTTACTGGTGGTTTTCCCGCGCTGTTTGGGGGTGCTAGTCTGCTCCCGTTCGGCGCGAATTCGATCGAGTAATACCGCTGCGGGTTCGTCGTTGGGATCTTGGGGGACGAGTTCACCTCGGAAGGCTTTGGCAAGAATAGATCGATCGAGTTGATTGATTTCTTCGATTGTCAATTGATAACTGGATCGAAGGGAATCAAGAATTTTAAAAGCTTTATTTACTTTATCGCAAATAGCTTTCTGTTCAGCGATTGGGGGGATTGCAATTGGCAGCTTACCTAATGTTGTCATGTTTATTGAAGCTAGATTAACCGTCTGACTAGCATTATTAAAGAAATAGTCTTTTGAGTATTCTGTCTTAGTTGCTAAAGAAATATATTCTGGTAAAATTTCAGAGCTATATAATCTTGCTCTGTACACATGATTTTGATGTATACAGCCTTCTATTTCATTACGCCAGATAGTACCCCGACCTAATTTATCTCGATCGCCACCTTCCGTAAAAAGAATATCACCATAATCAAGACGATATTTATCTATATCTTCAGGCAATACCTCAATTTCTTTGATTTCTTCTAAATCCAAGAAACCATCTTGAACATTTGCAACTCTAAGATATATGACATGAATGGTAGTACGACCTTTAAAATCTCTTCCTTTGGTTACTCCTCCAACTAAATCGGCAATATTTACAAGCTTCTCCCAACACCAAGTCACAGGGATTACTTCTAAGTCTTTAATTTCAATATCTTCTGAGTCTTTTTTGTCTGATTTTGGTTGTCTTGAACCATTTTGCTTTGATATTTTACAGGCTTCTTCCCATCGTTTGCGCCGATCGATCTTAATTCGCTCTAACAATTCTAAAGCAGGTTCGACATCGGGATTTTTCTCGCGCCAGTCGGCGGTTAAATCGCCTCGGAAGGCGGCGGCGAGGACGGATTGACGGAATTGGGCGATTAGTTTGGGTACGTCTTCTAGGGCTGTGCGGGCTTTGTTCGATCGATCGGTCAATTGTTCGATCGTGCTAACAATCCGCCGCTGTTCATTGAGAGGTGGGAGGGGAATAGAAAATCCCTGTTGGTAGGCGCAAGATCGTATGCAGATTGCATTTCTCCAACAAATCCGCCCGAATCGCCCGCCCCTGCCCATCTTCAAACAAGACATTATCCGGCAACACTACCGCTGCCCGTCCCCCTGGTTTCAAGCCCCGATAGATATGCTGGAGAAACGCCAACTGTTTATTAGAAGTCGGGTAGGTAAAATCATCCCGCGTCGGTTTCCCTCCCGCCGTCTTGGTGCCAAAGGGTGGATTCGAGAGAATCAGATCCGCTTTGGGCAAACGTTGCCCCTCGGATGCTAGAGTATCCCCCAGATCTACCCCACCTTCGATATCGTGGAGCATCAGATTCATCAATAGCAGCCGATGAGCATCCTGCACCAGTTCCAGCCCATAGAAAGCCTGAGTCCGCTGAAACGTTCCCACTGATTCGGGCAGATCGAAGAAATTATCCGTCTGCTGCTTGATATACCTGTCCGCCACAATCAAAAATCCACCCGTACCCGCCGCCGGATCTTGGATTGTTTCCTGGGCTTGGGGCTGCATCAATTCCACAATGCAATCGATTAACTCCCTCGGTGTAAAGTATTGCCCCGCCCCCGATTTCTTCTCCGTGGCGTTCTTTTGCAACAATCCCTCATACATATCTCCCAAGCCCTCTACCTTCGCCGAGTACCAGTCCAATTCATCGATATTGGTAATCAGCTTCTTCAAGATTGTCGGCTTCTTCAGAGCCGTATTTGCGTTGGCATAGATGGCTTGCACCAGCGGCTTGGCTTCCTGGGAACCCAGATGCAGCAACAATTCCCGATAAAAATTCAACTGTTCGATTCCATCCTTCGCCGTGAGATCTCCCCACCGATAGCCCTCTGGCAATTTATCTTCCA
>ENA-OBIT01000804-OBIT01000804.1-metagenomes-genome-assembly--contig:-NODE-804-length-12825-cov-4.41104_pt1 | contig 12825 bp, 12 predicted proteins | sample MGYA00153386_OBIT01 | MGnify analysis MGYA00153386
TGGGTATTTCGAAAATGAAGTAGCCGATGAAGAAGATGCCAGCACCCAGCCCGTAGGCGGTTTCACTGAACTTCAGGTCGGACAACATCTGCAATTTGGCAAAGCCCACGTTAACGCGGTCGAGATAGGCCACCACGTAACACACGAACAGAAACGGCAACAGCCGCCACGCCACCTTGCGGTACGTGGCATCAACAAACGATGCGGGCTGCGGCAAAACGGCGTCAGTGGCCATGAGGCGTCTCCTTGTAGGTGTGCGAATCGCGCTACGGTCTGGCTGCTTTTGATGCGAGACTGACCCGGGCACGCGGCACGGTTTTGGCTTGATGTGGATCAACATAACAGCGTTCACGACCGGCCGCTATGCTTGTGAATTGTGACTCGTGTGCGGAGCCGCCATGAAGATCGCGTCCCTGAAAGAAGCCGTCAGTGCCGAAGAATGGAAGCTGCGGGTCGACCTGGCGGCAGCCTACCGGCTGGTGGCCGCGTATGGCTGGAGCGACCTGGTGTTCACGCACATCTCGGCGCGCATCCCGGGCCCGGCGCACGCGTTCCTGATCAACCCGTATGGGCTGACTTTCGACGAGATCACTGCGTCCAGCCTGGTGCTCGTCGACCAGCAATGCAACAAGCTGCGTGATTCGCCATTCCCGGTCAACCCGGCCGGCTTCACTATTCACAGTTGCATCCACGAACTGCGCGACGACGCCGGCTGCGTTCTGCACACCCACAGCCGCGCGGGCGTGGCTGTCAGCGCGCAAAAGGCGGGTGTGCTGCCGCTGAGCCAGCAGTCCCGGCACTGCTGCGCAAGCTGGCGCGCGAGAACCCGGGTTACGACGAGTGAGGGGCACAGCCGATGCGATCAATCGATGAATTGAACCAGGGCGGCCAGGGCTTACTGCCGGGCCACCTGGGGCTGGTCATCACGGCGCTCGGCGACCGCCTGGTGGAAGGCGAGATGCCGGTGCGGCCCGAGTTGATGGCACCCAATGGTTTCCTGCACGCGGGCGCCCTGGTTGCTTTAGCCGACACCTGCGCCGGTTATGGCTGCATGAACCACCTGCCGCCGGGCGCCAAGGGCTTCACCACGGTGGAACTGAAAAGCAATCACCTGGGCACGGCGCGCGACGGCACGGTGCGCTGCGTGGCCCGCGCACAGCACGTGGGGCGCACCACGCACGTGTGGGACGCCACCGTCAGCCACGTGCAAAGCGGCCGCACGCTGGTGCTGTTCCGCTGCACCCAACTGGTGTTGTACGAGCGCTGACGTACCGAACAGGCGCGCCAGCGCGATGTCATGCCGGGGTCATCCAGCGCGTCAACACTGAAACCTCACACAACCATCAGGAGACCGAGATGTCGCAGCGCTTCACCCTTGCCCACGTGGCTGTCGCCACCGCCATCGTCGCCACCCTGCCCCTGGCCGCCCACGCCGGCGGCTACAACACGCTGGACGGCAACGCGCCCATCGTCATCGGCCACCGCGGTGCGTCGGGCTATTTGCCCGAGCACACGCTTGAAGCCTATCGGCTGGCCATCCAGCAAGGTGCGAACTTCATCGAACCCGACGTGGTGATGACCAAGGACGGCGTGCTCATCGCCCGCCATGAACCGATGCTGGGCGGTACCACCGACGTGGCCAGCAAGTTCGGCCTGAACCGGCGCACCACCAAGATGGTGGACGGCGTGTCCACCACCGACTACTTCGCCAGCGACTTCACGCTGGCCGAGATCAAGACGCTGCGCGCCGTGCAGCCCCGCGCCAGCCGGCCGCAGCAGTTCAACGGCCTGTACGGCATCCCCACGCTGGCCGAAGTCATCAGCCTGGCGCAGGCGCAAAGCCTGTCCACCGGCCGCACTGTGGGCATCTACCCCGAGGTCAAGCACTCCACCTTCCACGACGCCCTGTTCGGCTTCAAGACCTTCGAGGACAAGCTGCTGAACCAGCTGCACGCGGCCTATGGCAACGTGGCCAACGCGCCGGTGTTCATCCAGTCATTCGAGGTCGGCAACCTGCGCTACATGAACGACCGCACCAGCATGCGCCTGGTGCAACTCGTCGACGCTGACGATGTCAACGCCGATGGCTCGATGTCGCTGGTGGACCCGTACCGTCAGCCTTACGACATCCTGCTGGCCGGCGGGTCGCTGACCTTCGCCGACCTGCTGACGCCCACCGGCCTGGCCGCCGTGAAAGCCTATGCCGACGGCGTCGGCCCGTGGAAGCCGTATCTGGTGAAGACGGTCAACGACGGCATCGACCGCAATGGCGACGGCGATATCGACATCATGGACCGCCGCGTCGACGGCAGCACCGGCGTCATCGAAGCCGCCCACGCGGCCGGCCTGGTGGTGCACGCCTTCACCTTCCGCAACGACGCCAGCGGCTACGGCTTCGAGAACCCGCTGGCCGAGATGGCCTACTACATGAACCTGGGCGTGGACGGCGTGTTCACCGACTTCCCCGACACCGGCGTGCTGGCCGTGGCGTCGATCCCCGAGCCCGCCACTTACGCCTTCATGCTGGCTGGCTTGCTGGGCTTGGCGGGTGTGGTGCGCCGGCGCAGGGGTAGCTAACGCCCGTTTGGCCGGCCGAATCCTCACCTATCAGGACGGGGCCACCCGCTTCCAAGTCTGCCTGCAGGACCGCAGCGTGTGGCGGTCGCAGCGACTTATCGCCGAGCTGGCACAGGGTGTCGGTAAAGACCGTGAACGAGCACCTTGGCGGTGCGCGACAAGCGCTCCACGTGCTGCATCAGTACATCGCCCAAGGGTGCCATGGCGCCATTCGACAGGTCGAAGGCCGGCGCGGCCCAGCTGTCCACGCGCTGGCGCCACTCGACTCGCCAGTCGCGCAGCGCAGGCCCCATGTTGCGCAGGCCTTGCAATGAATACATGTCGGCGGCCAATATCAAGTCCGCGCCATGCGCCTTGGCCATCACCATGGTCGGCTGCACATCAAACTCGGGCGGTGAGTTGAAGTTGTCGGCCAACGCGCGGCGCGCCTGCGCAATACCGAAACCGACGCGCTGCACGGAGCCCTGGGTCGTCAGCACGCCGGCAGTCATGAGGTTGCGGTAGTCGCTGGCGCCGGGCTGGCCAGAGTTTCCGGGGTTGACGGTGGCGTCGTCGATGGAGCAAATCATTCCCAGCCAAGCCATGCGTTGCTCCTGGCTGCGCTCATTGGCGGCCAAGACGTCGGGCGCAAAGGCCTGCGGAAGAAACTCGATCTCGATCTCGATCTCGAACAGGAACCGGTCCAACTCGGGCCGCGTGCACCCGCAAATGGGCGTGGGGCAGGTCATTGGCATAGGCACATACGGCCCGCCGCCGCTTGTCGGGCGCCTTACCTGACCAAGCCCGCTTGCGCTCGGCGCGACCAGACTCGGGCGCGTCCAGCAGCGCCACCAGTTCGTCGTCGGTCAGCGGCGCGATTACAAGATTTCGGTCTCGTAAGTCGAATTGAATGGCGAGCGAGCGAGATTGCCCGGCCCCAAGCGTGACCGGGCGGGCAGTCCGCTTTGGTCGCCAGCAGCCGGGGTGCCCAGGCGGCCCCGGCTGCTGTTTCGATCAGTCCGCTTGCTTCCTCAAGAACGCCGGGATCTCGATCTCGTCCATGCCGTTGCTCGACAGCGCATCCACTTTGGCCGCCGCTTGCGACCGCGCGCTGCGCCACACACTCGGCGTGTTCAACCCTTCGTAGCTGTGCTGCGGCGGCGGGGTGCTGCCGTTGCCGCCGATGCCGGACGGCTGCTGTGCGTGCCCGTGGTTCGACAGGCCTTGATGAATGGGCAGGTTATCGGTGCCGGTGCGTAATGCGTGGGCATGGGCATGGGCATGGGCATGGGCATGGCCGTGCGCCTGCGGCGGCACCACGCTCAAAGGCGCGTTGGTGCGACTGTCCCCCCTCCGCGCGGCGCTGCTCAAGCCGGTGGCAATGACGGTGACACGCAGCTGGTCGCCCAGACTTTCGTCGTAGGCGGTGCCGTAGATCACATGGGCGTCGTCGGCCGCGAAGCGCCGGATGGTGGTCATCGCGTTGCGGCTTTCGCTGAGCTTGAAGGTGCCCTTGCTGGCCGCAATCAGCACCAGCACGCCACGTGCGCCACTCAGATCGATGCCTTCCAGCAGCGGGCAGGCGACGGCGAGGTCGGCGGCCTTGGTGGCGCGGTCGGGGCCGCCGGCCACTGCGGTGCCCATCATGGCCTTGCCGGGCTCGCTCATCACGGTCTTCACGTCTTCGAAGTCGACGTTGACGAGGCCCGGGATGTGGATGATGTCGCTGATGCCGCCGACGGCGTTCTTCAACACGTCGTTGGCATGCGCGAAGGCCTGCTCCTGCGTCACGTCGTCGCCCATCACTTCCAGCAGCTTCTCGTTCAGCACGACGATCAGGCTGTCGACGTTGGCTTCGAGCTCGGCCACGCCGTCGTCGGCCTGCTTGCCGCGGCGCTTGCCTTCGAATTCGAACGGCTTGGTGACGACGCCGACGGTGAGGATGCCCATTTCCTTGGCCAGGCGCGCGATCACGGGTGCCGCCCCTGTGCCCGTGCCACCGCCCATGCCGGCGGTGATGAAGAGCATGTGCGCGCCGGTGATGGCTTCCTTGATGCGCAGTTCGGCTTCCTGTGCCGACACGCGCCCCACCTCGGGCTTGCTGCCGGCACCCAAGCCGGTGCTGCCCAGTTGCACCAGCGTGCCCGCGGTGCTGCGGTTCAGCGCTTGGGCGTCGGTGTTGGCGCAGATGAAATCAACGCCTTGCACGCCCTGGCTGATCATGTGTTCGACCGCGTTGCCGCCGCCGCCGCCAATGCCGATTACCTTGATCTGCGTGCCTTGGTCAAATTGTTCGATCATTTCGATGGGCATGTGAGCCTCCTGGAGTAGTAAGTTGCAGTTGCCGTGGAATTAACGAGAGAGGGAGAAAAACCGAAATCGGAGCTTCTTTGAGTGGGGTGTTTCACTGAGCTCTTCTTAAAAATTACCTAGAAACCAGTCTTTGGCCTTGCCGACGATGGTCTTCACCGACCCTGCCTGCGCCGCCGCCCGGTGGCCGCGCGCGCGCGCCATGCGGGCTTCTTCCAGCAGACCCATCACGGTGGCGCTGCGCGGGTTGGCCACCATGTCGTACAGGGCCGCGTGGTACAGCGGCAGCCCCTTGCGGACAGGCTTCAGGAAGATGTCTTCGCCGAGCTCCACCATGCCCGGCATCACGGCGCTGCCGCCGGTGATGACGATGCCGCTGGAGAGCAGCTCTTCATAGCCACTTTCCCGAATCACCTGGTGCACCAGGCTGAAGATTTCCTCGACGCGCGGCTCGATCACGCCGGCCAGCGCCTGGCGGCTGAGCATGCGCGGTGCGCGGTCGCCCAGGCCCGGCACTTCCACCTGTTCACTGGGGTCGGCCAGCAGCTGCTTGGCCACGCCGTATTCGATCTTGATCTCCTCGGCGTCCTTGGTGGGCGTGCGCAGCGCCATGGCGATGTCGCTGGTGATCAGGTCGCCGGCGATCGGGATGACCGCCGTGTGGCGCACGCTGCCGTCGGTATAAATCTGCACGTCGGTCGTACCCGCACCGATGTCGACCACGGCCACGCCCAGGCTCTTCTCGTCGTCGGTCAGCACCGCCGCGGCGCTGGCGCTGGGGTTGAGCACCAGGCGTTCGACTTCCAACCCGCAGCGGCGCACGCACTTCAAGATGTTTTCGGCCGCACTTTGCGCGCCGGTGACGATGTGGACTTTGACTTCCAGCCGGCTGCCGCTCATGCCGATGGGCTCTTTCACCTCGTGGCCGTCGATGATGAATTCCTGTGGCTCCACCAGCAGCAGGCGCTGGTCGTTCGGGATGTTGATGGCCTTGGCGGTTTCCACCACACGGCCGACATCGACGGGCGTGACCTCGCGGTTGTCGCGCACGATGACCATGCCGGTGCTGTTCTGGCCGCGGATGTGGCTGCCGGTGATGCCGGTGTAGACGCTGGTGATCTTGCAGGCGGCCATCATCTCGGCCTCTTTCAGCGCCTGCTGGATGCTCTGCACGGTGGCCTCGATGTTGACGACCACGCCGCGCTTCAGGCCGTGCGTGGGTGCGATGCCGAGGCCGGCGACGCGCAGTTGGCCGTTGTCCATCACCTCGGCGGCGACCACCATCACCTTGGCGGTGCCGATGTCCAGGCCGAACACCATGTCCTTGAATTCTTTGGGCATGTGGTGGTTCCTCTGCGTCGCTCAGTTTGTCTTGGCCGCACCCGGGGCGGGTGGGGTGGTGGGGGTGCTGATGGTGCGCAGGCCGCGCAGCCGCAGCGCATAGCCGTCGGCGTGGCGCAGGTCGGCGTATTCCAGCGGCCGGTTCCACTGGCTGGTGGCCTGGGTCAGCGTGCGCGCGAAACGTTCGGTGCGGGCCACGACCTCGTCTTCAATGCCGCGACCCAGTTCAACGCGTGCGCCGCTGTCCAGTTCCACCCGCCACGAACCGCGGCCTGACAGATGCAGCCGCTCGACCTGCAGGCCCAGCGGCTTCAACGCGGGCTGCACGCGGCGCAGCAAGGCCAGCATTTGTACGGCGCTGCCGTCGGGCCCGGCCAGCGTGGGCAGGGCGTCGTCTTCCACGTCGCCGATGTTGGCGTCGAACACCTCGCCATCGCTGTTGACCAGGCGGTCGCTGGCGCCGCTGTCGCCTTCGCCTTCGCCTGCCAGGCCTTGCCACAAAGCCGCAGCGCGGTGCTCTTCCAGCCGCACCACCAGGCGGTCGGGCCATACGCGGCGCACGACGGCACGGCGCACCCACGGCACCGACTCGAACGCGGCCTGCGCCTGCTGCAGGTCGACGCTGAAAAAGTTACCGGCCAGCCGCGGCGTGGCGTTGGCGCGGATCGTGGGCACGCTGTTGCGCGTCAGTTCACCCTCGAGCTGGATCGCGCGGATGGCGAATGCCGGCGCCCGCATCAGCCACAACATGCCGGCGGCCAGCAGTGCGGCAGCGGTCAACGCAAACACGCCAGCCGCGACGGCGTTCATCAGGCGCACGTCGCCGGGCATGGGCAGTGCCGGTGCGATGGGGCGAGTGCGCGCCATGGTTGTCATCGGTGCGCCCTACCGCCCGCGGCCGGCGCCGCCAAGCGGGCACAGTCGCACTGGGGGCGGCCTGGCGTGCTCATGCCACACGGTGCGAATCCAGCCGCGCCATGGCCAGCAGCTGCACACACAACTGCTCGTAGCTGATGCCCGCGGCGCGTGCCGACATGGGCACCAGCGAATGGCTGGTCATGCCCGGGCTGGTGTTCATTTCCAGCAGAAAGATCTTGCGGTCGTTATGGCGCGGGTCGGTGCGCAGCATCAGGTCGGCGCGGCCCCAGCCGCGGCAGCCCAGGCTGCGGTAGGCGGCCAATGTCAGGCGCTGCACCTCGGCGTCTTCTTCAGGTGCCAGGCCGCTGGGGCAGCGGTAGCCGGTGTCGTCGCTGAAGTACTTGTGCTGGTAGTCGTAGTTGCCGTCGGGCGCGTCGATGCGGATCACCGGCAGCGCGCGCGCCGACGCGCCCTCGCCCAGCACCGGGCAGGTGAGCTCGATGCCGTCGATGAACTCTTCGCAAAGCACGTCGGCGTCGTAGCGCGCGGCCAGCGTCACCGCGTCTTGCATCTGCGAGTAACCCTGAACCTTGCTGATGCCGATCGACGAGCCTTCGCGCGGCGGCTTCACGATCAACGGCAGGCCCAGCGCGTCGGGCACGGCCATCACGTGTTCGCGCTGCTGCCGCTGGGGTTGCAGCCATTCCCAGCGCGGCGTGGGCAGGCCGTCTGCGGCCCACAAGCGCTTGGTCATCACCTTGTCCATGGCCACGCTGCTGGCCATCACGCCCGATCCTGTGTACGGCAGGCCCAGCAGTTCCAGCGCACCCTGCACCGTGCCGTCCTCGCCGTGGCGGCCGTGCAGCGCGATGAACACCCGCGCGAAGTTCTCACGCTTGAGTTCGTTCAACTCGCGCTCAGCCGGGTCGAAGGCGTGTACGTCCATAGGGTGAACACGTGATGGAAGGCGTGGGCGTCCACACCCTGCGACTGCAAGGCCGCCAGCACGCCCGCGCCCGACATCTGCGACACCTGGCGTTCGGCACTGCTGCCGCCCAGGAGCACAGCGACCTTACCCAGGTCCTGCACGGCCACCTTGCCGACATCCTTGCCGACATCTTTGCCGACATCACGCGGGGCCAACGGGCCCATGGCCTTCACGTCCACAGTCATGACGCGGCCCCCATCAACTTCTCGACCTGAAGCGGCACCTGGCCGATGGAACCCGCGCCCATGGTGATGAGGACGTCGCCGTCGCGCACCGCCACGGCGATGGCCTCGGGCAGGTCGACCACATTCGCCACGAACACCGGGTCGACCCGGCCGGCCACGCGCAGAGCACGGCTGAGCGCACGGCCGTCTGCGGCCACGATCGGCGTCTCGCCGGCGGGGTAGACGTCGGTCAGCAGCACCGCGTCGAAGCCACCCAGCACCTGCACGAAGTCTTCGAAGCAATCGCGCGTGCGGGTATAGCGGTGCGGCTGGAACGCCAGCAGCAGACGCCGCCCGGGGAACGCACCGCGCGCAGCAGACAACACGGCCGCCATCTCGACCGGGTGGTGACCGTAGTCGTCGATCAGCGTGAAGCGGCCGCGGTGGCGCGTGGGCAGCTCGCCATGGCGCTGGAAGCGACGGCCCACGCCGGCGAAGGCGGCCAAAGCGCGGGCCACGGGCTCATCGGGCAACTCAAGCACCATCGCCACGCTGATGGCGGCCAGCGCGTTGCGCACGTTGTGCTCACCGGCCAGATTCAGCAGCACCGGCAATGGCGGCAGGGTCACATCGGCGCGCTGGCGCAGCGCCACGAAACTCATCTGACCACCCGGCAGGGCTTGCACCTGCGTGGCGCGCACCTGGGCGTCGTCGCCCAAGCCGTAGCTGACGACGGGGCGCGACAGCATCGGCAGGATGGCGCGCACGCCGGCGTCGTCGCTGCACACGATGGCGCTGCCGTAAAAAGGCAACCGGTGGATGAACTCGACGAACGCACCGCGCAACCGCGACAGGTCGTGGCCATAGGTCTCCATGTGGTCGGCGTCGATGTTGGTGACGACGCTGAGCACAGGGCTCAGGTGCAAGAAAGAGGCATCGCTTTCGTCGGCCTCGACGACGATGTAGTCGCCCGTGCCCAGGCGCGAATTGGCGCCGTCACTGTGAAGGCGTTCGCCCCCCCCCCCCAAGGACGCCGGCTCCCCTTGGAGGACGGACGCCGCTTGCGGTGGCCTTGGGGCCATCAACACGCCTCCAATCACGTAGGTGGGGTCCACGCCCGCTTCGGAAAGCACGCTGGCCACCAGCGACGTGGTGGTGGTCTTGCCATGGGTGCCGGCGATGGCGATGCCCTGCTTCAGGCGCATCAGTTCGGCCAGCAACACGGCTCGCGCCACGACGGGGATACGCCGGCTGCGCGCGGCCACCACCTCGGGGTTGTCGCGCTGCACAGCCGTGGACGTGACCACTGCCTGCGCGCCTTCGATGTGGTGCGCGCTGTGCCCGATGGCCACCTTCACGCCCAGCGCAGCCAGGCGCTGGATGACCGGGCTGTCGTGCAGGTCGGAGCCCGACACGCGGTAGCCCAGGTTGTGCAGGATCTCGGCGATGCCGCTCATGCCGGCGCCGCCGACGCCGACGAAATGGATGTGCTTCACGGCGTGTTTCATCGGCGGCTCCCGCAGGGCCGCCCCAAGGGAGCCGGGCGCCCCCATGGGGGGGCAGCGAAGAGCGGTCGGCCACAGCTTGGGATGCTCATCTTGCGGCCAACTTCTCGATCTCATCGGCCACGCGTGCGGCGGCGTGCGGGCGCGCCAGCGCGCGGGCCTTTTCAGCCATCGAACACAACACCGGGCGTGTCATCCCGGCCAGCATGTCGGCCACGCGCTGCGGCGTCATCTCGGTTTGGGGCAGGTGCCATGCAGCGCCCTGCCCGGCCAGCCAGACGGCGTTGTCACGCTGGTGCGACGTGGTGCTGATCACGAGCGGCACCAGCAGCGCCGGCACCCCGGCCGCGCACAGCTCGCTGATGGTGATGGCGCCGGCGCGGCACAGCATCACATCGCAGGCGGCCAGGCGCTGCGGCACATCGGCCACGAAAGCCAGCACCTCGGCCGCCACACCGACGGCGGCATAGGCGGCCCGCACCGCGTCGGCATGGGCCGTACCGGCCTGGTGGGTGACATGCGGTCGCGTGGCCGCAGGCAGCAGCGCCAACGCGGCCGGCAGCGCGTGGTTGAGCGCCTGCGCACCCTGGCTGCCGCCCACCACCAGCAGGCGCAGGGGCCCTTCGCGCCCGGCGTAACGCAGCGCAGGCGCTGGCAGTGCGCCGATCTCGGCACGCACCGGATTGCCAGTCACGACGGCGGATTTGATCCTGGCTGCCGCCGCGCCGTCAAAACCAAAGGCAATGCGGTCGGCCACCGGCAGCAAGGCCTTGTTGCTGAGCAGCAGCGCGGCGTCTGCATTCACCAGCAGCAGCGGCTTGTTCAGCAGCGCGGCCATCATCCCGCCCGGAAAACACACATAGCCGCCCATGCCCAGCACCACGTGCGCGCCGCGCCGGCGCAAGATGCCCAGGCAATCCCAGAAGGCTTTCAGCAAACGCATGCCACCCGTCAGTGTGTGCAGCGCACCCTTGCCGCGCAGGCCGCTGAAGCCGATGGCATCCAGCGCAATGCCCGACTCGGCCTGCGGTGGCACGAGGCGGTTTTCCATGCCGTGGCGCGTGCCAAGCCAGCTGACGGTCCACCCGCGCTCCTGCATCTCGCGCGCCACCGCCAGGCCCGGGATGATGTGCCCACCCGTGCCCGCCGCCATGACGACCAGATGCGGCATCAGAAACATACCCCCAAGCTCCCTTTGATCGCGGCCCGCCAAGGGGGCGCGTGCAACGGCCCGGCAGAGCCGGTTTCGCGCACAACCCGGGTCGCGGCGATCACGACCTGCCACCTCTCATCAGCGCCCTGTTTTCCATGTCCACGCGCAGCACCATGGCCAGGGCCACCAGGTTCATCAGGATGGCCGAGCCGCCGTAGCTCATCAGCGGCAATGTCAGCCCCTTGGTGGGCAGCACGCCGAGGTTCACACCCATGTTGATGAAGGCCTGCGCGCCGATCCACACGCCCACGCCCTGCGCCATCAGCCCGGCGTAGACACGGTCCAGCGCAACCGCCTGGCGGCCGATGACGAAGATGCGCCGCGTCAGCCAGAAGAACATCACGATGACGGTGGCCACGCCGACAAAGCCGAGTTCTTCGCCGATCACGGCAAGCAGGAAGTCGGTGTGGGCCTCGGGCAGGTAATGCAGTTTTTCCACACTGGCGCCCAGGCCCTGGCCGATCCATTCACCACGCCCGAGCGCGATCAGCGAATGCGTCAACTGGTAGCCCTTGCCCTGGGCGTACTTGGCGTTCCAGGGGTCGAGGTAGGCCAGGATGCGCTCACGGCGCAGGTCGTCGAAAGCGATGATCAAGCCGAAGGTGACAACGATCACCAGCGCGATCAGGAAGAACATGCGCGCATTCACGCCACCCAGGAACAAGATGCCCATGGCGATGGTGGCGATGACGATGAAGGCCCCCATGTCGGGCTGGCGCAGCAGCAGCACGCCCACCAGCGCCACCGCCAGCACCATCGGCGTGACGGCACGGAAGAAGTCTTCGCGCGCGTCCATGCGCCGCACCATGTAGCCCGCGGCATACATGGCCACGGCCAGCTTGGCCAGTTCACTCGGCTGGAAATTCATGAAGCCCAGCGGGATCCAGCGGCGCGAAAAGTTCACCACCTTGCCGATGAAGGGCAACAGCACCACCACCAGCAGCAGCAGCGCCAGCACGAAGACCCAGGGCGAGACTTTTTCCCAAAACGACATGGGCACCTGCAGCGTGACCAGCGCCACAACGAAACCGATGGCCAGTGCCAGCAGGTGACGTTGCAGGAAAAAGGACTGCGAGTAGGACTCGAACTTCTTGCTGTCGGGCAAGGCGATGGAGGCCGAATAGACCATCACCACGCCCAGCGCCACCAGCACGCCCACGACCACCACCAGGGTTTGGTCGAAGGCGAGCAAGCGCACGGGGCGCGCCTGGCCCAGGTCGACACGGTCGCGCACCGGCAGCGCGGCATGGCCGCCTTCGCGGTGTTCCCGCCTCCAGCGCTGCATGGCGTCGAACACGCGCTTCATGCCGCCACCCCGCGCTCGTCAGCGTAAGTCTGCACGGCCTGCACGAACACCTCGGCGCGCTGCGCGTAGTTGCTGAACATGTCCAGGCTGGCGCAGGCCGGGCTCAGCAGCACGGCGTCGCCGGCTTGCGCTTGTTGGAAGCACCAATCCACGGCAGCAGGCAGTGTGTCGTGGCGCTGCAGAGGCACGCCGCTGCCGGCCAGCGCCGCCGCGATGGCCGTGGCGTCGCGCCCGATCAGCGCCACCGCACGGGCATGGCGCTGCACGGGGGCGAGCAGCGGCGTGAAGTCCTGCCCTTTGCCGTCGCCACCCAGGATGACGACCAGCCTGCCGGGTGCCTTGTCAGCGCCCAGACCCAGCAGGGCGGCCACGGTGGCCCCCACGTTGGTGCCCTTGCTGTCGTCGTAGGCCTCGACCTCGCCCACCGTGGCCACCCATTGCAGGCGGTGTGGCTCGCCGGTGTAGTCGCGCAGGCCGTGCAGCAGGGGCGCGACTGGGCAGCCCACCGCCGTGGCCAACGCCAGCGCGGCCAACGCATTGGCGGCGTTGTGACGGCCGCGCACGCGCAGCGCGTCGGCCGGCAT
>ENA-OBIT01000806-OBIT01000806.1-metagenomes-genome-assembly--contig:-NODE-806-length-12822-cov-4.84624_pt1 | contig 12822 bp, 6 predicted proteins | sample MGYA00153386_OBIT01 | MGnify analysis MGYA00153386
GATCTTGGTACTGCCTGGAACGGTGCTTACAAAGGAATCAGCAGGCCATCTTCAATTTACGGAGCTCCTCCGGTACAGATTAAAACTCAGGTTGGTGGTATTGGGCCACTTGCAGGTGGCTATGGTTTTGGTGCAAGAAGTACTTTGCTAGGCTATTTTTTAAAGTTTGATGCCGCCTGGGAAATGAAAGGTATTTTCCGTGGAAAACCTATTTATTATTTTAGTTTAGGATTAGATTTTTAATAAATCGCTTTTATAAATGTAATGCCTGGTTATTAAAATGACCGGGTATTTTTTTGGGCGTGCCCCTATCGGGTCGGGCTTTTCGCTACAATCTTTTTTTGCCAAAATACAGGGGCAAAAAAAGGATTTTCGCTTCAATCCCTCACGCAGCCCCGCTACCACTCTGTAAATTTTCAAACAATCTGCTGCTCATAGCTCAAATCGCACATCTGCTAGCTTCTAAGCGTGGTTCATTCTCCTCTACTAATCCTCCAAAGTAGAAAGAAAAAAAATTCCGCCAATTTTAAAAGAACTACAAATACCCGGGGGCCAATTCCCCTCCTTTGTCGAAGATCCTGATACTTTCGGGAGAAGGGCTAGGGTGGATCATTCCCATCACATGTAAGGGCAAAGTATAACACATCCCGCTCCAATAACTTTCTAAACCAAAGAAATACGCATTCCGTCAATTTTAAAAGAACTACAAATATTCGGGGGCCAATTCCCCTCCTTTGGAGGGGTTAGGGGTGGTTTATTCCCATGGAGGCGTTATGAGTGGATCATTCCTCTCCATTAACCAACTAAAACAATAAGAAAAAAATTCCCTCAACTTTAAAAGAACGTCTAATACCCGGGAGCCAATTCCCCTCCTTTGTCAAAGATCCCGATATTTTCGGGAAAGGGGTTAGGGGTGGTTCATTCCCCTCCACTAACCCAAACAAATCATAAAAAATTTAATAATATTAAATATATATACAACATAATAAACTTATACGTATTTTACATTTACATAAAAAACTAAACTATGCCAACACCAATCAGAAATTACAAAGGCAAAGATGCCGAAATGCTCATCGCCACCTCCACCATCATCGAGTCAGCAATCACCAACAAAGAGTTCTTAACCGGTAAAAGAGCCACTTGGGCAGATCCCTTTTTCGACAATCTTAAAACCCTCATCGACACCAGCATCCAAACCAACCTCGGTATCGACGGTGGCAAAAACCTCCGCCAATCCACCCAGGCCATCACACAGGTACAAGTAGATGCCATGAAAGATTTGGCATTATTCAAAGTACAATTCACAGAAGATTTTAAAAAAGAAAAAGTACGCAGTACCGAAATACAAACACAATTAGGCTTCACCACCTATTTAAAAAAAGCCCAGGCAGGCGATCAGGAAGCACTCATCAGCTTACTCTATCAGTTTAAAATAAACATGGCACCCGCCCTTTCCACCGAAATAAGCAGCAAAGGCACAGACCCCAAGCTCATCAGCAACATTATTGGTTATGCAGATATTTTAAAAGAAGCCAACGTCAACCAGGAAACATTCAAAGGCTCCAAAAAAACTGTTACTGCCGCCGCCCTCAACGATTTCAACAGCATATACGATAAGGTCATCAGCATCGCCAAAATATCATCCAAACTATTCATCGGCCAGCCCGAATTTCAATCACAATTCAGTTACAGCAAAGTTCTAAAAGCCATGAATAGTACTAAACAACCACCTCAAGATCCAAAATCACCAAAATAATCAGGCTTTTTGAAACCAAGATTTCTCAATAGGCGAAAGTTTTTACTTCCTAAAAAACTTTCGCCTATTTTTTTATAAACCTTTTCACCCCATCACAAAAAAAATCAGGTTATTTGCCATTAAATAAAATAAAATGAGTCTTTACCAAAAACTACAACTTGCCCGTACAGAAGAAGACGTAAAAGACGCTTACATAAAAGCACTCGGATTAAAAAGCTATAGCAAAAACCTCATCGATATACAAACCAAAGAAATATGGTTTGAGGCTAAAGATGGTTACAATAAAAGTAGCTATCAAATGTTTACGCAGTTGCTGCATTATGTACAGCAGGCTTTGGATAATGGCGAATCTATCCCACCATTTTTATGTGTGATAGATACCAAAAAAGCAGCTATCATGAAAACCATCGATGCTCTGCCGCTTATATCCAACAAAAAGCAACCTATCAAATGGGGCAAATCTGCCAGTGGTTACACTCAGGAAGCCCTTGATATTGTTAGTGCCTACATTGGCACCTACATAGTAAGTTTTAAAATAGAAACCCACGAAGAAGAATATATCAACACCATTAAAAACGCCATTAAAACCGGCGATATTATCCGCACACAAATAACCCCCGACAACCTTAAACAGGTTTTTGATAAATGGGTACTAATGATTGGCAAAGAAATAAAAGATGTGGCCGCCGAAGAATATGCCCTGCTTTTTTTTGCCGATATTATGAGCGATGGTACGGTGAGTACCCACAATAATCTTCCTGCCGAATTACTCCATCGTGGCAACTCACCCGTATTTAGTTTGGGTGGTAAAATATATGAACTCGGCAATAAGGAAGGCTACCGGCAGTTTTGGGCCATTTACCACCGGCCACCAAAGCAGGAGTATAGAAATTATTTGCTTGAGCGCCGGGATAGCCTTATCCCTATTGATGAACGCAGCTTTAAAGGCGCCTTTTACACACCCCTTGCTGTGGTAGATAAAGCCTACGATAAACTAACCGAAACCCTTGGGCACAACTGGCAAAAAGAATACATTGTTTGGGATATGTGCTGCGGCGTGGGCAACCTGGAAGTTAAGCACAGCAACCCCCGCAATATTTACATGAGCACCCTCGACAGTGCAGATATAGATGTAATGAAGGCCACCAAAACCTGCGTAGTAGCCACCCGTTTTCAATACGATTATTTAAACGATGACATCAACGATTTTGGACAAATAGACTACAGCCTCACCAACAAAATACCCGAAGGCTTACGCAAAGCCATAGCAGAAGGTCAAAAGATTTTGGTGTTGATTAATCCGCCGTATGCGGAAAGTGGAGAAGGTTTAGGAGCAGGTAATAAACAAGGTGTGGCTAAAACGAAATTTTCAGCAGCTGCTATGGATAGATATGGTAAAGCAAGCAATGAATTATTTACTCAATTTGTTGCAAGAGTAGCACAAGAATTACCCAATGCAACTATAGCGATGTTCAGTAAAATGAAATATATCAATGGCTCAAATTTTGAAAAATTTAGACAAGTTTGGAATGCAAAATATTTAGGAGGCTTTGTGGTACACAGTAAATCATTTGAAGGATTGAAAGGAGATTTTCCCATTGGTTTTTTAGTTTGGAAAACAAATAATGTTACTCAAAATTCCCCTCCTATGAAGGGGCTAGGGGTATTTGAAAAAAATAAATATTCATTTACAGAAATTGAAGTAGAAGTTTTAAATAAAAATGTAAATCCGATTGGTGAAAAATTATTTTATAATTTACCAAATGAATTATTTTTAAGTAATTGGATTGAAAAACCAAAAGCAAACAAACAGGAAGTAGTTTCATTAAGTAATGCAGTAAGTCCTGCAAAAACTCAAAGTGGCTCTACAAAATGGTCAGATAATGCTATTGCGCACTTTGTTTGTGATAGTAATGATTTTCAAAATGCTAATCTTTATACATTATTATTATCATCGGCACAAGGTATTGGTCATAAGGGAGCAGTCTATGTAAAAAAAGAAAACCTTTGGCAAGTTGCTATTGTTTACACTATAAGAAGAGTAATAAAACCAACCTGGCTCAACGACCGGGACCAATTTTTACAACCAACACAATCCCTCACAGATGAATTTAAATCCGATTGTTTAATATGGATGTTATTCAATGGCAGCAACCTAACCGCCAGTGCCAACAATTTGGAATGGAATGGCAAAAAATGGAGCATTGTTAATCATTTTATTCCTTTTACCGAAGAAGAAGTAAACGCACCAGATAGGTTTGAAAGTGATTTTATGGTAGTGTATCTAGCCAATAAAATTTTAAGTACAGAGGCAAGTAACGTATTGAAAGCAGGCAAAGTTTTATGGCAAGCCTATTTTGCCCATACCGATGTACACACCGTAAGAGACGAGTTAAAACTCAACCGGCCAGATGTAGGCTGGTACCAGGTTCGCAAAGCCCTGCAGGCCCGCAATGCCAGTGGCGATTTTGCCCCCATCAACTTTAAACCATTTGAAGAAGCCTACAAAACCCTCACCGAAAAACTACAACCATTGGTATATGAATTGGGATTTTTAAAAGTATAAATTAAGCGGTTATGAGTAAGGCTAGCAAAAGTTATGATGATAAATTATTAGACGCCGATAAATTCCTCGATGATGTATTTAGACCTGTTTTTCCCTACATACAGTTTGAAAGCAAATCAATTTTCGGCGGTGTAATTCCTCCTAACAATTTCAAGGGGAAAATTCTCAAATACAAACTATTTGATAAAACACAATACAGTCTTGAAAAAACTGATAGATTACTACATTTCACAAGTTTACAAGGCTTAGATGCTATTTTAGATAGTGGTTATTTGCGCCTTTCTTCTATCGAAAACTTATCAGATAATTTGGAATTATCTTTTGCATTGGAGAAAGTGAAAACCAAACTGAAAATACCAATTGACGAAACTGAAATCCAGAATACTGTAGATTCCGGAGCATGTTGACCCACCATTCCGTTTCATGTTGACCCACCATTCCGGTGATGTTGACCCACCCCCTTTTTTAAATTTCAAACATTTTTAGTTTGATTATTCCGGGATGTTGACCCACCTGTAATTGCTGTATAGATTTTAATGTTGGTTTTATTGCCCGCTGTCATTCCGGCATAACCTGCCCCGCCACTGCGGGGTTGACCCACTTAAAAGTAATAATTGTTCGACGTTTTTGATGTTTTTTGCTCCTCACCAAACAAAGGAGCAATGTCACAAAAGCCAGTAACAATGGAACAATTAAAACAAATTCTTCAACTTAAAAATGATGGGATAGCTATCCGGGAGATTGCACGTCGCATTGGTATCAGCCGCAACAGTGTACGTAAATATCTCTCATTGCTTGATGCTGATACGGATCAACTATCCAACAAAGAGCTGGCTGATAAAGCTTATAATAACGATCAGCTGGAGTTGAATACACAAAAGCATCAGTATCTTTTTGAGCATTTTAAATCAGCTCAATCCGAACTTTCTAAAACGGGTGTTACCCGGCGGTTGCTCTGTAAGGAATACCTGCAGGATCATCCGGACGGTTATAGCTATAGTCAATACTGCTATCATTTAAACGAGTACCTGAAACATAAGGATGTATCGATGCACCTGGAATACAAAGCTGCTGATACGCTCATGATCGACTTTGCTGGTAAGAAGCAACATTACGTTGATATGCAGACCGGCGAGCGGTTTGATTGCCAGGTATTTGTTGCTACACTTCCTTTTAGCGGACTTATATTTTGCCATGCAGTACCCACGCAACAAACACATGATTTTGCCGCTTGCATCAATGCCATGCTTCGATTTTATGCAGGTGTACCGGCTACTATTTTGTGTGACAATCTAAAAACTGCAGTAAAGCATCCCAACCGTTATGAACCTGTGTTTACTGATTTATGTTATCAACTCAGTGAACATTACGGAACAACTTTCAGTGCCACCCGACCCTATAGCCCCAAAGATAAAGCGATGGTAGAAAAGGCAGTAAGTATTGTATATGCCCACATCTACGCCCCCCTTCGCCACCAGGAGTTTGGCAGCCTTCAGGCCCTTAATACCGCTATGCAGCAGCAACTGCTGCTACTCAATAACAAACCCTATAAGAACACCGCTTATAGCCGCTGGTATTTTTATGAACAGCAGGAAAAATCCCTGTTAAAGACACTGCCTGCCGAACCATTTGCTCCAAAGAAAGTAGCCACGCTTACCGTTCAGCGCAACTACCATATACAACTGCGGGAAAACTTTCTGTATTATAGCGTACCCTATCTATATGTGGGTAAGAAAGTAAAGATTCTTTATGACAACCGTGTGGTAGAAGTCTACTTTGACAACACCCGGATCGCCCTGCATATCCGAAAGCCTCACAGCAAAGCCTATACTACGCTTGCTGAACACATGCCCCCCAATCACCAGCGGATGCAGCAGATAAAAGGTTGGAATAAGGAAGACCTGCTATCGCAGGCAGCACGTATCGGAACGTACACAGCACAGGCAGCCGGGCTGATGCTGGAAAACAGCATTTACATTGAACAGAATTATAAAGCCTGTTTTGGAATGCTGATGCTGGAGAAAAAATATACCCCACAGCGACTGGAGGCTGCTTGCAACAGAGCCCTTCAGGGCTCCCGGGTCAACTATACCATGATTAAAAACATCCTGGAAAAAGGCCTTGATAAACAGTTACCCTTATTTGACAACGAAAGTAATATTCCGCCTCATAGCAATATCCGGGGCAAGGATAATTATCAATAACCATCTTTCTAAACTTCTTTATCCCTCTTTAGGGGATAAGGGCAAAAACAAGACAATGAACACAACAGAAACATTACAACAAATGCAGCAGTTACGACTACAGGGTATGCACCAGTCGTACCGTTCACAACTGGAACTCCCCATGAACCAGCAACTTGAAGGTCACGACCTGGTTGCACAACTGGTACTGTCCGAACAACTCAACAGAGCTAACGAAAAAACAGCCTACTATCTTAAACTGGCCAAGCTGCGACTACCGGCTACCGCCCAGCAAATCGAATGCTCCCCATCCCGCAACTTAACCAAACAACAGTTGGCTACCCTTGTGGAAGGTCGCTATCTACAACAAGGGGAGAACGTACTTATAACCGGTTCCACCGGATGCGGCAAAAGCTACCTGGCCTGCGCCCTTGGTCACCAGGCCTGCTTCCAGGGATATAAAACAACTTACCTCGGAATGAATAGGCTAATAGAAAAAATCAACCTCTCCAAATTAGACGGAACCTATATTAAACTACTAAACCATCTTGAAAGGCAAACACTCATCATACTCGATGACTTTGGCTTACAAAATCTTGGGCAGGAGGTGAAGCTTACACTATTACAATTACTGGAAGACCGGTATGAAAAAAAAAGTATTATCATAACATCCCAGCTACCAATAGCAAAATGGTATGATTATATTAATGAACCAACACTCGCTGATGCAATCCTTGACAGACTGACAGCCAATGCCCATAGAATCGAACTTAAAGGAGAATCATTGAGAATAAAAAAACCGAAACAATATCAATAACCCTTTGTATTTTTAATCATCATTTAGCTCTTACATTTATTACCCGCTACGCAGGTGGGTCAACATCCCGGAATGGTGGGTCAACATGCCCGGAATATACAATACTAAGCAAAATGTTTTTTGCTTATCCAGTTGTTTATATAATAATGATACAATTAGAGATCCTTTTATGTGGGAAATGTATAGTAAAGGAGGATCAGGTGCTGCAATAGTTTTTGAAGTTGAAAATATTAAGTATGATATTTTACTTGGCAAAGTTCAGTATGGTAGTAAAAAATTATCCATTATCAATGATTTGCTCGAAAGGCTGGAACTGTATGGTAAAAAAAATGATAATTTTTTGCCCAATAATTTATATGAAATGATGTCGGATATTTTCTGTTTTCACAAGGCAAATAAATTTAACAGAGAGAATGAAATAAGATTATTGGTTGGTGATTCAAAACCCAGCGTTTATGATAAGCACAATAATCTTTTTATAGAAGAAGTAATTAATAGTAATAATCAAGTGAGGTATATCTATAAACTTTTATTAAAAGAAAGACTGGTAGATTGGTTTCATAAAAAGTATCCCGATAGAAATGATATAACTCTTGAGGAATTACAAAATGAATTACCAAAGATTAAGATTAAAGAAATTATTGTAGGGTATAATGTAAAAGAACCTTACACTATAATTCAATATCTATATGAAAAGAAACAAAAATTAAAAATGGATTTTGATATTAAGTTTATGAATAGCGAATTAGAAATAAGAAATTGAGAAATCTTTCAAGCAAACGGCTTCTTCCTATTTCACCATTTACTATATCTCAAAACGCAATCGTTTAAACAAAAAGAAAAGATTCATCATCCGTAATTCAGTAATCATGCTATTCATTACCAGTAACCGGGTTAGCCGCCTCTTTTTCTCCGGTTCCAACGCAGTTGGAATTGAAAAAATGCGAAGCAAATTTTTTCAAAGGGGAAAAAGTAGCGGCGCTCCGGTTATCCCGCTTTTTGCGGGACCGGCTGTGGAGGCAAAAGCAATAAATTAAAAGAGTTTGGAAATAACTCCGAAGCTCAATCTTAGCACTTCGAAGTTCAATAATGGTACTTTGAAGCTCAACCTTAATTCTTCGAAGCTCAATCCCGGTATTCCGAAATTCAACCCCGGCACTCCGAAGTTCAATAATGGTACTCCGAAATGCAATCTTGGTATTCTGAAGCTAAATCTTGATACTTCGAAGCTAAACCTTGATACTACGAAGCTAAATCTTAGTACTCCGAATCTAATTCTAAAGCGTCCGAAACTCAACCCTATCCTCTATAACCTCCTCACAATCAGGGGCATAAAAAAACCCAATCAAAATAAATTGATTGGGTTTTAAATGAATATGGCAACTACCTACTCTCCCGGTTGGAATACCAGTACCATCGGCCATAAGGGGCTTAACTTCTCTGTTCGGTATGGGAAGAGGTGAACACCCTTGGAAGAATCACCATAAGACGGTTGAAGGTTGAAGGTTTAGGGTTGAAGGATTGCAGGGCTTTCACCTTACTCCTTTTACCTTATGCCTTACACCTTAATAATATAACATATTGGGAAAGTTGTGTTTGTTGAGTAAATCCAGTATTTATAATTTGCTCTTTATCCTTGCCTGCCACTTTGTTGCCATTCTCCCTTTCAGGGGATGGGGGCGGTGCGGGGGCGGGTTTAGTTAGAAGCAAAAAATAAAAAAATAAAGCTTACGGACAATTAGTACTACTCGGCTTCGATGTTACCACCCTTATACCTGTAGCCTATCAACGTCATAGTCTCTGACGACCCTTAAAAGTAAACTCATCTTGAGGTTGGTTTCACGCTTAGATGCTTTCAGCGTTTATCCATGCTGTACGTAGCTACTCTGCATTGCACCTGGCGGCACAACAGATACACCAGCGGTACATACGACTCGGTCCTCTCGTACTAAAGTCATGTCCTCTCAATTTACTAGCGCCCATCACAGATAGGGACCGAACTGTCTTGCGACGTTCTGAACCCAGTTCACGTGCCACTTTAATCGGCGAACAGCCGAACCCTTGGGACCTTCTCCAGCCCCAGGATGTGACGAACCGACATCGAGGTGCCAAACCTTACCGTCGATATGAGCTCTTGGGTAAGATCAGCCTGTTATCCCCAGAGTACCTTTTATCCTTTGAGCGATGACCCTTCCATACAGAATCACCGGATCACTTTAGCCTACTTTCGTACCTGATCGACTTGTGTGTCTCACAGTCAAGCTCCCTTATACTAATGCGCTCTATGTACGATTACCAACCGTACTGAGGGAACCTTTGCAAGCCTCCGTTACTTTTTAGGAGGCGACCACCCCAGTCAAACTACCCACCATGCACTGTGTCCCGTTAGGGATTAGATTCTAAATGTTTAAAGGTTGGTATTTCAACGACGACTCCATAATGCCTGGCGACACTACTTCAAAGTCTCCCAACTATCCTACACATCAAAAACTCAAAATCAATGCAAAGTTGTAGTGAAGGTTCATGGGGTCTTTCCGTCCCGTGACGGGTAACCGGCATCTTCACCGATACTACAATTTCACCGGGCTCGTGGAGGAGACAGTGTACAACTCATTAGACCATTCGTGCAGGTCGGAACTTACCCGACAAGGAATTTCGCTACCTTAGGACCGTTATAGTTACGGCCGCCGTTTACTGGGGCTTCAGTCAGAAGCTTTGCATTGCTGCGAACATCCTTCCTTAACCTTCCAGCACCGGGCAGGTATCAGGCTCTATACGTCATCTTTCGATTTTGCAGGGCCCTGTGTTTTTGCTAAACAGTTGGTTGTACCATTTTACTGAGACCCTCCGAGGAGGGTACGCTTTATCCCGAAGTTACAGCGTTAATTTGCCTAGTTCCTTCTCCACGGCTCACCCGAGCGCCTTAGAATACTCATCCCACCCACCTGTGTCGGTTTGCGGTACGGGCTGCTTTAAACATAACTTAGAGGTTTTTCTCGGTGCTCTGATTAGGATCACTATCTACGCTGCCGAAGCTTTGCAGTACTATCAGGTTCGACATTCTCGGCGGATTTGCCTACCAAAAATATATCTACACCCTTTAACCCGGTATTCCGTCACCGGGCGGATCTTTCACTAACACGTCACCCCATCGAATTTAAAGCAGGTGTCGGAATATTAACCGACTTGCCATCAGATACCCCTTTCGGGTTTTCCTAAGGACCCGACTAACCCTGATCTGATTAACATTGATCAGGAAACCTTGGGTTTTCGGCGTTAAGGTTTTTCACCTTAATTATCGTTACTTATGCCTACATTTTCTTTTCGAAACGCTCCAGCATGCATCGCTACACACCTTCACAGCAGATTCGAATGCTCCCCTACCGATATACTACCTAGTAGCAATCTTAGAACTTCGGTTCATGGTTTGATACCCGATTATTTTCCGTGCAGAGTCTCTCGACCAGTGAGCTGTTACGCACTCTTTAAATGAATGGCTGCTTCCAAGCCAACATCCTGGCTGTTATAGAAACTCCACCTCGTTTGATCAACTTAACTACGTATTAGGGACCTTAGTTGCTAATCTGGGTTATTTCCCTCTCGGCCATGGACCTTAGCGCCCACAGCCTCACTCCCGGAGATATTTACTAGCATTCGGAGTTTGTCAGGGTTTGGTAGGCGATGAAGCCCCCTAGCCCAATCAGTAGCTCTACCTCTAGTAAACTTCTATTATCCGAGGCTGTTCCTAAAAACATTTCGGGGAGAACGAGCTATCTCTCAGTTTGATTGGCCTTTCACCCCTATCCACAGGTCATCACAAAACTTTTCAACGTTTACGTGTTCGGTCCTCCAGTGTGTGTTACCACACCTTCAACCTGCCCATGGATAGATCACAAAGTTTCGCGTCTACCCCCAATGACTAATCGCCCTATTTGGACTTGCTTTCGCTACGGCTCCGCAACTTAAGTGCTTAACCTCGCCAGTGAGGAGTAACTCGTAGGCTCATTATGCAAAAGGCACGCCGTCATGGCCGCCATAGGCGCCACTCCGACCGCTTGTAGGCGTACGGTTTCAGGTACTATTTCACTCCCCTGTTTGGGGTACTTTTCACCTTTCCCTTACGGTACTGGTTCACTATCGGTCTCTGAGGAGTATTTAGCCTTACCGGATGGTGCCGGCAGATTCAGGCAGGATTTCTCCGGTCCCGCCTTACTCAGGGTACCGCTCGTCCATACAAATTTCTGCTTACGGGGTTATCACCCGCTATGACTCAACTTTCCAGATGATTCAGCTTGATTGTACTTTCTAAATGCGGCCCTACAACCCCACGGCAGCACGCCACCATGGTTTGGGCTTTTCCCGTTTCGCTCGCCACTACTCAGGGAATCATTATTATTTTCTTTTCCTCTGCTTACTTAGATGTTTCAGTTCGGCAGGTTGGCTCTCCATTGCTAGAGTAATACATCTTCAATGTACTAGGTTGTCCCATTCGGAAATCTTCGGATTTAACGCTTGTGTGCAGCTCCCCGAAGCTTATCGCAGCTTACCACGTCCTTCATCGCCTCTCAGACCCAAGGCATTCACCATACACCCTTAATTGCTTTAAAAATCTTAGAAATGTTTATAGTGATTCTATCCACTTATTAATGCTACTTCAATTACAACTTATTTTATTCCCAATATGTCAAAGATCTTAATCAATATGAGTTTGCAAATATGCAAATCAACAATGAAGATGTAGATGTGATGGCCTTGAACCAACTTACCGCCTTTACGGTACACCTATAGTTTGAAAAGAACTGTTTATTTAATTCGTAATAATTTATTGTGGAGGATATCGGAGTCGAACCGATGACCCTCTGCGTGCAAGGCAGATGCTCTAGCCAACTGAGCTAACCCCCCAAAGAGAATTAGCCAATCCGCTAATTTGCTAATTTGCTAATTTTTTGTAGACCCGTCCGGATTTGAACTCGAGACCATCCCGAGTACTATCGGGATGTTCTATCCAGGCTGAACTACTTAACTAAATAAGTAGACCCGTCCAGATTTGAACTGGAGACCCCTACATTATCAGTGTAGTGCTCTAACCAGGCTGAGCTACGGATCTGAATGTATCCTCTATATATTTAAAGAACTAAGTATTATCTGTAATATTCCTATCAGCTTTTCCTTTACTCTTCCTTTATTGCGCTTTACTCCCCTTCAGGGGATGGGGGTAAAAATTAAAAGATGGAAACAACAGCCGGGGTATTTTGCTCTAAAAAGGAGGTATTCCAGCCGCACCTTCCGATACGGCTACCTTGTTACGACTTAGCCCCAGTTACTAGTTTTACCCTAGGCGGCTCCTTGCGGTTACCGACTTTAGGTACACCCAGCTTCCATGGCTTGACGGGCGGTGTGTACAAGGTCCGGGAACGTATTCACCGTATCATTGCTGATATACGATTACTAGCGATTCCAGCTTCATGGGGTCGAGTTGCAGACCCCAATCCGAACT
>ENA-OBIT01000807-OBIT01000807.1-metagenomes-genome-assembly--contig:-NODE-807-length-12818-cov-10.0326_pt1 | contig 12818 bp, 10 predicted proteins | sample MGYA00153386_OBIT01 | MGnify analysis MGYA00153386
AATGAGTTATTCATAATTTTGTACCGTAGATTTCATTTTTTTTAGTTTAGTCGATATGGGTTGATAAGTAGCTTGTGGGTATGCGAGTCTCGGTACAGCCTAGGGTGTGTTTTCCAACCCCTCTATCCCCCCTAGCCCCCCTTAAGAAGGGGGGGACAAGAGCACTCAAAGTCCCCCTTCTTAAGGGGGATTTAGGGGGATCTAGACTTCGATACAAACCAGAGATACAGAGTGGGTATGCGAGTCTCGGTACAGCCTAGGGTGTGTTTTCCAACCCCTCTATCCCCCCTAGCCCCCCTTAAGAAGGGGGGGACAAGAGCACTCAAAGTCCCCCTTCTTAAGGGGGATTTAGGGGGATCTAGACTTCGATACAAACCAGAGATACATTTAATTTTAGATTTAAGTTGACACCTACCCTCATAGGAATGTTCCTAATTCGTCGGCCGCCAATTCTCGTCCTCCAGTCTAACACCGCTGTCTTGACACGCTCTAGTTAAATGAGGGCTGTAGTAAGGGTCATTGTCAATATATTTTTGCCACCTGCTTTCCATCAGCTTCGATTCCTTCCTCAGCCGCTGTTTCTTTTCTGGCGAGTTCTCGTAACCCCGACTTTTTGATTCGTGATGATAGAGAACTACGTGAGGCAGGTAAATATTGCGATACCCTTTTTCTAGCATTTTCAAACACAGATCGACATCATTGTATGCCACTGTTAGCTCTTCGTCAAACCCCCCAATACTCTCAAATACTTCGCGGCGGCACATTAAACACGCAGCCGTTACCGCTGAAACATTGTTCATCCCTACCACATTTCCGAAATAGCCAGGAATCGATCGCGGCATATGATAGTAACTGTGACCGGCAACTCCGCCGCCGAGTCCCATCACCACTCCCGCGTGCTGGATTTTGTTATCTGAGTATATCAGCAAATTGCCCACAGCCCCGATCGAGCTTCTTTGAGATTGCTCAACCATTGCGTCAATCCAATCGGGAGTAATTACCTCTGTATCGTTATTCAAAAACAGCAAGTAATCTCCCTCCGCCTTGCTAGCAGCGTAGTTGTTAATCTTCGAGAAATTGAAGGGAATGTCCAGCCGATAACTTTTAAACCTCGCTGATTCCTGATGCGTCCATTTAGCCAGAATTTCCGCCGTATGTTTTTCTTGACTGCCGTTGTCGATGACGATAACTTCGTAGTTGGGGTAGACGCTTTTAGCAAAGATAGACTCCAAGCAATTGTCCAAGACATCGCCTAAATCCCGCGTGGGAATAATGATGCTGACCCGCTTGTAATCAGCGATTGTATAGCGGGCAATAAAGTGTCCCAGAAAGTAGGGAACGCCTTCAATCCTTCCCGGTTCGCCCCTGCGTTCGATCGCCTCTTGCAAAGCTTTTTGCCCTGCATCATAGGCATAGGGTTTAGCATCTACACCGCCAGCAGCAGAACCCGCGTGCATTCTCCAGTGGTATAGAATTTTAGGGATGTGAAAGATTTTGTCAGTTTTTTCTGTAAACCTCAAAACCAAATCGTAATCTTGAGCTCCTTCAAAACCGGGTCTAAAACCGCCGATTTCATCAATTAAGTTTTTCCTGTAAGTTCCCAAATGGCAAGTGTACATCCGAGACAAGAATGAATCGGGACTCCATTCTGCCTTAAAGAAAGGATTGATCAGTTCCTTATCTTCGTAGATTTTATCTTCATCTGAATAAATCATATCCGCTTCCGGGTGGCGGTTCAGCAGCAGTACCACTTCATACAACGCCTCCGGTGTCAGCGTATCGTCGTGGTCTAGCAGAGATATAAATTCACCCGTCGCCAACTCCAAAGCTGAATTGGAACAGTGAGAAATGTGACCGTTTTTGGTTCGATAAACTACTTTTATGCGATCGTCCTTCGCTGCGTACTCCTGCAAAATTCCCTTGACGTGAGGCGCAGTTGATGAGTCGTCAGCAATGCAGAGTTCCCAGTAGGGATATATTTGATTGAGAACTGAGTCTATAGCTTCCCTGAGATAATTTTCTGGCGTATTGTAAGCCGGCATGACAATGCTAATCAGCGGCTTGTAGTTAAAGATTTCTAGTGTTTCCGCCATCTTCCGCAAGTCAGATTCTCTGGGACTGTGCTTAGCGCGCCACTTGGTGTAAGCTGGGTCTTGACCGAGGAATAGCGATTCTCGCAAATTTTCATAATCCAAACCAAAAAGTTTGGAATCGAGTTTGCTCGCCGTCTGATACGCTTCCAGAGCTTCGGAAAGCTTGTCTTGTTTAGCTAAAGTTTTTGCTAAATTGTAATACGACCAGCCAAATTCAGGATCGACCTCGATCGCTTTTCGATAACTTACTATGGCTTCATCAAGCCGACCTTCTTGTTGAAAAACATCCGCTAAGTTATGGTGCGACCAAACAAATGTTGGATTAACTTCTACCGATTTCTGATAGCTTTTAATCGACTCATCAACCTTACCTGTCCATTTCAGGACATCGCCTAAATTGTGGTGAGTTCCAAAGTAATTCGGGTTAATTGCAATTGCTTTGCGGTAAGCTGCTACAGCCTCGCCAAATTTACCTTCTTGTTGCAGAGACTCCCCTAATTCGTGGTACTCCGCGGCTACTCCGGGGGTAGCTTCGATCGCACTTCGCGAATGTCCGTTAACAGCGCGATCGCTTTTTCCCGTACCCTTAGTTATTCCCTTTTTTTTTAAGACTTCATCTAAAAGCCCAGAAATAGCCTCGTCATCGGGCCGAATCTGCAACGCCATCTGATAAAAGACGATCGCCCCATCAGGCCAACTGTGCCGCACCAAAGCATTCGCCAACTCAACATAAAGGTCAGCATCGTTTGGCGCAATCTCCAAAGCCTTATGATAAAGTTGCACATCATCGCGATTTTCCTGAATCGCCCTTTTATACAGACGCATCGCCTCCTGCAAATCCCACTGCGATCGCATCCTCAAAGCATCGGCCAACTTTTGCGAAATCCACGGCAAATCCGGCTGAATTTCCACCGCACAGCGGTAAGCAACGATCGACTCATCCCACCGTTCCAGCTTCTCAAAAGCCGTCCCCATGTTGTAATAAGTCCACGCAAAATCGCGATTCAACTCCGCCGCGCGTCGGTAAACCTCGATCGCCTCATCCCACCTTTCCAGTTCTAGCAGCACGTCGCCCAACTTGCTGTGCGACCAGAAAAAATTCGGATTCAGTTCATTAGCGCGCCGATACGCAACAACCGCCTCATCCCAGCGTTCCAAATTCACCAGCGCTTCAGCTAGATTGTTGTGCGCCCAAAAATGGTCGGGATTGAGTTCGATCGACCTTTGGTAAGCAGCAATCGCCTCATCCCACCGTTCCAGTTTAATCAGCGCGTCTGCTAAATAATTGTGCGACCAGCTAAAATCAGGATTTAATGCTGTTGCTTTGCTGTAAGCCTCTACAGCTTCTTCCCAGCGTTCCAACTTCAGCAGTATATCGGCTAAATTGTTGTGAGACCAGCTAAAATCAGGATTTAATTCGATCGCCTTCCTGTAAGCCTCTACCGCTTCCTCCCACCGTTCCAACTTAACCAGCGACTCAGCTAAATTGTTGTGCGACCAAGAAAGGTCGGGATTAATTCTAATCGCATTCCTGTAAGCATCTACCGCCGCATCCCACTGTTCTTGATGCTTAAGTATTTCGCCCAATTCGTGATAAGCTGCGCCTGCATTTGGGTTCAACTCCACCGCGCGCTGGTAACAATCAATTCCTTGATTTACCTTACCTTGCTCAATCAAAGTTTTAGCTAAATTCTCGTGTTCCTCGGCGGTTCCCGATTTCGGGTCGATCGCAAATGCTCGATACAAAGCCTCAGCCGCCGCCTCCGGCTTGCCTAACTGCGTCAATAATTTGGCAAAATTGCGGAAAGCGCCGGCAAAATCAGGCTTCAGGGCGATCGCCTTTTCGTAAGCAGAAACCGCTTGCTGCCACTGTTCCTGCTGCGCGCAAATGCTGCCATAATTAGCGTAAGCTTCGGCAAAATTTGGATTAATTTCTATTGCTTTGACATAGCAACTTTTAGCTTCCTCAATTTTGCCACCAGCTTGCAGGGCGTTGCCCAACATTTTGTAAAGTGGCGCTTCAGGCTTAATTTGTAGCGCTTTTTTGCAAGCAGAAATTGCCTGTTCCATTTTGCCCTGAGCAAAATAGCCTTCTGCCAGTATTTTGTATGCTTCTGGATCTTCTATATTAATTGTAGAATTAACTGCCTGCTGCACTGGCGGCTTGACTGCGGTTGCTACAGGTTGCTGTTTAACAGCACCATTTGTGCCATTTGCACCAGCCAAAGTTTGCTGTCCCTCGCTACCGTTTCTGGCATGAGCCGCGTTGAGTTCGATCGCCCTGCGATAATATGGAGTCGCTTCATCTAACTTGCCTTGCTTTTTCAGCGCTTCGCCCAAATTTTGGTAAGCAGTCGCCAAATTAGGATCTAACTTGATTGTGCGCTGATAACAGGCGATCGCCTCGGGGAATTTTTCCTGGCGGAACAAAGCGTCACCCAGATTCAAATGTTCCGCAGGTGACACTTTTTCCGGTTCCAAACTAAATGCTTGATACCAGCAATGCTGCGCTTCGGCTGGTTTGCTAATTTGTCCGAATACTTTTGCTAAATTCCGGTAAACTCCCGCGAAATTCGGCTTAATCGCGATCGCCTTTTGATAAAACTCGATCGCCTCCGACCATTTTTCCTGCTGTGCGTAAATGCTACCCAAATTCGCGTATACTTCCGCAAAATTCGGTTCTATTTCAATAGCCTTGGCGTACCAGTGCCGCGCCTCTTCCATCCGGCCTTGAGCTTGCAGCACATTGCCCAAAGTCTTGTAAGCCGGTGCAAAATTGGGGTGAATCTTCAAAGCTTGCTCGCAGGAGGCGATGGCTTCTTCTAATTTTCCTTGGGATAGGTATGTTTCTCCCTGTTGGTTAAATTGAACCGCTGTTGATTCTGTATTGACTGTAGATGGCATAGCGGCGGCGGCTCCAGAAGCAGGAATTAAGTAGGGTAGTCTAAACGTTTCACAATTATACTCGGGTTTGACACCAACATTAGCGAGCTTGTTCCCCGAAGTATTAATTTTTTTGACGGAGGGTGCTGGGAGAAGCTGGGATTCTCTGCTGATTTTTTGATTGGCCTGCTAAGTTGTCGAACCGTAGGGACACGGCAATGCCGTGTCCGGCGCGGGAGTAGGGCACGGCAATGCCGTTTCCCTACCCAAATACAGTCGTTTGCCCGATATTTGTGCTGTACTGACAACCGCTATATAGCAGTCGCCAAGGCGCTTGAGTCATTGCTCCCTGAGCCGTGCCCTGAGTCCTTCGACACTTCGACACTTCGCTCAGTGCGCCGCTTCGCTCAGGATAATTCAAGTCATATCAAATCCGTTTGCATCGGAATGATCTAAACAGAGGAGACGGAGGAGACGGCAGTGCCGTGTCCCTACCGCGATCAATTGTAGGGACACGGCACTGCCGTCTCCTCGCTTGTCATTCCGGCGCAGCCGGAATTGATATCATTGGGTCTTCTCCCATAGCAAAAAACGATCGCCCTTTTCGGATCGAGCGATCGCCCTTTGTCAACAATGACTTAACAACTCTTAGCAATTAATAATTAAGCTGCTGCGGCTGCTGCTGCTGCTGCTGCTTCTTCTGTATCTTCAGCTTCAGAACCTGCTTGAATTCCCAGCACGGTAACAACTACCTGAGTGGGTTCGCCGAGAGCTACCACTCCCGGAGGCAAAACTAATTCGTGAATGTGCAGCGCATCCCCTACCTTTAAATTAGAAATATCTACTTCAATGGCTTCAGGAATGCTGTCAGGTTTGCACTTAACTGCGAGTTGTGTCAGCACGGTATCCAAGATGCCGCCTTCTAACTTGACGCCGACAGCTTCGCCGACAAAACGCAGCGACAATTCAACTTCCAGGCTGTCTTGACTTGCCACGGAGAAAAAGCTCAGGTGGTAAGGATAGCCCTTCCAAGGATGAACTTGAACTTCCCGCAGCAAGGTTTTTCCGCTCCAAGAGAGTTCGGGAATGCTGAGGTCAATTAGGGCATTGTTGACTACGCGCTTTTTGAGCAGTTGTTCAACTGTTTTAGCTTTGATGGTAAGGGAAATGGATTCAGATCCTTTGTGGCCGTAGAGGACGGCGGGAATCATTCCTGAGCGGCGGAGGGCGTTAGGTTTGCTGCCTTCTGCCCGCTTTTGACATTCTACTGCGAGTTCCATTTTCTGACTTTCGGCTGATTGTTTTCACATTTTACCAGGATTGTGATATTGCGATCGCACTTAATTAAATTCGCTGAAGGTATTGATAGTTTTCATTTTCCACACACTTCAGCAATTCCAGCATTTTTCTCAGACGGTAAGTTCCTGATTGATACTCTTCTTTTGAAGGGTAATCACCAAGCTTAGTCAGAACTACATCGCTTTCACTGATAATTGCTTCGCTAAAAATTTTCTTGAACTGGTGGCGAATCTCTTGATTTAATTCAACTAGAGGCAGAATTACATTTTCTTCATCTAAGTGAATTTCGGTGTCGATTGATGCGCCACCTATTTTGGAAAATGCTGATTTTGCTAACCACTCGTAAAAGGTTTCTCCTACATCTACCGTTTCCGATTCCGATCCATTTGTGGTATAGAAGCTGATATCTAACATAAAAATTACTCCTCCGATTCAGACGGCATAAATGCACTTTTTGGAATATTTTCAGCCCAGGCTATCTCCGCATTGTCAAATAGTTTCTTAGCAGGTTCAGAGATTTTCTTAGTAGTTAAAACTCCTATAACACTACCTTTATTAATGATTTTTTGGGCCAATCCAGCATGGACATATCGAGTCTTGATTTCAAGGTGTGGTTGTTTCATACTTTTCTCTTCTATCCATTGAATTGCCTTTGAATATCTTGGATTATTTCTTTGACTTTCAGAGCATCTTCTAGATTGATGATTAAAATATCACCATTTGGATCGTTCCCAATAGTTCTTTGTGAGTAAATATTTGCTCGCTCCAATTCTTGAATCACCCACCCAATGAGGTCTCTGTGAACTTCTAACCTGGATATCTGCTGGTCTTCGTCAGTCATCCAGTTTTTGTCGATCATTATTATAGCTCCTTACACTAAGTGCTGGCAATATATCAGTTCGGCTACGATTTTCATAGCAGTCTGAGGTTTTATGACTCAAAATCTTAGGATAGAGGAGCTACAGGCGTACCATCAACTGACAATAATCCGCGCTTCGGGCCGTGAATTGGGTCTTCGACAATGATAGTTTGGTCGCGGCCGGCACCGAGAGATACGATCGCGATCGGCACTTCCATCAAATCTGCCAAAAACTTTAGATAATCCAATGCTTGCGGTGGCAAATCTTCCAAATTCCGGCACTCTTCTGTTGATTGTTTCCAACCGGGAAGGGTTTCATAAATTGGTTGGCATCGAGCAAATATGCGGGAATTCTTGGGGAAATCGATACAACGTTCGCCATCAATTTCGTAAGCAACGCAGACTTTGATTTCTTCTAATTCATCCAAAACATCTAGTTTGGTAACTGCTAGACAGTCAAGTCCGTTGATGCGAACTGCGTAGCGGCCGATTACCGCATCGAACCAACCGCAGCGGCGTTTCCGACCAGTTGTCGTGCCGAATTCTGCACCTCTCTCGCCCAAAATTGCGCCAACTCCATCTACCATTTCGGTAGGGAATGGGCCTTCTCCGACGCGGGTTGTATAAGCTTTGGCTACGCCAATTACGCGATCAATCGTAGTCGGCCCAACTCCAGTTCCTACACAAGCACCACCTGCGATCGGACTGCTGGAAGTAACATAAGGATAAGTGCCGTGGTCTAAGTCTAATAAAGTGCCTTGCGCGCCTTCAAACAGAATATTTTTCCGTTTGTGAATTCCCTCATAAATCTTCAGCGAACTATCTACTACGTGGGGGCGCAAACGTTCCGCATAGACTCGGTATTCATCAATCACATCTTGGGGATTGAGAGGCTGCAAATTGTAAAGTTTTTCCAGAATGACATTTTTATGATTAATTGTCCATTCCAGTTGTTCTCGGAACCCTTCCAAATCCATTAAATCGAGCATCCGAATACCAGTACGTTCGGACTTATCCGCGTAGGTAGGGCCGATGCCGCGTCCCGTTGTCCCAATTTTATAATTTCCCCGCTGTTCTTCCGATGCCACATCAATTAATCTGTGGTATGGCATGGTGACGTGAGCAGTCTGAGAAATCATCAACTTGGCAGTAGAAACGTTCAGTTTTTCTAACTGATCCAATTCTTGAATTAAAACTTTAGGGTCAATGACCGTACCGCAGCCGATGATACATTCTGTCTCAGGGTACAAAATTCCAGACGGAATCAGATGCAGCTTGAAAGTCTGACCGTTGACTACCACGGTATGACCGGCGTTGACGCCCCCTTGGTAGCGGACAACGATATCTGCGGATTTGCTGAGCAAATCAGTAATTTTGCCTTTTCCTTCATCGCCCCACTGGGCGCCGATCACAACTACGTTAGCCAAGGGTTTTTCGCGTTCCGTTCTAGTTGACACAATCTATAATTATGTACGAATGTGTTCCAAGTGTCAATCAATCGATTTTAGATTTTACTGGACGCACTCCCACAGACGAGTCTGCGGGCTATGGAGTCAATTCTTTTGGGTGAAATTAATTTTTGTTACAATCAAGAAAATTGAGGCTGTCTTGCCATGACTTTACACGCTGAGTTGCACCGCCATCTGGGTGGTTCTGTGGTTCCTAGGGTGCTGTGGCGGTATTTCGATCGCCATCACAATGCTGAAATAGCTAGCCGATTTCAAGCATACTCTGAGTTTGAGGATTTTTACACTCGTCCGCGCAATACTCTGGATGAGTATCTGGAATTGCACACGCTGGTAGAAAGCGTTCAAACTGTTGAGACTTTACCTTATTTCATCTATCGGTTGATGCGGGGCGCTTACGTGTTTGAAAATCTAGCTTATTTGGAGTTGCGCTATACGCCTTATTTGCGGACTCCCGAGCATTTGGATCAGTCAGAACGCATTGATTTGATGGCAGAAATTGTCCAAGTTGTGGGTAAGGCAAGTCAAATTAGCGATTGTCCGATTGTAACTAGCCAAATTTTGTGTATGCACTCGCGTTTGCCCTATGAAGTGAATCTGGCGATCGTCGATTTGGCGGCACAAATGGGAGAATATGTCTGTGCGATCGATCTTGCTGGCGGCGATGCTGCTATTGGCGAGCGTTTGGACGAGTTTGTTGGATTATATCAGTATGCAAGGTCGATCGGCATTAACACAACCGGCCATCTCTACGAAACAACCTCTGGCTGTTATCCCGAACTTCTGCCCTATCTGATGCGGATCGGCCACGGGATTCAAATTCCGTTAAAATATCCCGAACTGTTGCCAGAGGTGGCGCGTAGAGGTCAATGCTTGGAGGTTTGCCCGACTACCTATCTAAAAACGGGAACCTTGCAGGATATGCGGGAATTGAAGGTTGTGTTCGATCGATGTTTTGAAGCCGGTGTAGACATTGCAATTTGTACTGACAATGCGGGATTGCACAACGTGCGGCTGCCTTTTGAGTACGAAAATTTATTGACCTTGGATATCATTGATTTTCGGCAATTGCAAGCGTGTCAAAGTGCCGCTTTTCGCCATGCTTTCGCGTGGCCTTACGACGAGAAGCCAGTGCAAATGCTGACTGGTTTATTGCAGCATGAGTCTGTAGATGCGATCGATAATTAGCTGGTTTGTAGTGAGGACTTTAGTCCTTCTTTATAGAAAGGACTTTAGTCCTTACTACGAACCTGTATGGATCAGTTAAAATAGCCAACACATATTTGTAAAATTATAATAAGCATTAGGCGATCGGCGATCGGGAGCAAGGTATAGTTTGGATGCAGAATTATCAATATAAAAGGATACAAAAAATATGACAAATATGGACGCTTACTGGATGCCATTCACATCCAACCGACACTTTAAAGCGAATCCGCGAATGTTGGTTTCGGCAAAAGATATGCACTTTACCAGCGACGATAACCGCTTAATCCTCGATGGTACTGCGGGGCTATGGTGCGTGAATGCTGGTCACGCCCGCGAGACAATTGCCGAAGCAGTTAAACAGCAGGTTTTGAATCTAGATTACGCGCCGGCTTTTCAAATGGGACACCCGGCTGCTTTTGAATTGGCGGAACGTTTGGTAAAGCTGATTCCCGGCAATTTCGATCGCGTTTTTTTTACTAATTCTGGTTCGGAATCGGTGGATACTGCGTTAAAAATTGCGATCGCCTATCATCGAATTAGAGGTGAAGGAACTCGCCAAAGATTGATTGGTAGGGTACGCGGTTATCACGGTGTTGGTTTTGGCGGAATTTCTGTCGGCGGTATTGGCCCAAATCGCAAGTTTTTCGGCAGTTTGCTGACAGGAGTCGATCATTTACCTCACACTCACAATTTAGAACATAATGCTTTTAGCCGCAAACAGCCGGAATGGGGAGCACATTTAGCAGACGAATTAGAAGGGATTGTGGCTTTGCACGATGCGTCGAATATTGCAGCGGTAATTGTGGAACCTGTGGCTGGTTCTACGGGGGTTTTGATTCCGCCAAAAGGTTATCTGGAAAGGCTCAGAGCGATTTGTGACAAGTACGGAATTCTGCTGATTTTTGATGAAGTAATTACCGGATTTGGGCGTTTGGGTTCGAGTTTTGCAACTGAATATTTTGGGGTTGTACCTGATATTGTGGCGACGGCAAAAGGGATAACTAACGGTACTGTGCCGATGGGGGCTGTGTTTGTCAAGGAAGGGATTTACGATGCTTTCATGAATGCTCCTGAAAATGCGATCGAGCTATTTCACGGTTATACTTATTCGGGGCATCCGGTGGCTTGTGCTGCTGCTTTGGCGACGCTGGATATTTATGAGGAAGAAAAGTTATTTGAACGGGCTGATAAGATGGCTAGTTATTGGGAAGATGCGGTGCATTCTTTCAAAGGAGTGCGCCACGTGATTGATGTTCGCAATTTGGGACTTGTGGCGGGGATTGAGTTGGAATCTATTGCTGGGAAGCCGGGAAAACGAGCTTTTGATTGTTTTGTAAAGTGCTACGAAAATGGGTTGCTGATTCGCACGACTGGGGATATAATTGCTTTGTCGCCACCGCTAATTATTGAGAATGAACATATCGATCGCATTGTGGAAATCTTGACTGGGGTTTTGCAGGGGATGGAATAGGATGAAGCTAAAATCTCAGAAATCGGGTTTTTGGCCAAATCACCGACTGTAACGAAGGATTCTCGAAAAAACCCGGTTTCTCGCCACCCTGTACATCCCAATTTATGATAAAATACTATCAACTAAGTATTCGGAGATAAACCGATGCAACTAGAAGACTATTTTGAATTTCTCGACCCCGATGACATCCGCATCAAAGGACATCGGATCGGCATCGACGATGTGATTAAGTATTACTTGGATGGATATTCGCCAGACCAAATTCTGGTGGAATTACCCACTCTGAATTTAGAGAAGATTTACGCGACGCTAACCTATTATCTGCAAAATCGCAGACAGATGGATGCTTATATGTTGCGGCTGGCGAAGTGGCGGGAAGAACGCTATCAGGAATGGTTGGCTAATCTATCTCCTCTAGCATTGCGTTTGAGAGCAATTAAAGCACAACGAGAACAGGAGTTGCTTAACCTTAAGTGAAAATCCGTTTTTTATTGGATGAAAATTTGCCACCTAAGCTCAAAAGCGCTGTTTTAAACCTCCAGCCGGAGATAGATATTTTGCGGGTGGGCGATTCAAATGCACCGCCATTAGGAACCTTAGATCCAGAGATTCTCATTTATTTGGAATCATCGAAACGACTGTTGGTGACGGATAACCGCAAAAGTATTCCCGGACATTTGGAAGAACATTGGGCCGCAGGGGGACAAAGTTGGGGATTAGTTTGGGTGCGTCCAAGTGGAAGTATTGGCAGATGGGCAGAAACAATTCATTTTATTTGGGAAACTACTAAAGCCGAAGAATGGATTGATAAGTTAGATTGGATTCCATATTAGAAAATGATGTGCAAAAAGTGCATCGGTCAAAACCCAAAATCACAAAAACATCAAACATCCCCATGATTCTGTAGGGGCGGGTTCACCAACAATAATTGCCTATAAACAACAATCTCGTAAACCCGCCCCCACCCAGCCCTAAATCATCGCCCACATCTTAGGATTCGATGCAAATATAAGGTTGATGTGGGTTATTGGTGGTGGGGGGCGGGTTTATATAGATTGTCTGTAATCCGAGAGATTGTTGGTGAACCCGCCCCTACAAAAAACTTGGCATCGCCCGCCCCAAACAGATGAGTTTCAGCGATAATAAATTAATGGATCGCACAATCCCAAATCCCAAATCGCCATGAACTCTGAATGCCAACCAGCCTATCTCAACCTGATAAATCAACTGCTAAATAGTCCCAGTGGCGAAGAAGCCGAGATATTGAAAACTCACCCGGAATTGCTGGATGATGGCTTGGTGGCGGCAATGCTAGAAGAGGCAGAGAATCTTAGAAAATTTGGGGAACTAAATAACGCTAATCGGTTGATGAATTGTGCCGGGATACTGCTTGGGATGAATGACAACACCTCAGTGGCAGTCACCCGAAAAGCAGAAGCAGACAGACTGTTTGAACAAGGAAATCAGCAGTATAAAATCAGTCAATTTCGAGAAGCTTTGCAGTCTTGGGAACAGGCATTAACTATCTATCGGGAAAT
>ENA-OBIT01000808-OBIT01000808.1-metagenomes-genome-assembly--contig:-NODE-808-length-12809-cov-15.7123_pt1 | contig 12809 bp, 9 predicted proteins | sample MGYA00153386_OBIT01 | MGnify analysis MGYA00153386
AGCGGAAGGATATTTTATAGCAGTTGACAGTTGACAGTTGACAGTTGACAGTTAAAGAGTCAATACCGTAGGGTGCGTCGCCATCAATCATCTACTTGGGAAAGTGAAAAATCTCACAGCGACGCACCTTACAAGGATCTATCCTCACCGACAATAATTGCCTAAAACCAACAATATGACACATAGGCTTTGCGTAAGTATTATATAATAGGGCAAATAGATTTTATGAATTATTGGCTAATGAAGTCGGAACCTGATGTTTATAGTATTGCGGATTTGAAGTGCGATAAAATTTCTATTTGGGATGGCGTTCGCAACTATCAAGCTCGCAATTTTATGCGAGAAATGAGTTTGGGTGATTTAGTATTTTTTTACCATTCTAATACTAAAGTTCCTGGAATTATCGGATTGATGCGTGTTGTGGAGACTGGGATTAGTGACCCGAGTCAGTTCGATATCAATAGCGAATATTATGATGCTAAATCGCAGCTTGATGCGCCTCGCTGGCAAACTGTGAAAGTTGAATTTGTTGAGAAATTTGCTCAATTAATATCTTTGGATGAACTGAAAAAAAAGTTTATTGCTGATGAGATTTTGGTGGTGAGGAAAGGCAATCGGTTATCGGTGATGCCTGTATCTGAAGTTGCTGCTGAGAAGATTTTGAAGATGAGAGTCATATCAATTTCGGCTACGTCGGAATAATATAGAGGACACGGCAGTGCCGTTTCCCTACCCCAAAATAATCGATTATGCTCGCGAGGAGGACACGGCAGTGCCGTTTCCCTACACCGATTAACTGTAGGGACACGGCAGTGCCGTGTCCTGATTGTGGGTAGCCGGAGAACCCGCCCAAATTGTTTAAAATCTCCTAAAGACTAGCGGCACAGACTGCTGCTCCAATTAACCCTACATGATCGTTCAAAACAAGACGAACTGGGATCATTTCCAAGAGCGAATCCATCCGCCCTTTGTGGGTGAAAGCGCGCATAAAACTGCCTTCTTGAATCAGTGGCAAAATTTTAGCAGCAATCCCTCCAGCTATGTACAAACCGCCGTAAGGTAAAAGTGACACAGCCATATTTCCCGCCACAGCGCCGTAAGCTTCTACAAACATTTGCATTGTTTGTTCGGAAAGCCGATCGCACTTTTTGAGTGCCGCCTGTGCAATTGTCGCCCCCGGATCGACAGTCTTCTCGCTTTTACCGATTTCTGACTCCCATTTTTTGATAATTTCCCCTACCTCCGGCGATTCAGGGGCAAACTTTTTGTCCCGCAAAAACTGGTAAATTGAAACAATCCCTTGTCCCGAAACTACACGCTCGATCGATATTCTGGCAATGTCATGTTTTGCTAACAAATAGTTCAGCAATTGAAACTCCAACTCCGATCGAGGAGCAAAGTCACCGTGTCCCCCTTCCGAAGAAAAAACCCTAATACCATTTGCCTCGGGAATTGCAAAACAATTTCCCAAACCAGTACCCGCACCAATCACCGCAATCGGATCGTGTTGTCGCGGTTTTCCCACTTGCAAAGTGTGCAAATCTGTAGGTTCCAAACCCCACACGCCATAGCCAACCGCGACAAAATCATTAATTAAACTGACGCGGGATATTCCTAATTCTTGTTCCAGACGCTTCGCATCTAGCACCCAAGGCAAATTAGTCAGTTTTGCGCTGTTGTTAACCACCGGGCCTGCGATCGCAAAACAAGCTTTTTCAGGCTCCGGTGCAAAATTTAACTTAATAGCAGCTTCCGTCAAAAACTGCTGAACTATCGGCACTAAATCGGGAAACTCCCCGCTGGGATAGCGAAACTCGTAAAGTGCATTCATTTCACCGTTAACAGTTCTTTCCACTAAGCGCAAAATTGTCTTAGTTCCGCCAATGTCACCCGCCAATAATAATGCCATAAACCTCCGATTAAACCAATATTTTTGTAGATTTGCTGATTTATTTACAACTATTGTCGCATCACTATTCAACAATAGAAGTCTCATAAATGACAGATAATATTGCCAATTTAACCGTCCGTCCTCTGAATTGCCAACCAAGCCCGCAATACCTCAGCTACTGTCCAAGCTTGCGCAGTGCAGCCCCGGGGCGAGTGAGGCGCGTCGCCCTCAAAAATTTCGCCCAAACTGCCAACTCCGCCGGCTAGTATATGATGTGCCATCGGTTCGAGGAATTCGCGCGCTTGTGCTGGGTCTTTGTATACCTGCAAGTGAGCTAAAACAAAGGGCCCAATCAGCCAGCCCCAAACTGTACCCTGGTGATAAGCTCGATCGCGCTGCAATTGGTCGCCTCCATATTCGCCCTGAAACTGCGGGTGTTCCGGCGAAAGGCTGCGCAGCCCGACAGAAGTCAGCAACTGTTGAGCGCAAGCGTCCACAACACCCTTACACCGATCGGGCGTGAGTAATGGTGTATAACGGTGGGTTTCGTTGACACGCAATTCCTCTGCTGATAAGGATTTGGGTGACAAATCTAAGGGCAGCGACACCGCAAATATCTGATTTGGTCGAAGAGAGGCATCGTGTCCGTCTGGGCCGTCCAGAACGTCGTAACAGTAGCCTGTATGGCTGTTCCAGAAGTGGGTGAATCCGGTGGCAGTCCGATCGGCCATTTGCTGGTATTCATTGTGAGATTTGCCCAATTTGCGAGCAAAACTGACCATTGCTTGTATAGCGTTGTACCAAAGCGCGCTGAGTTCGATCGGCTTACCAATCCGGGGAGTCACCACCCAATCGCCGATTTTCGCGTCCATCCAAGTTAGTTGCACGCCCGTTTCGCCAGCATACATTAAACCGTCATCGGGATCGACGCGGATATTATACCGAGTTCCCTGTATGTGCCAATCAATTATCTCACATAGTATCGGCCAGAGTTCGCTCAAAAGTTGGTCATCGCCCGTGGCATCGCAGTAAGCGCGAATTGCCTCAAAGTACCACAGCGTGGCGTCTGCGGTGTTGTATTCCGGTGCGCCACCAGCATCGGGAAAGCGGTTTGGCAGCATCCCGCGATCGACATATCGGGCAAAAGTCCGCAGGATCGATCGCGCAATCTCCGATCGCCCGGTACAGATTGTGAGGCCGGGCAGGGCGATCGTTGTATCCCGCCCCCAGTCGCTGAACCAGGGATATCCGGCGATAATCGTTTTGCCCTCCGGTTCCTCCGGTAGCGGGCGACTGACGATAAATTGGTCGGCGGCTAGCACTAAGTGATTGATCCAATCGGGAGATTCGTCTGCTTTTGACCATTGTTGCAGCAGTTCTTGGTCATAAGTGCGACGGGCTTCCAAAGCTGCATCGCCGTTTAACTGGGGATTTTTGTCCGTGCTAGCTATCAATGTGAGAGACTGTCCCGGTTCGATCGCAAAATGGAAAGTTGCTGCGTGCAGGTGATCCTCACAACACTCCAATCCGCGCTGTCTTTCGGCTGCGAGGTCAAATCCGTAGTGCCAATTGTATAAGGGCGTAGAGACTCGAAATTTTGCCTCTGGTTCAGCATCTGTCAGCAGATAGAGAGGTGCATAATTGGGAAATACAGTCACGCAAATCCCTTGATCCAGGGTTTCTAGCCCGATCTGCCAGTCGCCTGCCCTAGTGAGGTGGTGGTAATCGCGGTAATTGACGAGGGCTTTGACAGCGAGGGCGATCGGCTTTGAGGCGCGGTGCAAGCGATATTGAATATACGTTGTGTTAGCACTTTGCTGCATCCAAATCCGCTTGGACAGGATGGCGTCAGCGAGAGCAAACCTCCAGACTGGCGTCGTACCTTCGAGGTGAAAGCTTTCGATATACTTGTAGCCTTGGGGTTCGATCGTCCCGTCGGCCCAGCGGTTTGTATAAAGCGGGTAGGGGCGATCGTGATATACAGCCGTTTCGTCCAGCTTGGCGAGCATCAAAGTCCGTCCCAGCGGTGGTTTGAGGGCGGCAACTAGCAGCCCATGATAGCGGCGAGTGAGTAGATTGGCGATCGTTCCGCTAGCATAACCGCCGATCCCATTCGTAACCAACCACTCGCGAGACTCCGCCGAGTCTAGGTTGCAGCAGATTTCCCGTCCAAAATCAAGAACCATAAATGCACACTCGTGATTAATTACGATCTACCCTTGGATAGATTTTATCTCTTATATAAACAAGGAATCTTAACCCTTGCAGGGGGCTAATTGCGCGATCCAATAGCTGCAAGCTTCGCGATCAGGCCGTGCAGATTCATGCTGTAATTTAGGAACAGGCGATCGCTAACTTTGCCTCTTTGCGACAATTCTAACCGTTGCTCTGTCTAAAGTTAGTTGTTTGTTGCTTTTTTAACTGATATTAATTTTTCAACAGGCTTGTTTGGCGATCGGCACTCAACAGACCCACTGCCAAAATAGCATTTTCAGTCACACCGCAAACCTATTTTATCAGGAGAACAGCTCAAAGTGAAGATAGGAGCAAATTACCTCGGCAACAACCAATGTGAATTTACCGTTTGGGCGCCCACCATCAAACAAATAGCAGTCCAAATTATTTCTCCAAAAAAACGCCTGATACCCATGCAACCATCTGCAGAAGGTTATTGGCAAACCACAGCTACAGACATCGAACCAGGAACCCTTTATACCTACCAACTCGAAGGAAAAACCGACCGACCAGACCCAGCCTCAAAATATCAACCCCAAGGCGTGCACGCCCCATCGCAAGTAATAGATGAAAACGCCTTTACCTGGACTGACACAAATTGGCAAGGCGTGCCACTAGCCGAAATGATTATTTACGAACTACACGTCGGCATCTTCACCAAAACCGGAACATTTGAAGCAATAATTCCCCAACTCAAACAACTTAAAGAATTGGGAATCAACGCCATTGAAATCATGCCAGTCGCCCAATTTCCCGGCGAACGAAACTGGGGATACGACGGCGTATATCCCTACGCCGTCCAAAACTCCTACGGTGGCCCCGAAGGCTTCAAAAAACTCGTCAACGCCTGCCATGAACACGGCATTTCAGTAATTCTTGATGTAGTTTACAACCACCTCGGCCCCGAAGGAAACTATCTCAGTCAATTTGCTCCTTACTTTACATCAAAATACGGCTCAATTTGGGGAGACCCCCTCAACTTCGACGACGCCTACAGCGATGGCGTGCGTAACTACTTTATTGAAAATGCTCTATACTGGTTTCGAGACTATCACATCGATGCCCTGAGATTAGATGCAATTCACGCAATATTTGAAGTAGGTGCAAGACCTTTTTTACAAGAACTATCCGATGCCACCGCCGATATTTCCCAAGAACTAGGACGGCAACTTTACTTAATAGCCGAAAGTGACTTAAATGATGCCCGCACTGTACGTCCCAAAGAACTCGGTGGCTTCGGACTAGACGCCCAATGGTGCGATGATTTCCACCACGCACTGCACGCCTTGCTCACCGGAGAAGACGACCGAGACTACCAAAATTTCGGCAAGTGCGAACACTTAGAAAAAGCCTTCAAAGAAAGCTTTGTTTACTCCGGCCAGTACGCCCCCTACAGGAAGCGGAGACACGGCAATTCTGTCAAGGATGAACCGGGTCATAAATTTCTGGTGTTTGCCCAAAACCACGACCAAATCGGCAACCGCATTTTGGGAGACCGACTATCCAAAATAGTTGACTTGGAAGGATTGAAACTTGTAGCAGGCACTGTCTTAATTTCTCCCTACATTCCCTTCTTTTTTATGGGAGAAGAATACGGAGAAGAAGCACCGTTTTTTTACTTCGTTTCCCACTCGGACGAAAACTTAATTGAAGCTATCCGCAAAGAGAAACAACAAGAATTTAAAATCTTTGAAGGCCGAGGCGAGTTTCACGACCCCCAGAGTCCTGAGACTTTCGATAAGTGTAAGTTAAACTGGGAAAAACAAACCGAAGGCAAACACAAAATCCTCTGGGAATGGCACCAACATTTGATTCAACTGCGGCGGACAATACCGGCCCTGAAAAATCTGGACAAGAACAACTTAGAAGTGTCCAGCATCGAAGCAGAAAAAATCTTATTTCTACGTCGATGGACAGATGAAAGTCAGATATTCTGCATTCTCAACTTCAGCAAACAACAGGTCACTTTCAACCCTACACTTCCTCAAGGCAATTGGCAAAAGATTTTAGACTCGGCTGATGCAAAATGGATGGGTGCAGGTTCTAGCTTGCCTGAAAATATAACTTCAGAGCAAGAATTGATCGTCAAACCGCAGAGTTTTGCACTTTTTGAATTATAATGCTGAAAACTGGAGGCAGAGCCTCTAGATATGCGTTCCCAGGCAGAGCCTAGGAACAAGAAATTTATCTCTGATCTTTCATTCTCTCGTTCCCAGGTTATGCCTGGGAATGCCGTCCTGGAGGCTCTGCCTCCTCTTTAAAAGATCAAACCCGAAAATAACAGGAGTAAGATTAACATGATGAGAATTCCAACAGCAACTTATCGGATTCAATTTCATGCAGGTTTTAACTTTCAAGCGGCCAAACAAATCCTTAGCTATCTGGAAGAATTAGGAATTACCGACGTTTACGCCTCACCGATATTTAAAGCTAGAAAAGGTAGTACCCACGGATACGATATTGTTGACTCAAATCAGCTCAATCCCGAATTGGGAACCTCAGAAAATTTTGAAGCACTCACGGACGAAATCAAGAAGCGGAACATGGGATGGCTGCAAGATATTGTTCCGAATCACATGGCTTACGACACTCAAAACTTGTTGCTGTTAGATGTATTGGAACATGGCCCGGATTCCGATTATTTCGATTACTTCGATATTGAATGGAATCACGCTTACGAACATCTCAGGGGTCGAGTGTTGGCTCCGCTGCTGGGCAATTTTTATGGAGAATGTCTGGAAAATGGCGAGATTAAACTTAAATACAGCGAAATTGGGCTTACCATCAATTACTATGACTTAAAATTACCCGTAAAAATTGAATCTTACGCTAAGTTTATTAGTCATAATTTGGGGCATTTAGGCAGGGAATTAGGTAGACGCCATCCAGATTTTATCAAATTTCTAGGAATTCTTTATCTTATTAAAAATACCCCTTCCGAAACTAAAGGTAAAGCTCGATACGATCAGATAGCTTTTGTCAAAGGACTACTGTGGGAACTCTACAATCAAAATCCGATCGTGCAGGAATTTATCGATGAAAACATCAACTTTTTTAACGGACAAAAGGGCGATTCTGAAAGCTTTAATTTGCTGGACGATTTGCTTTCTGAGCAGTTTTACCGTCTTGCTTTCTGGAAAGTGGGCGCCGAAGAAATTAACTACCGAAGGTTTTTTACAGTCAACGAACTGATTTCGGTAAAAGTAGAAGAAATTAAAGTTTTTCACAAAAACCATGCTCTGATATTCGACATGGTTGAAGAAGGAAAGTTTACCGGATTGAGAATTGACCACATCGACGGACTTTACGATCCGACAGAATATTTGAAACGGCTTCGGGAGAGAACCGGGGACACTTACATTACTGTGGAAAAGATTCTGGAGCACGAAGAAGATTTGCCGTCATATTGGCCGATTGAGGGAACGAGTGGTTACGATTTTTTGAATTATGTAAATGGCGTTTTTTGTCGGTGCGATCGCGAACAGCAATTTACCGAAATATATCAGAGATTTACTCGCTTGAACGTTCCCTACGAACAGTTGTTTTTAGATAAAAAAGGGCTGATTGTTGAGAAAAATTTGGCGGGAGATGTAGACAATCTGGCTCAACTTTTGAAGAACATCTCCGGTCAATCCAGACAGGGAAACGACTTTACTCGTCCTGGTTTAGAAAAAGCACTGGCTGCTGTTTTAACAATTTTTCCAGTGTACCGAACTTATATAAATCAAGAGGGTTTGAGAGAGTCCGATCGCACTTACGTCAAATATGCGATCGCCCATGCCAAAGAAGTAGTACCGCGACTGCTCAAAGAACTTAAATTTATCGAAATGCTGCTGTTACTGGAAGAAGAAGAAACCCTAACAGCAGAACAAAAAGAGCAGCGTCGGCACTTTGTGATGAAACTCCAGCAGTTGACAGGCCCATTAATGGCAAAAGGCGTTGAAGATACGCTTTTATACGTCTACTATCGGCTGTTATCCCTCAACGAAGTGGGAGGAAACCCCAGTCAGTTCGGCGTTTTACTGACTGATTTTCACGATTTTAACCAACAGCAGCAAGCAGCTTGGCCGCACAAAATGAATGCTACGGCTACCCACGATACCAAACGTGGCGAAGATGTGCGAGCCCGAATTAACGTTTTGTCAGAAATTCCCGATGAATGGGAACAACAAGTCAAGTCTTGGAGAGAGCTAAACTCTTCTAAAAAAGTCAACTTTGTGAATCGAATGGTTCCCGATACTAATGACGAATACTTCTTGTACCAAACTCTGATCGGTAGTTTTCCTTTTGAGGGAATTGAAAACACTGATTATGTCGATCGCCTCAAAGATTATGCGATTAAAGCTGTCCGTGAAGCCAAAGTGTATACGGCTTGGCTGAGACCGGATAACGACTACGAAACTGCTTTTATGACCTTTATCGATAACGTTCTAGAACCTTCGGAACAGAATCAATTCCTCAAAAAATTTACGCCTTTCTGGAAAAAAGTAGCAGATTATGGAATTTTCAATTCTCTATCTCAAACGCTGCTGAAAATCACGGCTCCGGGCGTTCCTGACATTTATCAAGGCACGGAATTATGGGATTTAAGCCACGTCGATCCAGACAACCGCCGTCCCGTTAATTTTGAGCGCAGAATCGAGGTGTTGCGGTCAATTAAACAGCAAGCTCAAACAGATATTCTGCAACTGGTTGAAGATTTGATGGTGACGCGGGAAGATGCTAGAATTAAGCTGTTTTTGACGGCAAGAGTGCTAGAAGCAAGAAAAAAATACTTGCAAGTTTTTGAATTAGGCGACTATCGCCCCCTGGAAGTAGTGGGCACGTTTAAAGATAATGTTATTGCCTTTGCCAGAAACTTTGAAGATACTACAGTTATTGCGATCGCTCCCCGGTTTTTGACGGGAGTTATCAAACCGGAAGAAATGCCGATCGGCAAACAGATCTGGCAAGATACTCATCTGGAATTGTCCGAGCAAATGCCGTCGGTTTGGAAAGATGCGATTACAAATCAGGTGGTAGAAAGTAACGGTATGCTGGCAATTGGTGAAGCTCTCAATTACTTTCCCTGCGCTCTGCTGATTGGTGAAAAATAACAATTAATTAAATAGTCGGTTCTGGCGGAATTTGTACAGGTAGCGGCAGGTTTCAACCTGTCGCTTTTTTAGTTATAACCATAGCAGGAAAGCAATCTTAGGAGCGGGAGGAATAGCAAAATGCGATCGCTCATCAGATTTCACTGTTTATTCTGATGAGTACAATTGAACAAGCCGCAAATTGGTAGCGGTCTAACTGCTGATGACTATAATTTATAATTTCTAGTTATATTTTGCAGCCCAAAGATCGATCGCCTCTACCAACCAAACAAAATTTATACAACAAAGACGGCAAATACAACACAACGTATACGGTTTGCCACAATACCTCGATCGCGCAAACCCCGTACATTAGGAAGAGTAAAGAAAAGCAGTCAACAACTGTAGCGGTGCAAGCATCATGTGATGCAACCGTCCCTTAACAGGTTCGGTAAACACGCCTTCATCCCAAGGTCTAACCGCCCGCAGTATAGAGATAAGCACCCTATCGAAGACTGTATTAAAGCTGGACTCACTATCCGTACACCCCCCAGGTGAAATCGCAGTCCTGAATAACCAGACGATCGTACAGATAGAAAATCAAAATTTTGTAGTTATTGGAGCCGGAACACCCCTATGGGAAAAGTAGTTGGAATTGACTTAGGTACGACAAACTCCTGCGTCGCAGTAATGGAAGGCGGCAAACCCACCGTCATAGCCAACGCCGAAGGGGGTCGCACCACACCTTCCGTAGTAGCATATGCCAAAAATGGCGACCAGCTCGTCGGACAAATCGCCAAGCGTCAAGCCGTGATGAACGCCGAAAATACCTTTTACTCAGTAAAACGATTCATCGGGCGCCGAGTTGACGAAGTAACCCACGAAACCACCGAAGTTTCATACAAAGTCCTGAAAGTCGGAAACAGCCTGAAACTCGACTGTCCCGCCCGCGGCAAGCAATTTGCCCCTGAAGAAATTTCCGCCCAAGTCCTCCGCAAACTCGTAGAAGACGCCAGCAAATACCTCGGCGAAACCGTCACCCAAGCGGTAATCACAGTTCCCGCGTACTTCAACGACTCCCAGCGCCAAGCTACTAAAGACGCTGGAAAAATTGCCGGCATTGAAGTGCTACGGATTATTAACGAACCTACAGCAGCAGCTTTAGCTTACGGTTTAGATAAAAAGAGCAACGAAACCATCCTGGTATTTGACTTAGGTGGCGGTACTTTCGACGTTTCTATTCTCGAAGTTGGCGACGGCGTATTTGAAGTATTGTCAACTTCTGGAGACACTCACCTCGGCGGTGACGACTTCGACAAAAAAATTGTTGATTTCATCGCCGGAGACTTCCAAAGAGCCGAAGGAATTGACCTCCGCAAAGATAAACAAGCACTGCAACGCCTAACAGAAGCAGCCGAAAAAGCCAAGATTGAACTTTCGAGCGTTACCCAAGCCGAAATCAACTTGCCATTTATTACTGCGACTCAAGACGGCCCAAAACACTTGGACACGACTTTGACGCGGGCCAAGTTTGAAGAACTCTGCTCGGATTTGATCGATCGTTCTCGCATTCCCGTAGAAAACGCGATCCGCGATGCCAAACTAGACAAATCTGCAATTAATGAAGTTGTCTTAGTTGGTGGTTCTACACGCATTCCAGCCGTGCAAGAACTGGTCAAAAAAATCCTCGGCAAAGACCCGAACCAAACGGTAAACCCGGATGAAGTGGTAGCAGTCGGTGCAGCAATCCAAGCTGGCGTGCTCTCAGGCGAAGTCAAAGATATTTTGTTGCTGGACGTTACTCCGCTATCTCTCGGTGTCGAAACCTTGGGCGGCGTGATGACCAAAATCATTCCCCGCAACACCACTATTCCTACTAAGAAGTCGGAAACTTTCTCGACTGCTGTAGACGGCCAAACAAACGTAGAAATCCACGTTTTGCAAGGCGAACGAGAAATGGCGAATGACAACAAGGATTTGGGAACTTTCCGTTTAGATGGAGTTCCACCAGCCCCTCGTGGCGTACCTCAAATTGAAGTTACATTTGATATCGATGCTAACGGTATTTTGAATGTAGCTGCTAAGGATAAAGGTACTGGCAAGGAGCAATCTATTAGCATCACCGGTGCTTCTACCTTGCCCAGCAATGAAGTCGAGCGCATGGTTCGGGAAGCCGAATCGAACGCTTCTGCTGATAAGGAACGTCGCGAAAAGATCGATCGCAAAAACCAAGGCGATTCTTTAGCTTATCAAATCGAGAAGCAGTTGGCAGAATTGGGCGATAAAGTTCCTGCTGATGACAAGACTAAGGTTGAAGGGTTGATCAAAGACTTGCGCGAGGCGATTAGTAGTGAAGATGACGATCGCATCAAAACCTTGACAACAGAGTTGCAGCAAGCATTCTACGCTGTCAGCAGCAGCCTGTACCAACAAGCTGGCGGCCCAACTGACGGCGGCGGCCCTGGCGGCCCTGGAGACGGTGGCCCGACTGGTGGTGGCGACGACGTGATCGATGCCGACTTCACTGAAGGCAACAAATAGTAGGCAATAGTAGGGTGCGTCGTCTTCAGAGTCAATCTGCAACTTCCATTGAACATGGAATAGCGACGCACCCTACAAATTAGCTAGAAGTAGGAAACCCGGTTTTGAACAAAAGCCGGGTTTCTCTGTATTCGGACTTGTATGATGTTAAATTTGTAGGTGCGGGTTCACCAACAATAACTGCCAATAATCTACAATCTCATAAACCCGCCCTCGCCCATACCAGAATCAATATTAATATCACAATCAGGAGTCATTTAAATGTCTCGTCCTCCTATACAAAATTCATCCATAGATACTGCCAACAAATCTCAGGCTGCATCCTTGCGCCGACTCCGCCGCATCAGCCATTTACTAGATAATGCAATTCCGATTCCCGGTACAAAACACCGCATCGGACTCGATCCGATATTGGGACTTATCCCAGGCGGTGGCGATTTGCTCGGCTCAGTCTTTGCAGGTTATGTAGTCTTTAAATCTGCTCAAATGGGAGTGCCGCAAGAGACTTTACTAAGGATGGCCGCTAACATCGTATTTGATACAGTTGCTGGCACTGTACCCGTGGCTGGAGACTTGCTTGATGTTGCTTGGAAAGCTAATGTCAAAAATATAGAATTGCTGGATGCTCATTTAGGTTCTCCTGAACCTGCTGGAAAAAAAGCCAATTGGTTGTTTGTCGCGGCTTTGCTGTTGGGTTTGATGTTAATTGTCGGAGGTGTAATTTTCTTGAGCGTGATGCTTTTTGGGTGGCTATTTCAAGTGATTACAGGGCGTTGAGTTGGGATTTCAGGGTAGAAGTAAGAGACTTGCGATCGCGGGCAACAATTTACTGCAAGCTTCCACCAACGTCCCCGCACTAGGTAAACCAGCAATAGTCCCTTTCAGAATCTTCATGGCCGTTTTCCCCGCCTTTTGCATTAGACATCTCCGAAAACAGTCAAAGCCTCTGTGTAGTTAAGCTCTAGGACGTAAATGTAATCATCCTAAATTAGCTAGTGTGTACGATAAAACAAGACTTTGAGATATTTATTGTTGATAATTAGACCAAAATATTGAGTGAGCTGTGT
>ENA-OBIT01000813-OBIT01000813.1-metagenomes-genome-assembly--contig:-NODE-813-length-12786-cov-4.94635_pt1 | contig 12786 bp, 4 predicted proteins | sample MGYA00153386_OBIT01 | MGnify analysis MGYA00153386
GCCACAGCCTTGGCGGGCGCATTCGCCTTGCGAGCCGATGCTCTTTTCACGGCAATATTCTTCGCCGCGGCTTTCTTCTCGGCGACCTGCTTCATTGCGCCCTGCTTGACGGCCACCTTCTGCGCCGGCACCTTCTTCCCGGCAGCCTTCCCGGCCACCGGTGGCGCGGCTTTGGCAGCCACCGCCCTGGGCTTGGCCGGCGCACGTTTGCGCTCGGCAACGGCCGTAGGGCCGGCGCCCTTCCAGGTGCGCCGCGCCTGTCTGGCCAGCGCCACCACACGGGCGATGTCGTCGTCGCTGTAGACACCCTTCACGCCCGAGATGGCCGCCAGCTTCATGCCGTGGCGCAGGCCCAGGCGGTAGATTTCCTTGACCTTTTCCCACTCGGTATCTCGGCCCACGGTGAACACCTCGAAACGGCCTTCAAGCGCCAGCACGATAGTCTCGGCCAGGCAGGCGTAAATGACGTTGGGTGGCAGGCCGATGGATTTCATGCCCCTCACCTTGGTGGGCAGTTCAATCTCGCCCGACTCGATCACCAGCACGTCGGGCCGCTTGGCCACTTCTTCGGGCGGCAGATCCAGCGGGCGCGCCACGTCGGTGATCACGCAACCGGGCTTGACCTTGGTGATGTCCAGCACCTTCTTGCCCGCGCCCGAGGTGGACGTGACGATCATGTCCATGTCGCCCAGCAGTTCGTCGTAATTGGTCGAGCACACCACCCGCGCGTCGGGCGTGTCCAGCAGGATCGACGCCTTCAGCTCTTCGAGCTTTTTCATGTCGCGCCCGGCCAGTACCACCTGGTCGAATGCCATTGCCAGCAGCCGGGCGCTGACCGAACCGATCGAGCCGGTGGCGCCGATGACCATCGTCTTGGCCATCACGCGCTTGTCGCTGGGCCGCACGTCGACCAGCCCCATGCGCCGCATGGCGTCGGCCGCAGCCCACAGCGCGCCTGATGCCGAGTAGCTGTTGCCGGTGGTGATGGGCAGCCGCGAGCGCCGCGCCACCGTGACACCGGCGTCGCCCACCACTTTGGTAAAGGCACCCAGGCCCATGATCTGCGCGCCGAGTTGCTCGGCAATCTTGGCCGCGTGCAGCAGCCGCCGGTAGGTGAATTCAGGGCTGCGCGACAGCATTTCCTTGGGCGTGCCGCCGACTGAGATCAACCAGCCCTCGGCCTGCGCGCCGGTGGGCGAGACGATGTTTTCCATCTTGCAATACACCATGGGCGGCATGTGCGCGGCCAGGGTCTCGATCTGGTCCATGACGAACTTGGGCGTGTTCTTGGGGATGGGAAATCCCTTCTTGATGTATTCCTGGCTCAGCGGATGCACCACAAACGCAAAGCGCCGGATGTTGCGGAACTCGCCGGTGGGGTGCAACAGGCGCGGCGTGATGTTCAGCTCGTCCAGGATCTCGTTGAAGTCTTCGTCGGACACCAGTTCCTGCGGCTTGTGCAGCGTGGCCAGCATCATGGCTTCCAGTGTGTTGACGCCCACCACGCGTTCGAAAAGCTGTGGCGACACGTCAACCACCAGGTTCACCTGGCACTGCTTGAAGAAGGCCAGCCGCTCGTCGTCGACGGCCGACGTGATGACGGTCTTGCCGGCCAGGTTGCGCGGCGAGCCCAGTTGCTTGATTTCGTGGAAGGTACCCACGATGACATGCGACTTGGCCACCTCGGCGGCAATGCGCGCGCTCTTGAAGCCGGCCAACGCGGCTTCCAGCATCTCGCCCGGGCGGCCCGACAACGCCCAGTCGCTGCCCTTGGCGTACAGCTCCAGCTGCGTCAGCGATGTCAACATGGCGGGCGCCCCGGTCTGCGCCAGTGCGTCGGCGAACTTCAGGTTGGGCGTGTAGTCGGCCAAGGCTTGGGCCATGTCGTAATTGCGCATGCCCGACAGAAACAGCACCAGGTTGTTGTTGAAGTAGTTGCCCAGGTGGCCCTGCACGTAGCGCACCGCACGCACCTGCAACAGCCGGCGCAGTCGCGCCCCGGTGGTGGCCGGCACGCGCGTCACCACGTTCAGCAGGCGCTGGGTTTCCTTGTTGATGCGCGTGTCCTGCCCCACGTGGTAATGGTCGCCGATTTCGCCGAGACCCATGGCGTCGGCCGTGGTCTGCTGGCGGCGCATCAACTCCCATGCCTTGCCGGTGTCGTTGTCGGCGCCCATGCGCTTGACCTGAAAACGTTGGCCCAGAAAGTCGGCCTCGAAGGTGTAGTCCTGCTTGGCCGGGCCCAGGGTGACGGTCACGACTTTCTTCATGTTTTGGTCTCCGGTTTGGTGGGTCGGGCCTTGGCACGCGCTGTTCGGGGCTTGCTGGCCTTGCGTGGTGTGGCTGACGGCGCTGACGACGCTAGTGACGCTGATGACGCTGGCGGCGATGCAGCAGCGCGCGGCGGCAGCACCAGGCGGATCAGCGCTTCACAACCGGCTTGCGTCAGGTATCGCGGCACCGGGTACCCGGTGTGGGCCTCATGGCAGGCGGCTTTGGCCAGCGCCGGTATGTCGGCTTCTTTCAGCGCGGCCAGGGTGGTGGGGATGCCCACGTCGCGGCTGAGTCGTTCCACCGCGGCGATGAACTTGTCCGCCAGCTCGTCTTCGGGTTCACCTTCGACGCCCACCTTGGCGCGCACCGCCAGTTGCGCCAGGCGGTCGGTGATGACGGGCGCTGAAAACCGCAGCACGTGCGGCAGCATGATGGCGTTGGCCAAGCCGTGGGGCGTGTGGTAGCGGCCACCGAACTGGTGCGCAATGGCGTGCACGTAACCCACGTTGGCGCGCGTGAAGGCAATGCCGGCGTAGGTGCTGGCCAGCAGCATCTTCTCGCGCGCTTGCAGGTTCTTGCCGTCGGTGCAGGCGGTGCGCAGGTTCTCGAAGATCAGGCCCACGGCCGCCAGGCCCATCCCGTCGGTGTAAGGAGTGGCCCAGCGGCCCACAAACGACTCCACCGCATGCGTCAGCGCGTCGATGCCGGTCGCGGCCGTGATGTGTGGCGGCAGGCTGGTCATCAGGCTGGGGTCCAGCGCCGCCATCTTGGGCACCATGCGCGGGTCGACGATGACCAGCTTGCTCTGCCGTTCGGGGTCGGAAATCACGGCAGCCACCGTCACCTCACTGCCGGTGCCGGCCGTGGTGGGCACGGCGTAGATGGGCTCGGGCGTGCGCAGCCCCTTGAAGTAGCCGGCCAGCGCACGCAGCGACTTGCCCGGGTTGGCAATCGATACCGCAATGGCCTTGCTGGCGTCCATCGACGAGCCGCCGCCAAAAGCCACGATGGCATCGCAGCCGTGTTCGCGGTGGAAGGCGATGCCACGCTCGATGAGCGGAATGGGCGCGTCGGGCGTGATCTCGTCGAACACCACCCAGGGCGTGCCGCCCGCGGTCAGCGCGTCGGTCAGGTTCTTCAAAAGGCCCAGCTTGTGGATGACGCCGTCGGTCACGATCAACACCTTGCGGTGGCCGAAGCCCGCCACCGCCTGGCCCAGCCGGCCGCTGGACCCGGGCCCCACCAGCAGCGTGGGTTGGGGGATGGGGATGAAGCGGATCAGCTTGCCCGCGCCCTTCATCAAGGCGCCCAGGCCGGCGGCGCGGGTGGGCGCCGGTATGAAATCGAGGTTCAAGGGGTGTCTCCAGGAGCGGTACGGCGAACACGGATGCGGCGCCACCATTATTGGATCAATCCAGGCGGGTCCAGATGGGCACAAGCACCAGTCCTTCGACCTGCACCCGGGCGGTCGGGCCAGGCTCCACGCCAGCCACTTCATGCACACAAGTTGGTCACACGGGGGCGTCGTGGTGAGCGACTATCCTAGACAAAACGAGACCGGAGACATCCTATGCAGACCCCTGGAAACGACGCCCAGTTGCGATCGGAACGGCTCGACCGCCTGGTCACTCTGCTGCGCAGCAAGCTGGCCGCCACCCAGCACGCCACCCTGGAAGGCTTTGTCCGCCGCTACTTCGGCCAGGTCGACCCCGAGGAACTGGCCGAACGCGAATTGGCCGACTTGTACGGGGCAGCGGTGTCGCACTGGAACTACGCGCACAAGCGTGAACCCGGGCAGGTGCGCGTGCGGGTGTTCAACCCGAGCATCGCCGAACACGGCTGGCAGTCGACCCACACGGTCATCGAGATCGTCAACGACGACATGCCCTTCCTGGTCGATTCCGTCACCATGGAAGTCAACCGCCACGGGCTGACGCTGCACCTCATCGTGCACCCCATCGTGGCCGTGCAGCGCGGCGCCGATGGCACGCTGGTGGGCCTGGGCGCAGACGATGCAGGCCCGCGCGAGTCCTTCATCCACGTCGAGGTCGACCGCGTGCCCGAGGCCTCGCGCATGGCCGCGCTGGCGGCCGACCTGACCCGCGTGCTGGGCGATGTGCGTCAGTCGGTGGCGGACTGGGCCGAGACCCGCCAGCGTGTGCTGGACATCGTGGCCGCGCTGGACACCCTCCCGCCGCCAATCCCGCCGGACGAGCTCGCCGAAGGCCGCGCCTTCCTCGAGTGGCTCGCAGACAACCACTTCACCTTTCTGGGCTGCCGTTCGCACGAACTGATCACGGTCGATGGCGAGGACGCGCTGAAGATCGTGCCCGACTCCAGCCGCGGCATCCTGCGCGAGGTGCGGAACAAGGACGTTCAGGCCAAGGTCGTGGCGTCGGGCTTCGCGGCGCTGCCGCCCGAGGTGCGCGCCTATGCCCGTCGGCCCGAACTGCTGGTGGTGACGAAGTCCACCTCGCGTTCCACCGTGCACCGGCCCGGCTACCTGGACTACATCGCCGTCAAGCGCTTCGACGCCGCCGGCCAGGTCTGCGGCGAAGACCGCTTCCTGGGCCTGTTCACGTCCACCGCCTACAGCGCCAGCCCCGGCAGCATCCCGCTGCTGCGGCGCAAGGTGGCCGACGTGATCAAGCGGGCCGGGCTGGCGCCGGGCAGCCACGCGGGCAAGGCGCTGGCCAACATCCTGGACAACTACCCGCGCGACGAACTGTTCCAGACCAGCGCCGACGAGTTGCTGCGCACGGCCACGGGCATCCTGCACCTAGGGGAGCGCCAGCGCTTTCGCCTCTTCGTGCGCCAGGACCCGTTCGAGCGTTTCCTGTCCTGCCTGATTTACGCCCCGCGCGAAAACTACACCACCGAGCTGCGCGAGAAGTGGCAAACGCTTCTCGTCAAGGCCTTCAACGGCAGCAGTTCGGAATTCAACGTCCACCTGTCCGAGTCGGTGCTGGCGCGCATCCACATCACGGTGCGCACGCGGCCGGGCTACATCCCCGACTTCGACGTGCGCGAGCTCGAAGCGCAACTCGTCACCGCCGCGCGGCGCTGGGACGACGACCTGAAGACGGCGCTCATCGAGTCGCTCGGCGAGGCCCGTGGCATCGAGATGCTGCGCCGCTTCGGCAACGCTTTTCCGGCCAGCTACCGCGCCGAATTCGCAGCCCGCGCTGCCGTGCCGGACACCCTGATGATGGCGGGCCTGAGCGACGCCGAGCCGATGGCCATGATGCTGTACCGCCCGCTGGAGGCCGCTGCCGACACCTTGCGCCTGAAGCTCGTGCGCAGCGGCGCCCCACTGACCCTGTCGGGCAGCCTGCCGATGCTGGAACACATGGGCCTGAAGGTGCTGGACGAGCACCCGCACCGCGTCACCCCGCACGGCGCCGCGCCGGTGTGGATGCACGATTTCGGCCTGCAGAGTCTGTCTGCCGGGGGCGAGACTGGTGCTGAAATCGACGTGACGGCCATCCGCCCGGTCTTCGAGCAGGCCTTCGCTGCCGTGTTGCGGGGCGAGGTCGAGAGCGACGACTTCAACCGCCTGGTCATCGGCGCCAGCCTGCCGGCGCGCGAGATCGTCGTATTGAGGGCCTATGCCAGGTACATGCGGCAGATCGGCTTCGCGCTGTCGCAGAGCTTCATCGAGAACACGCTTGCCACCCACGCTGGCGTGGCGCGGCAATTGGTGGAGCTCTTCAAGACGCGCTTCGACCCCGTGCCCGATGCCGAGCGCGCCCGACGCGCCGCCGCCCTGGTGGTGGACATCGGCGTGGCGCTGGACGCCGTGGCCAACCTGTCCGAGGACCGCGTGCTGCGGCAGACGCTGGCCTTGATCCAGGCCACCACGCGCACCAATTTCTGGCGCCGCGAAACCCACGGGCCAGGGCAGGGCCGGCCGCGCAGCTTCCTGTCCTTCAAGTTCGATTCCAGCAAGGTGCCGGGCCTGCCCGAACCGAAGCCGATGTTCGAGATCTTTGTCTACAGCACGCGCTTCGAAGGCGTCCACCTGCGCGGCGGCCGCGTGGCCCGCGGCGGACTGCGCTGGTCGGACCGGCCTGAAGACTTCCGCACCGAAGTGCTGGGCCTGGTGAAGGCGCAGATGGTGAAGAACACCGTCATCGTGCCGGTGGGTTCCAAGGGCGGCTTCGTGCTCAAGCGGGCACCGGCGGCCAGCGACCGCGAGGCCACCCTGGCCGAGGGCGTGGCCTGCTACAAGGACTACCTGCGCGGGCTGCTCGACATCACCGACAACCGCGTCGGCGACAGCATCGTGCCGCCGCCCGACGTGCACCGCGCCGACGGCGACGACCCCTACCTGGTGGTGGCCGCGGACAAGGGCACGGCCACCTTCAGCGACTACGCCAACGGCATCAGCAAGGAATACGGCTTCTGGCTCGGCGATGCCTTCGCCTCGGGCGGCTCGGTTGGCTACGACCACAAGGCGATGGGCATCACGGCGCGCGGCGCGTGGGAGTCCGTCAAGCGGCACTTCCGCGAGCTCGGCATCGACACCCAGACCACGCCCTTCACCGTGGCCGGCATCGGCGACATGTCGGGCGACGTGTTCGGCAACGGCATGCTGTTGTCGCGCCGCATTCGGCTGGTGGCGGCCTTCGACCACCGGCACATCTTCCTGGACCCGGCGCCTGACGAAGGGCGCAGCTTTGCCGAACGCGAACGCCTGTTCAAGCTGCCGCGCTCGTCGTGGGCCGACTACGACGCCAGCCTGCTGTCAGCCGGTGGCGGCATCCACTCGCGCAGCGCCAAGTCCATCACCCTCACGCCCGAGGTCAAGGCCGTGCTCGGTCTGCATATCCTGCAGGCCGACCACATGACGCCCACCGAGCTGATGAACGCCATCTTGAAGGCGCCCGTGGACCTCATCTACAACGGCGGCATCGGCACTTATGTGAAGGCCACCAGCGAGACCCACGCCCAGGTGGGCGACCGGGCGGGCGACGCGCTGCGCGTGGACGGGCGCGAGCTGCGCTGCAAGGTTTTCGGCGAAGGCGGCAACCTGGGCTGCACGCAGCTGGGGCGGATCGAATTTGCGTTGGCCGGCGGGCGCATCAACACCGACGCCATCGACAACTCGGCCGGGGTCGATACCTCCGACCACGAGGTCAACATCAAGATCCTGCTTGGCCTGCCCATTGCCGAGGGCGAGATGACCGAGAAGCAGCGCAACACCTTGCTGCCCGAGATGACGAACGATGTCGCCGCGCTGGTGCTGCGCGACAACGTCTTCCAGAGCCAGGTGCTGTCGGTCACCGGCCGCATCGCGCCGCAGCTGCTGGACGCGCAAACCCGCTTCATGCAGTTCCTGGAAAAGGCCGGGCGCCTGAACCGCGCCATCGAGTTCCTGCCCGCAGACGAAGTCATCGCCCAGCGGCGCGCGCAAGGAGCCGGCCTGACCAGCCCCGAACGCGCCGTGATGCTGGCCTACAGCAAGATCTGGCTCTACGACGAGCTGCTCGCCTCGCCCCTGCCCGACGACCCCTGGGTGGCCACCGCCTTGCACCGCTACTTTCCGCAGGCGCTGCAAGACCGCTACGCCGCCTACATGCCCCGGCACCCGCTGAAGCGCGAGATCATCGCCACGTATGTGACCAACAGCATGCTCAACCGCGTGGGCAGCACCTACGTGCACCGCCTGTCCGAGACCACCGGCGCGCGGCCGCACGAGGTCGTGCGCGCTTACCTGATGAGCCGCGATATCTTCGGCCTGGTGCCTCTCTGGCTGGCCATCGAAGCGCTGGACAACCAGGTTGCCGACGAGGTCCAGTCGCGCATGCTGATCCACACCAGCGCGCAGCTCGAACGCAGCACCACCTGGTTTCTGCGTTCGCGCCGGCTGGCCGACCCGATCGCCGACACGATCGCGCACTTCAGGCCGGGCGTGGAGGCGCTGTCGGCGCGCCTGCCCGAGCTGCAGGACAGCGACGAGCGCGCCAGGGTCGACGCGGCCGTGGCCCGCTACGTGGCCGATGGCGTACCGGTCAAACTGGCAAGCCGGGTGGTCAACTTCGACACCTTGCAGGCCACGCTGGACATCGCCGAGGTGGCCAGCACCGCAGGCCAGCCGGTCGAGCGCGTGGCGCAGATCTACTTCGACGTGGCCAACCGCCTGGGCATGCCCTGGCTGCGCGAGCGCATCGCCGCGCTGCCCGGCGACCAGCACTGGCGCATGCTGGCCAAGGGCGCCATGCTGGACGACCTGGCCGGTTTGCAGCGTGCCATCACCGGCGTGGTGCTGGCCGGCGGTCAGGGCAGCCCGGCCGATGCGGTGACACGCTGGCAAGAAACCCACCAGCGCACACTGGACCGGGCCGCACAACTGCTGGGCGAATTGCGCGCCGTGGCCGTGCCGGATTCGGCGATGCTGTCGGTGACACTGCGCGAACTGCGCGCGCTGGGTTGAGCCGGGCGCCACGCCCATCTTCTTTTTTTCTGTCCTAACCAGCCTGTCCGGGCCGCATCCTTCATGACTGCTTCCACCATCAGCTACCTCGAGTCCCGCCACCACGAACTGCGCAAGACCCGCATGCTCATGGTCGACGGCAACCTCACGTCCAACCTGCGCAGCGTGCAGGCCGGCGTCAGCGCCCGGATGTACCTCGACGGCTACTGGGGCTTTGCCTCGGCGCCGACCGACGGGGTCGATGTGCAGGCGCAGGTCCGGGCCACGGCTGCCGACAACGCCCGGGCCATGGGGCTGTTCGGCACGCGGCCTTCGCTGGTGCTGCCGGGCGGCCACTACCGCGGCGAACAACGCCGCGTGGGCCGCATGGGCCGTGCGGCGATGACGCCTGGCGAGTGCGCCGAACGCATGGCCGAGTTGCATGCGCACTGCATGGCGCGCTACCCCGGGCTGAAGTCGACCCGCATCCTGGCCACCGACGAAGTGCACACCAAGGCCCTGCGCACCGACGGCGGGGGCGAATCGCTGGCGCTGATCCAGCGCGTGACAGTCGCGGTGGTGCTGGTGGCCGAGGACGACCTGGGCGCACCTATCGAACTGGACGAAGTGCTGTCGGGCATCGGCAGCTTTGCCGACATCGACTGGTCGGTGCAGGCCCTGGCAGACAAGCTCGACCGCCTGCACGGCCACCTGCAGGCCAAGCGCCACGCGGTGCCGGCGCGCGGTGGGCTGCACACCGTCGTGCTGGCGCCCGACCTGGCCGGCATGCTGGCGCACGAGGCCATGGGCCACCCCTGCGAGGCCGACTCGGTGCTGTCGGGCGCCATCACCGCCGACCTGCACGGCCAGCGCGTGGCCAGCGACCTGATCAGCATGGTCGACCTGGCCCACCACTACAACGGCGCGGAAACCCTGTGCCCGGTGTACGCGGACGACGAAGGCACGCCCGCCGAGGACGTGCTGATGATCGACCGCGGCGTGCTGCGCCAGTTCATGCACAGCCGAGAAACCGCCGCCCGACTGGGCCTGCCGCCGAGCGGCAACGCCCGCGCCTACGGGCCCGACGACGAACCCCTGGTGCGCATGCGCAACACCGCCATCCTGCCCGGCACCAGCACGCTGGAAGAACTGGTGGCCGGCGTGGAAGACGGCTACCTGCTGCTGGACACCAGCAACGGCCAGGCCGATGCCACCACCGAGTTCATGTTCGGCGTCAACCTGGCCTACGAAATCCGCGGCGGCAAGCTTGGGGCATCGGTGCGGGACACCACCGTCTCGGGCAGCGCGCTGAAGGTGCTGCAGAGCGTGGACGGTGTCGGCAGCGACATGAAATGGTCCAACAGCGGCTACTGCGGCAAGAAGCAGCCGATGGTGGTTTCGGTCGGCGGCCCGTCGCTGCGGGCGCGTGCCCAATTGGGAGGGCAGTGAGATGACGTTTTCCACCGAGCAAGCCTCTGAACGGGCGGTGCAGGCCCTGCGCGCGCGGGGCTTCGACAGCGTGCAGGTCACGGTCAGCCAGACCCAGCGCTGCGAGCTCAACCTGGCGCAGAACGAACCCAGCCTGCTGCGCAGCAACGCCGCGCGCAAGCTGTCGGCCACCGGCATCGCGGGCGGCCGACGGGCCTCGGCCGAGTCCAGTGACCTCAGCGACGAAGGCGTGGCCGGCCTGGTCGAAGCGCTGTGGACGGCCGCCAGCTCGGCTCCGGCCGACGCGGCGCATGCCGTGTCGCAGGGGCAGCAGTTGCACGTCGCCCGAGGCCAGCGCGACGCCGACCCCACCGCGCTGGCCAATGCGCTGCGCGAGCTGCTGGCCTGGCGGGCCGAACACGCGCCGACGATGATGATCGAGGAAGCCGCTGCCAGCCACATCCACCGGCGCTTGCACACCCGCACCTACGCGGCGGGCGGCCCGGGCAGCGACATCGCGCTGGACCTGGGCTGGTGCGAGCTGTCGGTGATGGGCCTGGCGCGCGAGAACGGCCGCACAAGTTCGTTCAACGGTGCCGGCGGCAGTGCCGACGCGCTGACGCACGCCACCTCGCGCTTCGGCCTGGAACGCATGATGCGCGAGCTGACCCAGCAGGTGCGCACGCAGCCGCTGGGTGAACGCTTCGTCGGTGACGTGGTGCTGGCGCCGGGCGCCGTCACCGACCTGCTGGGCTGGTTGATGGGCCAGCTGTGCGACGGCCCATTGATCGAAGGCAGTTCGGTCTACCGCGACAGCGTCGGCCAGCTCGTCGCCTCACCGCTGCTCACGCTGAAGAGCCGCTACGACGCCCCGGGTTGCGCGCCCTTGTCTGCCGATGCGTTCGTCACCCCACCCGTCACCTTGCTGGACGCCGGCCGCCTGACCCAGCTGACCCCCAGCTTTTACGGCAGCCGCAAGACCGGCCTGCCACACAAGCCAGTGGCCGGCGAAGGCTGGGAACTGCTGGCCGGCAGCACGCCGCTGGCGCGGATGATCGCGGCCGTGCCGCGCGGCGCGCTGGTCGACCGGCTGTCGATGGGTCGTCCGGCGCCCAACGGCGATTTCTCGGGCGTCATCAAGAACAGCTTTGCGCTGGTGGACGGCAAGATCGGCGCGGCGCTGTCCGAGACCATGATCAACGGCAACGTGGCGCAGATGCTGAAGGACGTGCTGGCCGTCAGCGCCGAGCGCATCGACGGCGGCAGCAGCGCCTTGCCCTGGGTTCGGATCAACGGCTTGAACTTCAGCTGAAGGCCGGGCCGCAGCGATTGCCACCCCGTTGATGTGCTTTTCAGGGAACCGCCGCCGTGGCACATTGCTGGAACGCTCCGACGAGCTTGCGACCCGAGCGGCGCTCTGCCGCGCGGGTTAAGGGCAAGCCCACCAGGAGCCCCGCAGGTGCAGGGCAGACGGTGCGTGCGCGTACCGCCAGACAGTCCGTCAGAACCGATATCGCAGCGCGACGCTCAAAGCGGTGACTTGATGGTTCGGCGTGGCCATCCCCATGGTCAGCAAGTTGCCTAGCGTGGCCGGCATCAAACCGTCGCTGCGCCAGTCGACGGACTTGTAGTTTTCGTGCCAGACATTGCCGGTGAGGCTGATCTTGTCGTCGATCTTGTACGCGGCGTAGAGCTTGATGCGGTCCAGCGAGGTGCTGGCACGGGGGAAGGCGGGCTCCATCATCACCGTCTGCACGTCGATGTCGCTGCGCGAGCGGGACGACGACACATCGGCGCCGATGTCCAGCTTGTCGGGGATGGCCGCATGCTGGAGGCCGAGGCCGTAGACCTCGAACCGGTCCTTGCTGCGTCCCGTCCAGTCGGGCAGCCCCACGCGCTGGCTGCCGGCCTGGAGAGACCGGATGCTTTCAGCCTGCGCAAAGGCATGCAGTCGGGTGTGCTCCGAGGCGGCCCAGGCCATGTCGATGCCGATGCTGCCGCTGCGCGCTTCGGTCAGGCCGATCACCGAGCGGTGGTAGTCGTCGCGGGCGTCGTCGGCCGACAGACCCAGGCTCAGGGTCTCGCTCAGCGTCAGGTCCACACGCACGCCGGCACTGTCGCGCACCCGTGCAGCAAGGTTGTATTTGCGCAGCAAGGGGTTTTCCGCCGCGCCGAACCATACCGCCGTGCCGTAGGTGGAGTGGTCGCGGTCGGCGTGGGCCAGCTTGACCGACAGCCCCAGCATGGCGATGGGTTGCAACGACGCGCGCGCCCAGACGGTCGTCTCGCGCGTGGTCACGGCCTCGGTGTAGTTGCGTTCACGCTGCTCGTACTCGGCCCCGCCCGCCAGGCGCAGGGTGGCGGGCCCGCGGTAGTCGGCCAGCAGCTTGAAGCGGTCTTGCCACTGGCTGAAGGGGGTGTTGGTGCGCGCTGGCAGGCCGCCGTAGATGTCGGTCTCGATCGTCGGGTAGGTTTGCCGCGCCGTGCGGTTGTCGCGCACGTCGCGGGCATAGCTGGCATTCAGCCGCAGGCCGTCCAGGGGTGCTGCGGTGATGCGCACGCTGCCGTTGAAAGTGTCGACCTTGCCGTTCAGCGACGCCGCCGGCATGGGGCCGGGCATCAGGTTCGGGTTGATCGTCGGCGCCAGGAAACCCTGGTTCTGCGTCAGC
>ENA-OBIT01000814-OBIT01000814.1-metagenomes-genome-assembly--contig:-NODE-814-length-12785-cov-12.8021_pt1 | contig 12785 bp, 13 predicted proteins | sample MGYA00153386_OBIT01 | MGnify analysis MGYA00153386
TTCTCTCCATTGATAGCTTGTTCCAGTAAAGGTTCCAGCTTATCTTTTCTATAGACTTCCACCTCTTTTATTCTTTCTGGTTCTAGTGACTTTCCCGGCACATACCCTACTTTTAAGCACCGTAGTCCTATTCTATTCATGAATTCTCTAATTTGTGTTGGACTCCTTTTAATGCCAGTTATTTTTTCGATCGCATCACTTGCGGCTGAAACGCTTGATGCTGGATGGATTTTAAAATATTCTTCAATTTGTCCACTATATTGATTTAATTCACTTGCTTGTCCTTTATATTCATTTTTTTTGAGTTCCTCTACTCCTCCTTTCTGATATTGTCTAATGTATTTTGTCAAAGTTGTTTTGGAAATTTGACACAACTTACAAATATTTTGGTGCTTTACTCCCTGACTTTTCAGATAAATAGCTTCCATCTTTTTTTGGACTAATGGATGTGGATGACGATACCTCTGGTAGTGCAGCTTTTCAATATCTTCTTGGACAAAGTTTATTCTCAACATTAGGCTCGCTCTCTTCAATCCGACCCCTTGACCATAGCATTCTTTGCCTTGCTTTGATCTTCGATCGCCAATAATCCACACTCAAAAAAAGTCTAGTTACTAGCCGTGGTTAGTATAATTCAGTTAAATTTACATCGCTGAGTTTTATAGTAGTCGATCGATCTTTTTTAGCTTTCTCGATTACTGCGGCTAATTCTTCCTGTGTCATCTCGATCGCTCCCAATACATCTATAAAATAAGAGTACCCACGATCGCGCTCGATCGAAATGATCTGACAGATATTGGTGGGGATGGGCGGGTTTGTTCGGAGTTGATTGTGATATGACTAAAAATTAGAAAATGATATTTAGATAGATCTGTAGGGGCAGGTTTATGCCATTAGCTACGGACGGAACAAATCAACTCCGAACGAACCCGCCCTCCCCACCAAACGATAAAAAGGGGGCGATCTGATGAAAGATCGACCCCTTTAGTTTGAGAATGAGTAGGACAGTTTCTACTGAAGAACCAAGGTAACATTGGCGTTTTGTAAACCACCACGTTGTTGTACTTCAGATAAGGTTTTGTTGACTGCGTACTTTTGGTTGATGGAGTTGATTAACTCAGTTTGGTTGTGCTTTTTGGCGACGCCCCAGAGGTCAGCGATAAGGTCGAAAGAACCATCGCTGTTGCGGGACCAACCTAAATCGTACTCACCTTCCAAGATGGCGACGATATCAGCCCGAACGCGCTGACCTTGGTAGCCGCGTAGGTCTGTTTCGGTCTTGACGTTGATGCCAAGGTCGCGCAGGGAGGTTTTGAGAATTTCAGCGTCAGTGATTTTGGTACGGAGAGTGCTAAAGTGAGACATATCGGTTTCCTCTAATAATTGAGTTGGGCGAAACGACAACTTGAACTGTTACGGCAATCGATCGATCTTGTCATTCGATCGAGTTTGGTCTCCTCGCTAGTGTCGATCGGGTTGTTGTGCCCCTAATCGATACTAGCACCTTGACTCCGATAATCGGAGCAAGCTTGTTAAAACTCCAGTCGGTGATATTCAGCGACTGAGGCAGCGGCGGGACGCGCTCGCTGTCTTGCCCAATCTCGCAAAGCAGTTACCTGCTCTGTCATTGTCCGCGAGAGGGGCAGAGTAGCCTTGATGGCGGCAATGATGTCTAGTTGCGTGAACTCGCGGTTCTGAGCAAAAGCATCATACATGGCGGCGATCAAAGCTTGTTCTATTTCAGCTCCCGAGAAACCATCGGCAACTTTAGATAGTTGCTCTAGGTCGAAGCGTTCTAAATCTCGGTTACGCTTACTCAAGTGAATTCTGAATACGGCTTCCCGTTCGGACTGTGTTGGTAAGTCTACAAAGAAGATTTCATCAAATCGTCCTTTGCGGAGGAACTCACCTGGCAGTTTTTCAATCCGGTTGGCTGTTGCCATCACGAAGATGGGCGAGGTTTTTTCCTGCATCCAAGTCAGGAATGAACCAAATATGCGGCTGGATGTACCGCCGTCAGAGTCTCCCGAACCTGACCCAGAAAAGGCTTTGTCTAGTTCGTCGATAAATAGAATCGCTGGAGAGATCGATTCGGCTGTTTTGAGGGCACCGCGCAAGTTGGCTTCTGAGCGTCCTACCATCGAGCCATCATAGACTCGACCCATATCTAGTCTGAGCAGGGGTAAACCCCACAGTCGAGAAGTGGTTTTGGCAATCAGTGACTTCCCACAACCAGGTACGCCCAAGATGAGCATCCCTTTAGGTTGAGGTAATCCATAGGTTCGCGCTCGTTCGCTAAAAGCACCAGAGCGTTGGACTAGCCAGCCTTTGAGTTCTTCCAATCCGCCAACTGCGTCGATGGTTTCATCCTCTTCAATAAATTCGAGAATTCCATTGCGACGAATCAGTTGCTTTTTCTCAGACAAAACAATATCAACTTCGGCTTCGGTAATTTTGCCGCGTTTGACTTGGGCTTTGCGGTAAACTTTCTCAGCTTCATCTTGGGTTAATCCAAGTGATGCTTTGAGGAGTTTTTCTCGCCCTTCATTTGAGAGGCGATTTTGCCGAGTTTTGTCTAATTGGTTAGAGAGGACTCGATCGAGTTCGCCTAAACTAGGCAGTGCGAAATCGAGAACTACGACTTCTTTTTCTAACTCGATCGGAATTTGCTGGATTGGCGACATCAGAATAATTACTTTCTGAGTACCTTGGAAGCTAGCAATAGCATCCCGCAACCAGCGAGTTACCGCCGCTGAATCTTTAAAGGGGTGCAAATCTTTGAAGACAAAAATAGCTGGTTCCTTGTGTCTGGTCGTCCATTCGATCGCCGCTTCGGGTGAGATCGTGTTGTGCTGGGTCGTACGGGCTTGTCCGTGCTCCACCATCCCATGAGTCAATGTCCACACATACAACTTCCGAGGTTGCTGCTTCATCTGTGAGATCGTGGCGATTTCCTTTTCGGCGCGATCTTCCTCGGCGGTGACGAGGTAGATGAGGGGATATTGAGCTTGAATTAGAATATTTAGCTCTTCTTGCATGAGTTTCTATCCTCTAAAGATGGTGACTACGCTAGCCTCGATCGACTACCCTGACAGCAGTTTTCAGAATTTACCCAGCAGCGATCGCTAGGTCTTGCTGCGCTTGAGAGTGAGGAGAGACTCCTACTTTGTCTGTACGTGAATTCGAGCGTTCAGTCAGTATCCCTGGTTGTTGCCCCAGAGCCACCATTTCCCCATCTCTAATTACGACCGGATGTTCGCATTCAGGACAGTTATAAACTTGGTGCGTCGAACCATTTATTTTGACCCCATCTACCACATCGGAGTGGTTGAGATAGAATTCCACAGCTTTTTCTACGATGTTAGACATCGAATCAGCATCTACTGCCGATCGAATTTTCAACTGACGATGTAGTTGTGGCGTCAGGTACAAAGTGACCTTTTGCTTGTCTTCCATACGATTTTCAACTGCTTTACCCGGGTATACAACTAATCTAACTTGCTGCTTTTAAACTGTCAAGCTGTCAAAACATTATGACGTTATATCTTTACATTAGTTTACAAAACAGGAGATAAAGCGGATCGACTGCGATGAATAAATTCTAGTGGTAGGCGATCTGGATCGGCGAGGAAAGCCACTTCATAAACATTTGCACCGATAATTTGCTGGGCGGGAGCGAGTAATACCGTCGGTGCTGGTTGAGCGGCTGCGGCGAGGATCGTCGCCAGATTGTCAATCCAGGTAGTCAAGTCTGGCGCAAGCTCGGTGAGATCGAAGGAAAGATGGTAATAACCGACATAATGCTCGTCGCCAAAAGCATCTGGAGCTGGTTTGGGTTCGGGAATTTGGATCAATTCCAGCCGTCCACTCAAGCCTTCGAGCCAGCAAGCGAGGGTATAGCCAGTGGTAAACCTTTCGCTCACTGTAAATCCCAGACACTCATAAAAGGCGATCGATCGATGGATATCGGCGGTGCGAATGGAAATGTGGTGCAGCATAGGCAGAGGGTAGAGGGTAGAAAGTGGAGGTTTAGGGTTTAGGGTTTAGGGGTTGGGGAGACTATAAATTCCTGAAACTTTAAGGGTAGGCACTGCCTACGCTTCGACTACAACTTCACTTAACATTGCTACTCAGCTCGAAATGCTTTTCTTTTCCCAAAGCCCAAAGCCTCTACCCTCTACCCTCTACCCTCTACCCTTAATTAAGGAGACATCCGAAAATAAGGATACTGAATCGGAATCCCTGGTTCTTTTTCGAGATCGAAATTGATTACTTTCCAGCAGGATTCGGCGGTGGCTTCAGGACTAAATTCAACAGGGAGGCCAAAAAGACGCGGTGTAACTGGTGTCTCTGTGTCTCCAGTCCATGAGTGATGGCGACGATCTTTTCCAGAGTCTGCACCGACGAGATAGCTACCAATCAGTTCGCGATACCGAGCGGCAATAATTACTTTGGTAGCGCGGTAGCCCTGAGTATAGAGCTTATCTAAGGCATCATGAATCTCAAACCGAATCCCATCAGGATGAGTATGCTGGCGGTACCACTCATCTTCCCATAGGCACCAATGTCGGCTGGATTGAAGATGCACCAGTTCGCCAGTTTGCGGGTCGGCTTCAAAAGCCCCATGTCGAGAGCATAAATAAGTATCTGTCAGTGTCAGTGCGGGAATGGTTTGCCGACAATGGGGACACTGAATCTCTGAACCGAAAATGGGGTATTGAAGAGCAAAATTCATGTCAAAAGCGTAGCAGGTGAGATGCCTGTACGGAATGAGTAAAGTAGAGTGGTGGGCTTTGGATCTACTCGATCATTATAACTTTACGCTCGATTCTCCGCAGGGGCGGGCTGTTGCCAATGAGCGAGTGGGGTCAAATGTAGGAACGATTCTTGATTGTGGAGATTTGCCGAGCAGATCCGATCGTTTTTGAGTATTTGTGGGAATGATAGTTCTATACTCAGGTCGATCCTGCCGATCTCGTCGATCTGGCGATCGTACCGATCGTATTTTACATTCAATCCAAAAGGCGGTATAGATACGATCTATTTTTAGCAAGATCTAATCAGCGATTGTTACTGAAAGTAATAAATTCACATGTTGATATCTCCATCGAGTAATGTGGGTAAAATAAGAATGAGACGATCGCTTCTACCGCTGGTGTAGGAACTCGTTATCGATCGTTTTAGTTGCATAATATATCTATTAAATTCACGATATATACTGATAACCGCCAGTGTGGCTTACTGTCTACAGATAGCATTTCTCGGTTCAGAGACTCTTCTGGAGCGGCAAACTATAGCCAACGCTAACAAAATCTAACAACTCAAGCCAGATTATTATTCAGCTACTAATCAAAAAGTCGATCTGAATTTTTTTGGATTGAGATATAACAAATATCTGTGTAGGAACAGGAAAATGGACGATAATAAGCAGCAGATTATTTACTACTTCATCGAAGAAGCACAGGAACATCTAGAGACAGTAGAACAAGGATTATTAGACCTAGCGGAAGTTATCTCCGACGCAGAACGGGTCAATGAAATGTTTCGCGCTGCACATTCGATCAAAGGCGGTGCAGCCATGCTGGGGTTTGAAGGCATTCAAGCAACCGCTCACAAATTAGAAGATTGCTTCAAAATTTTACGCGATCATCCCGTCCCGATCGATCGAAGATTGGAATCACTATTTCTCAAAGGCTATGACGCGCTCAAAGCACTAGTTGAAGAATTGGCAAATTCTCCGACGACGGGTCTACGTCCAGAAATCGTCGATAGGATCTTGTCAGGCTCCGCCGCAAATTTTGTAGATTTGCAAGAGTATCTTGAAGAGATGCTCAATACTCATACTCATGACACCACCAAAGAAGCCCCAGTCGCTGCTGTGGGTAGAGGCATGGCTGTTGGTGGTACTGCGGTGATGGCTCCACCAATTAACATTGTGGCAACAGTCACCACCGCACTTCAACAAATGTTGGTGCTATTTAAGCAGGGTGATAATGCTGCTAATCGCCAGCAATTAGTCGGTATCGCTCGATCTTTAGTCATAGTAGAGGCTAATGCTACTAATTGGCAAGCCCTTGTTGCAGTTACCGCTCAAGCGATCGCCAATCAACATAACACCTATAATGCTGTAGCCCCACTAGTCATCCGCGAGTTAAAACAAGCTGGCGATTTACTAGCAGCAAATCGCGATCGAGATATTACTATTTCAGCTAATCTCCAACAAGCGACGATAACTGCGGCTCCAGTAGCTCCAGTAGCTCCAGTAGCTCCTGTTGTCGCAATAGCCCAAGTTACCATTCCTGTAGATGTTCGCGGTGCAGCACAAGGGATCTTACAAAACTTCAGTCGTCAGCAAGTGACTGAGCTAGTCGTCTTACTCCACCGAGCGATCTCTAATTCTAAGCAAAACTAGTCGTCCCTAGATCTGAGGGAACATCTTGCCATCTTCCCTCACCTACAGCCCGAATTGCTTCGGTGAGGTTAACTTCTCCAGTGTATAGTGCTCGACCGACGATCGCGCCAGTTACACCCACAGTAGAAAGCGACAATAGACTGAGTAAATCGCGGAGCGAACTAACTCCACCCGAAGCAATTACGGGAATCTCAATTCCGCTAGCTAGTTCTCGAAGTGACTCTAAATTTGGCCCTGTCATTGTGCCATCACGGTAAATATCTGTATAAATAATTGCCGCTACACCCATTGCTGCCATCCGTTTGGCTAAATCTGTCGCCAGCACTTGGGAAGTCTCCAACCAGCCTTTGATGGCAACTTTGCCATCTCGCGCATCAATCCCGACGACAATCTGTTGAGGATATTTTTGGCACAATTCTTGAACTAGTTGGGGTTGCTCTACTGCTACCGTGCCCAGAATTACTCGATCGATCCCCAAATTCAATAACTGGAGAACACTTGCTTCAGTTCGTAGTCCGCCACCCACTTGAATTTGAACTGGTTGGCTAGCAGTTGTTTTCACCATCTCCACAATACTAGCGATCGCGGCTAGATTGACTGGATGACCAGCTTTAGCACCATCTAAGTCTACCAAATGCAACTTATTGGCACCCTGTTCGAGCCATGAGCGAGTCATCGCTGCGGGATTGTCATTAAATACCTGCGACTTGTCATAATCGCCCTGATACAGTCGCACACACTTACCATCTAATAGATCGATAGCCGGAAAAATATCCATAATTTTAAGCATAGTATCGAAAACAGCTCGATCGAATTATACAAACAAAGGACGCTCGAACAGCGATCGTCCCTGTTAGGTATGAGCCGCTCTAAAATTTTCAACCGTCAACTGATTTGGATCGGTTTTCCCGCCACAACAGCGACAGCCATAGGAGACAATAGAAATGTTCAGATCTATAAATTGAACCATGATTGTTTCTAATTGGCGCAAAGCATTATTACCGATTTTATTATCGGTAGTTCTACTATTTTCAGCTTGTTCGAGTAAAGAACCATCCAAATACGCCCAAGTCCAAAAAGACACCACAGGCAGAAACGCGCCCGTCGCCGTCGCCAAAAATGCCGAAGCTGGCGGTGATTTTAACAAATTTTTCCCTGAAGGCAGTGCTGGCTATGCACGAGTATTCTCCCAAGAGAAGAAAGGCTTTGCTGAAGCAAAACTGAACAAAGGCGGTAAGAATGTTGCGGTATTGTCGATCAGCGATACCAGTAGTCTCCCTGCTGCGGCGAAAAAATATGAAAAGAGTATCAGCAAACTCAATAATTATCCATTGATAGATGAACCAGCACTCAAAAGCACTGGGGTATTAGTCAATAACCGTTTCCAAGTCAAAGTAGCCTCTCGCGATCCTTCGTTTACGGCTGAAGATCGTCAACTCTGGCTGCAAAAGTTTAATCTAGGCGGATTATCCACACTCAAGTAGTCAACTAATAATTGTCATAATCTTCAGGAGTTAGCTGTGAGCAAATCAATTTTTGAATTAGTAGACGAGTTACCCACTGGGGGATTAACCGTCATGTCATTGAATGCCTTAGATTTTGTCATCCCTGGACAATGGCAGAATATTGTGGGGTTTGATAACACTATCAAACTAGTCACTGGTACCGACGATCCAGACTATATCCAAGCGATCGGCGAACGCGCAGTTGCTTTGTATAATGACAAACGTGAAGGCTATCAGACTGCTATGTGGCTTTACAATACTGTAGACTCAGGTTCCCGTCTGCTCGGTGCAGCAGCCATCGCCAATAAAGTCGGTCAGAAATTCTCGATGCTGGGCTTCTTGGGTAATATCACTCCAAAAGCAGAAACCGCCCAAACTATTGACTTGAGCGTCAAGTTAGTAGCTGAAATCGTCGCTTTCTGCCAGATTAATGGTATTCCTGGCGATAGTGTCGGTGACTTCCTCGCTGCTCTGGGCGATTATGGTGGTGAGTCCCTGATGCGAATGGCAGCCTTAGTCTGTTTTGATGGGTTGATTCCCTTAGGCCCAGATTTTATCGGCATGGTAATGGATAAAATGGGTGGAATGTCGCCGAAGGAATTAGAAGGGAACCAAACTTTCAAAGGTATCAAAGACCAAATTCCTGGCGGCGATACTGGCGGAAAATTGGGCTTTATTACTGAAAGTTTTGGATCTGTAAGTGGCTGGATGAGTGATTTTGTAAGTTCGCGGGGCTTGACACCACAGACAGTTGTCGGCAATCTTCGCAACTTTGTCGAAATCACCGATGATAAGCTCGATTATCTAGGTGCGTTTCTCGATGTGAGTACCAATTATTATAGTCATACTGGTACTCAGACACTTGCCAGACGCTTAATCGAACGTGCCGCAGCAGAAATGTAAGATCGATCGTTAAAGAGCGATCTTCACCCTAGTTTTTGGAGGATGTGTTAGCGTAGCGCATCCTCCAAAAATTATTGATGCGTTGCGGCTATCGCTTAACACATCCTCCGAAAGTACAAATTATTTAATTCTCATTCCTAAGCGATCGCTCCCGATTCTAGTTACTTACTTGTGTTCTGACAAAACTTTGGTATACTAGTAATCTGTGCGGCAGCATAGCCAAGTGGTAAGGCAGAGGTCTGCAAAACCTCCATCCCCAGTTCGAATCTGGGTGCCGCCTTCAGCAAAAAACCCCTAGTTTCGACTAGGGGTTTTGCGATTTATAAGTTATTAACAGTCAAAGACAATTTAGGTAAGATATGCTAGTCAAGCGCAACGATCGATCGTCCGAGCCGATACCTGACGTGCTTACACCTCTTCCCCAGTCCACGAAATCTTAATGATTTTTTACAGGTACAGCACTAGTCGATTGGATTGGTTTCGGAGGATTGAGGCTGCGGAAATACATCCCACCGATCGTCACTAAAAATCCGACATAAGCTACTGCTGGAACTAAATATAGCTTATCGGTGTAGCCAAATAAGGCACTTAATAGCAAACCAGGAAATTTATCTTCTGGCAGTACCTTAGTCGTATTCCAGACTAACCCGCCCAGATTGCAAGAATGCACCTTGGTAAACTTTTCATAGAAAAAGCACATCCCTGCTGACTGTCGATCGCTTTGAGCTATGGTAGCGATCGCTGTATCGAAATGTCCTAAAGACGATACCACCAAACCCGATACAATCATTAATAACAATACGCCCATAATTTGGAAAAAGCGGCGGATATTAATTTTCACCCCCCACTTAAACAATAACGCCCCAATTCCAGCCGCGACACTCAATCCCGCTACCGAGCCGAGGGACGGAATCAAACCTTGTTGAAACTTGGCAACGATAAATAATACGGTTTCAAAGCCTTCTCTCAAAATGGCTACGAACACTAGGGTAAATACGCCCCAGCCCGCATTTGTTGCCATTGCCTGCTCGATGGCTCCTTCTACTTGTGCCTTCATAAATCTGGCTTGCTTGGTCATCCAGATTAACATCCAACTGAGCATGACGATCGCCACTAGCCCAAAAATCGCTTCTAGAAATAATTCTAGTGTCGCCGCATAGGGATTTTGGGATTGCGACAGTGCTTGCGCTGCTTGGGATAGGGCTACCCCCACGATTCCACTCGCGGCAATCCCTGCTGCGACGGCTGCATACACCCAGATACTCAAGTGGCTTTGTTTAGCTTTTTTGAGACAAGCCAAGACAATCCCGACTACTAGGGCGGCTTCTACCCCCTCTCTGAGGGTGATTACAAACGTTGGTAAGGCTGAACTAAAATCCACAATCTTAAATTAGGGGGTAGAGGGTAGAGGGTAGAGGGTAGGGGCAAAAGCTCCCCTTTATATGGGGGGTTGGGGGATAAAGATCTTCGCCGTAACTATCAGTACGCAAAACAGTTGAATTTGATTATTTACTAGCAACAGTAATGACTTTCCGGGTGCTTTGTTCGATCGCTGTGATTAATTTAGTAACTTCTGCGGGAGTTTTTAGGGGAGTTGCTGGAGGCATCGCGGCTGGCCATGCAGTTGTTAGTTGCTTGAGATTTTCGGTAATTGCTTTGTGTTCTTCGGGACGATCTTTTGCCATATTTGGGGCAATTCCTTGATATAACATATTGACGTAAGTAATAAAACCTCTAGAGTCTTGATACTCGATCGCAGCTTTAAATTTACCGTCAGTTATCGCTGCACCATATTCAGAATTAGCAGTATCTAATAACCCGTTAATTACTTGCAATATAAAAGTGGGAGATTTGCGTTGAGCTTCCGGTAATGCAGCGATTGCGCCATCGATCGATTGCATTGAGTCTTTGAAGTTGGTACCAACTTTATTATTATCTTTAGCTCCAGCTTTTACCAAATCTTCAAGTGCGATCAGATTCGTCTTAAATTCTTTGACTTTACGCTCATTTAGTTGATCTGCTACATCTGTATAGATTTCTTCAACTGGATGACCGATATGGGGTTCGGCATCTTTGGGCTTATTCAGATCGAGCAATTCTTTGGCTACAAATAAGTGTCCTTTCATCAATCCCAATTTAACCATGTAGTCAGCATCTTTCTCAACTCCAGTGAGCACTACATCTTCAACTGATACCAAGTCTTTAACCTGGTCGAATTGCTGTTGGTCGATGACTTTCTTTGCTACTAGGTCTTCGGGTGTCTTATAGGGACGTGCCGCTTGAATTTTATTAGATAGAGCTGGAATACCTAATTTAGCTTCTAATTTGTCGAGTTCTGACAAGATCGCACTATTAATATTAATTTTCTTGCCGCCACCATGTTTCATGCCTGCCATTTCTGGCGTAGCTGCTGTCGTGGCTGGATTTGTGGGAGGACTAGTTTCTGTTGTCTTAGTGGTTGTGGTGGTATTATTACAAGCACTAATTACAATTGAGGCTGCAAAAGCAATAATGGATATTTTAATGTATTCTTGGTTTTTCATAAAAATGATGTTAAATATCGAATCGAAGATTCAAGCAACTGCAATCTAATTTAATCGCGCTAAAAGTCAGATCGAAAGTAAACACTCTCGATTTAAAGCAGACTAAACGGCTCGCTGGCAAATCCGCTAGAACATTGATTCCATATGTATGGAAAAATCGCTGTTTAATCACTCTAATTGTGGACTTAATGATAACTAATGTCAACTTATTTGCAATTTATTTCTATTAAGCTGCTGAAATTACCTTAAATGAACCCATACAGCCATTTTCAGCGATCGAATCTTGGTGGGGATGAAACATAAATTCGCCAGTATACTTAAACTCAAACTCCAAAATATGCCGTTCCGCCGTTCCCATTGTAATTACATCGGTGCTATGAGTGGGTTGTAGTGTCATCCCTGTCGGGTACACCCGAAACATATTCGCATGGAGATGGAATGTCACTACCGGATCGATTTCGATCGTATTTAAGACATATAGCCGAATTAATTGGTGCTGATAAATCTCGATCGGGTGCATCATATAGTAATCCGGCACACCATTAAAAGCATATAGCTCATTTTTGCCATCATCATTGGTATCGTAGCCACCCATCAGTAGCACCATTTCATCAGCGACAGGGCGAGGTTCGGGTGGATCGATAATTAACATCCCATACAAACCCTTGCCGATATGCCGCGTCACTGGCGAGACGTGACAATGGTAGAGATGCAATCCATAAGGTTCCGCCTCAAACTCATAAATCGTACCCGTACCATTGCGAATCGGTTTGATCCCATCCATCGCCGCCGGATGAAAGCCATGAAAATGGAGCGAGTGAGCGTGCCCAGCCTGATTGAGAAAAGATACGCGAATCAGTTCGCCAGCTTTGGCTCTCAATGTCGGCCCAGGTACTCTACCATTAAAATTCCAACTGTTGAATGACACAGCGGTGTTCAACTGAAGCGTCGTATTTCCAGCTACCAATCTAAATTCCCGCACAGTCCGCCCATTTTCCTGCTTGAGAGTACCATAGTCAAAATCCCGCAAGGTCTGCATCGGACTAAACGTATTGCCCATAGTGGGGCTATTGGCGGGGACTACAGGGATTCTGGCGGTGGGCTGAGGTTGGAGTTGTTGCCAAGCGAGGGTAGTTGTAGCAAGTCCCAATCCTGCTAAACCGTATTTGAGCAACTGACGACGGTGCAGGAGCGGATTGTGGATGAATCGATCGAGATTAGACATCAATGCTGATAAAAAATCATATTAATTAGCTATTATAACGATCGATGAAACTAATTAATAATAATTAGCATTATGTCTGAGGATTTCGGTGGTGTAATCGGACTACGCCGCTCGCAAGTAGAGACGATGCGCAATGCTCTGGCATCGTCTCTACGTTTTTCCGATTCCTCTATATCTAACGGTCGAGACTAATTACC
>ENA-OBIT01000816-OBIT01000816.1-metagenomes-genome-assembly--contig:-NODE-816-length-12775-cov-4.59355_pt1 | contig 12775 bp, 11 predicted proteins | sample MGYA00153386_OBIT01 | MGnify analysis MGYA00153386
ACTCGAGGCTGAGGGCCTGTATTCGATTGGCGAGTTTTTGCAAGTGGGCCCGCGTGAACGCGCCCAGGCCTGTCTCGAGGCGCTGCTCGGCGTTCAGCGCAGCCGTCTGGCGCCTCGGGCGCAGCAAGCCTCGTTGATGACGCTGCGCGGCGTGACGGGCGCCGCCGCTCTGGTGCTGATCGAGGCCAGCCTCAGCGGCCTGAACCTGCTGGCCGGGCTCACACCCGACGCGCTGGTCGCCGGCTATGAAGCCGTGCGGGTGCGGCGCAGCGACCTGCAGGCAACCGCCATGAGCCGGACGGCGGCTGCACAGTGGATCCGCGGCGCAGCTCAGTACCTGGGTTTGCCAAAGCCCGACAGCGACGCGCCCGATGAACCGACGCCGGCCCCCGCACCGACCTGACACCAACCTGAGTGCGGGCCCTGCCGCCGCTGTCATCGCCGATAAGTCAGCAGCCGCCCCTTGTAGGCCGCGACGCTGCCACGCGCCGGCTGGTCGAGACGCTCCTCACGCAAGGCGAATCCGAGTGCGGCCATGCGCCGGTTGAAGGCCGGGCGGTTGCCGCGGTCGGGATCGACGATCCAGACCTCGGCACGAGGCCCGACCTGTTCTCCGATGAAGGCTGCCAGTGTGCCGTCCTCATCGCGCTCGTACAGCAAGTCGCTGCCGATCACGAGGTCGTAATCACCCGCTGAGGCCGACCAGTCCGACGTCGCCGGCACCCCCCACTGTCCATGTCGGTAGGGCAAGGGGGGCAAGTCGTTGAGCCGCAGGTTTTCGCGCAGGAAGTCGGGCGCCAGCGGGTGGCAGTCGCTGGCCGTGATGTCGGCGCCGCGGCGGTGTGCCACCAGGCTGGCCAGCGCCAGGCCGCAGCCGAGTTCGAGGATGCGCTCGCCGGCGTGCACCGGGCGCAGCGCCAGCCGCGCCGCCAGCTGCGCGCCGGACGGCCACAGCAGCCCGAACATCGGCCAGGCGGCCGGCGAGATGCCGATTCGCTGTGCCTCGCCGAGCGGGTCGAAAAACTGCTGCCGATCGAGCAACGAACGGATCAGCAGGTCGCCCGCACCGGCGATGGCGACGCGGTCCTGGCGGGTCTGGTAGCCGCTCATGAAACGCTCATGCATGACTCATGCATGGCCCCCGAGGCAAACTCATGCATGGCCTGGAGCCCGACCCGGACGAGGGCTGTGACCGCCTGCTCCGTCAGACGTTGAACAGGAAGTTCAAAACGTCGCCGTCCTTGACGACGTATTCCTTGCCCTCGGCGCGCATCTTGCCGTGGTCCTTGGCGCCCTGCTCGCCCTTGAGGGCGATGAAGTCGTCGAAGGCGATCGTCTGCGCGCGGATGAAGCCGCGCTCGAAGTCGGTGTGGATCACGCCGGCGGCCTGCGGCGCGGTGTCGCCCACGTGGATGGTCCAGGCGCGCACTTCCTTGACGCCGGCCGTGAAGTAGGTCTGCAGGCCCAGCAGCGTGAACGCGGCGCGGATCAACCGGTTCAGGCCGGGCTCGGTCTGTCCCATTTCCTGCAGGAACATCAGCCGGTCGTCGTCGGGCATGTCCGCCAGCTCGGCCTCGGTCTTGGCGCAGATCGCCACCACCGGCGCGTTTTGCGCGGCGGCGTAGGCCCGCAGCTTGTCGAGGTACGGGTTGTTCTCGAAGCCGCTTTCGTCGACGTTGCCGACGAACATCGCCGGCTTGGCCGTGATCAGGCACAGCGGCTTCAGCACGGCCAGCTCTTCCTTGCTGAAGGCGATCGCGCGCACCGGCCGGGCCTCGTTGAGCGCCGCCTGGCACTTGTGCAGCACGTCGACCAGGCGAGCCGCTTCCTTGTCGTTGCCCGAGCGGGCGGCCTTGATCGAGCGATGCAGCGTCTTCTCGACGGTGCCCAGGTCAGCCAGGCACAGCTCGGTCTGGATGATCTCGATGTCGGAGATCGGGTCGACCTTGCCCGCCACGTGGATCACGTTGTCGTCGTCGAAGCAGCGCACCACATTGACGATCGCATCGGTCTCGCGGATGTGCGCCAGAAACTGGTTGCCCAAGCCCTCCCCCTTCGATGCGCCCGCCACCAGACCGGCGATGTCGACGAATTCGACGATCGCCGGCACGACGCGCTCGGGTTTGACGATCGTCGCCAGCGCCGTCAGCCGCGCGTCGGGCAACTCGACGATGCCCACGTTCGGCTCGATGGTGCAGAACGGATAGTTTTCAGCAGCGATTCCGGCCTTCGTCAGCGCATTGAAGAGGGTGGACTTGCCCACGTTGGGCAGGCCCACGATGCCGCACTTGAGGCTCATGGAAGGCTTTCGAAATACTAGAAAAGGGCCTGAGTTTAGACGCCCGTCCGCCCTGTCCCGCCCTGTCCCGACCGGTCCCGCTCTCAAGTTGGAGTGCCTCGGCCGTGCAAGCGCGCAGCGCCTGCCATCGGCAGCCCCGGCAGCGCAGGCAACAGCTTCGGCAGCACAGGCCGCACAGGCGACGCGCTCTGTGTTCGGTGCGTGCCGGGCATGCGACGGATCGAATCCCGCCATTGAGCGAGACGCGAGCGGTGCCTTGTGCTTCACCAGAGCCGCCATCGCGCCGCCGCCCCTTTCAGCGGGTCGCAACCGAGGCTCTCTACAATTCTGGGGATGGACAAGTTCGATGTGCAAGTGCACGGAGCAGGTGTGGTGGGACAGGCGCTGGCATTGAGCCTCGCGCGCATCGGCCTGCGCGTCGCGCTGACCGTCGCCACGCCGGTGCCTGAGCGCGCGCTCGATGCGGCGCCCGATGTGCGAGCCTATGCACTGAATGCCGCATCGGTCGCGCTGTTGCGCGGGTTGAAGGTGTGGGATGCATTGCCGGTGCACGCCCGCACCCCCGTGCACGACATGCAGGTGCATGGCGACTCGCAAGGCAGCGTGGCGTTTTCCGCTTGGGAGCAGCGCGTCGGCGAACTGGCCTGGATCACCGACGCGGCGGTGCTCGAGCGCGAACTGGCGGCAGCGGTGCGTTTCGCACCGCACGTCACCGTGACGCAGGGCGACACCGACGCGCCCTTGACGGCGCTGTGCGACGGCAAGGCGTCGCCCCGCCGCGACGCGCTGGGCCTGTCGTTCGAGCGTGAGGACTACGGGCACTTGGCCATCGCTGCGCGGCTGACCGCTTCCCGGCCGCACCTGGGCACGGCGCGCCAGTGGTTCCGCGCGCCCGATGTGCTGGCGCTGCTGCCGTTCGACACGCCGCAGCCCGACCGCTCGTACGCGTTGGTGTGGTCGCTGCCGCAGGAACGCGCCCGCAGCTTGCTGGCGCTTGATGCGCCGGCCTTCGAGGCCGCGTTGATGCAGGCCACCGCGTCGTCGGCCGGCAACCTGTCGCTGGCCAGCGAGCGCGCCGCCTGGCCGCTCATGCTGGCGCGCGCGCAGGCGTGGTGCGGTGCCGGCTGGGTGTTGCTGGGAGACGCCGCGCACGTGGTGCATCCGCTGGCTGGTCAGGGACTGAATCTCGGCCTTGCAGACGTCGCATCGCTGACCCGCGTGCTGGATTCGCGCGAATCCTGGCGCGCGCTGGGCGACGAAAAACTGCTGCGTCGCTACGCCCGCGAACGGCTCGCACCGACGCGCGCAATGGGCCATTTGACCGACGGCCTGTTGAGGCTGTTTGCGCACCCCGCGCCAGCCGTCAGGGAACTTCGCAACCGCGGGCTGACTCTGGTAGACCATCTGACCCCCGTCAAACGCTGGCTGACGTCCCGCGCGCTCGATTCCTGAAAGCACCCACCATGCTCCATTCGATCAAGTCCTTGCCCGCTCTGACCGCGCTGTGCGCAGCGTTCGCCTTCACGGCGGCAACGGCCCAACCGCTGCCGCAGGAGGCCCTGATCCGCAAGAACATCAGCGAGCGTTTGCCCGACTTCCCGAAGATCGACGAGGTCAGCAAGTCGGCGATTGCCGGCGTCTACGAGCTGCGCATGGGCACCGAGGTGCTCTACACCGACGAGCAGGGCAACACGCTGATCCAGGGCCAGTTGATCGACACGAAGACACGCACCAACCTGACCGAAGCCCGCATCGACAAGCTGACCGCGATCGACTTCGCCAGCCTGCCGCTGAAAGACGCGATCGTCTGGAAGCAGGGCGCCGGCACGCGCAAGCTGGTTGTCTTTGCAGACCCGAACTGCGGCTATTGCAAGAAGTTCGAGCGTGACCTGCAGCAGGTCAAGGACGTCACGGTCTACACCTTCCTGTACCCGATCCTGGGGGGCGATTCGCCGGACAAATCACGCAACATCTGGTGCGCCAAGGACAGCACCAAGGCCTGGCGCGACTGGATGATCGAGGGTGCCGTGCCGCCGAAGGTCATGGGGACCTGCGACAGCGCGGCGCTGACGCGCAATGCGACGATGGGCCGCAAGTACCGCGTCAACGGCACGCCCGCGCTGGTGTTCGAGGATGGCAAGCGGGTGCCGGGTGCGATGCCGGCGGATCAGCTCGAGAAGCAGCTGGTCGCCAGTCGCGCCAAGTCGTAGCCGACCGGCCGCGTCAGTCCAGTTCGACCTTCAGGTAATGCGCACCGGGAACCGGGTTGTAGTAATACGGCGGAATTTCCTCGAAGCCCAGTGAGGTGTACAGCTCGCGCGCGGCTTCCATCTCGTCCAGCGTGTCGAGCAGCATCACGGAATATCCGCTCCGACGCGCTTCGTCCATGAGATCTTGCGCCAGTGCCCGACCGAGCCCGAAGCGCCGGTAGGCGGGCCGCACGAACAGTCGCTTCATTTCGCAGGCGTTGGCGTAATCGACGTCCTGCACGGGCCGCAACGCACCGCAGCCGGCCAGCGCTCCGTCGACAAAGGCCAGCAGCAGCCGCCCCGACGGCCCGGCATATTCACCCGGCAGCGTGGCCAGTTCGGCATCGAAATGCTGGAACGTCAGGTCGACACCAAGGCGGCTGGCGTAATCGCGAAAGATGTCGCGGGTGGCGGCCAGCAACTCGGGGGTGTCGGGGCAAACCATTTCGATGGTCGGAGGGCGTTCGGGCATGCGGCGGAGCGGTCCGGAGGCAGAGCGGAAGCAAAATACAGGGGCTTCAGTTTAGCCCCGCCGACCGCGACGCGGCCCTGAATGGCACAAAGCTCGCCGTCCGCGCCAGCGTCGGGGCCTGCCGCGAGGCGCCGCTTCGGCGCGCTGCGGCTGCGGCTGCGGCTGCGGCTGCGACCACGGTTACAGCCACGGCTCCCGCTACAGCTGCATCTCGCCGCGGACGCAGCTGACGCAGTCGCCACCGACCCACAGGTGGCCGTCACGTTGCATCAGATGCACCCGTCCGCCGCGGCCGAGCCGCGCGCCCTGGCTTGCCACGTAGCGGGGCGGTGCCAGCCCCTGCGCCATCAACCATTGCGCCAGGCTGGCGTTCAAGCTGCCCGTCACCGGGTCCTCGTCGATCCCGAGTGATGCGGCGAAACCACGCACCTCGAACTGGCACGCGGCGCCGGCCGGGTGCGGACCGATCACGCCGATCGGGGCCAGGCTCTTCAGGGCGACGTGGTCGGGCGCCAGCGACAACACCGTCTGCGCATCGTCCAGCAGCAGCGCGAGCCAGCGCGGCCCGTTGTCGAGCCAGCACGACTGGCGCACCTGCCCGGCCGTCAAGCCGAGCGCGGCACAGACCGAGGCCAGCAGTTCGCCATCGACCGGCGCGCTGCGCAACGCCGGTGCGGCAAACGCCAGGCGCTCGCCGTCGCGCCGGATGCGCACCAAGCCGATGCCGCATTGCTGCACCACGTTGGCCGAGCGCGCGCACCCGCCGGCCTGCAGCCAGGCGTGGCAGGCGCCCAGCGTCGGGTGGCCTGCGAACGGCAGTTCGCAACCGGGCGTGTAGATGCGGACCCGGTAGTCGGCCGCCGCGTCGGTGGGCGACATCAGGAAAGCCGTCTCGCTGAGATTCATCCAGCGCGCGAAATCCTGCATCGTGGCCTCACTCAGCGCGTCGGCCGCGTGCACCACCGCGAGCGGGTTGCCGCGCAGCGGCGTGTCGGTGAAAACATCGATCAAGGTGAACTGAAAGAAGCTCATGTCTGCTCCTTCAAAACGCGCGCCAGGATCTCGATGCCTTGGTCGATCTGCGCCGGCGGCACCGTCACGAACGACAGGCGCAAGGTAGCCCTGCAGGCGCCGTCCACATAAAACGCCGCACCCGGCACATAAGCCAAGCCGAGTTCGACGGCGCGCGGCAGCAGCGCAGCGGCGTCGATGCCCTCGGGCAGTTCGAGCCAGAAGAACATGCCGCCGGCGGGCGTGTGCCAGCGGCAACCCGGCGGCAGGTGGGCGTGCAAGGCATCGCGCATCGCATCGCGGTGGCGCCGGTAGCGGGCACGGATCGTCGGCACGTGCTCACTCAAGAAGCCGTCCTTGATGATTTCGTACACGACGCGCTGATTGAAGCCGGGCGTATGCAAATCGGCGGCCTGTTTGGCCTGCATGAATTTCGGCACGAGCGGCTTCGGCGCGACCACATAGCCCAACCGCAAGCCGGGTGCCAGCACCTTCGAAAACGAGCCCAGGTAGACCGTGCCTTCCGCCCAGCGCGCGGCCAGCGGTGCCGGCGGCGGCGCCTCGAACCACAACTCGCCATACGGGTTGTCCTCGACCAGCGGCACGCCGGCGGCGCACGCGGCATGCACCACGTCGCTGCGGCGCGCCTCGCTCATGCAACGGCCGGTCGGGTTCTGAAAGTTCGGCAGCAGGTACAGGAAACGCGCGCCCTGCAGCGCCGCCACCGCCTCGGGCCGCACGCCATCGCCGTCACCGCCGACGCTGACGAACTCGGGCTCGTAGGGCGCGAACGCCTGCAGAGCGCCCAGGTAGGTCGGCGCCTCCACGGCGACCCGGCTGCCGGCGTCGATCAGCACCTTGCCGACCAGATCGAGCGCCTGCTGCGAGCCGGTGGTGATCAGCACCTGGTCGGCATCGACCGACAGGCCCTGCGTCGCCAGTTCGGCCGCGACCCACTCGCGCAGCGGGCCATGACCTTCGCTGGTCGCGTATTGCAGCGCCTCGCGCGGCGAGTCGCGCAGCACGCGCGCGCAGGCCTCGCGCATCGCCTCGACCGGGAAGGTGTCGGGTGACGGCAGGCCGCCGGCCAGCGAGATCACGCCAGATCGCTCGGTCAACTTCAAGATCTCGCGGATCGCCGAAGGCTGCATGCGGTTGCAGCGCTGCGCCATCTGCCAGGTGAACGTCATCGCGCGCCTCCTTGCAGCGGTCGGACATGGGTCGGCATGCGCTTGCCGACGAACACGGTGGCGATCACCGCGAGCGAAAACAGCACCGTCAACGGCTCGAGCGTCTCGCCCAGCACCGGCACCGCAAACAACAACGCCAGGAACGGCTGCACCAACTGCACCTGGCTGACCCGCACCGTGCCGCCCAGCGACAGCGCGCGGTACCAGGCGAAAAAACCCAGCCACATCGAGAACACCGTGACATACGCAAAACCGCCCCACGACGCGGCACGCACCGGCTGGGCGGGCCAGGTCGCCAGCATCACCGGCAGCGTCAGCGGCAGGCTCAGCACCAGCACCCAGCAGATCACCTGCTGCGGCGGCAGCTGGCCCGACAGGCTCGCGCCGGCAACGTAGCCGACCGCCGTGCAGGCCACCGCCAGCAGCAGCAGGCCGTCGGCGGCGCTGAGCCGGCCGTGGCCCTGCAGCGCAGCGAAACCCAGCACCAGCGTGCAGCCGAGCACGGCGCAGACCCAGAAGCCACGCGATGGCCGCTGGCGCAGTGCCAAGGCGGCCACCACCGCCGTGCCGAGCGGCAGCACACCGGTGATGACGGCAGCATGCATCGCGTCGACCTGGCGCAGCGCCAAGCCTAAAAAGAGCGGGAAGCCGATCACCGTACCGGCCGCGCAGACAAAGAACCGGCCGGCTTGGTGACGCTGCGGGCGCGGCGCGCCGACGGCGAGCAGGTAGGCCACGCTGAACAATCCGGCCAGTGCGGCACGGCCCGCTGTGACGAACAGCGGCGGAAGCTGCGGATCGGCCGCCGGCCCGACCGCCAGCCGCGTCATCGGCAGCGTCATCGCGAAGATCACGACACCGAGCAGGCCGAGCCACAGGCCGCGGACTTCTTCCTGTCGGGTCGGCTGTCGCGCCGGGGTGGAACCGACGCTCACGAGCGCGCCATCCAGGCGGCGGTCAGCACCAGCACCAGCGCCATGCCGCGGTTGAACCAGTACAGCCGCCGGCGCTGCGCCAGCCAGCCGCGCAGTACCGATCCGACCCAGGCGTACAGCAGGTTGCTGACCAGCGCGAACACCGCCATCACGGCGCAGACGATCAACAGCCGCTCGCCGGGGTTGGCGGACGGCGCGCCCGCGGCGCTGGCGACCCAGCCGGCCGCCAGCGACAGCGCCAGCATCCAGGCCTTGATGTTGACGAACTGCAGCCCGACACCCTGCCAGAAGCTCACCTGCAGGCGCTGCGCGGCGGCCGGATTGAGCGTGCCCGTGCCGGCCAGCTTCCAGGCCAGCCACAGCAGGTAGGCGACGCCGACCGCCTTGACCGACCACTGCAGCGCCGGCCAGGCCATCAGCAGCGCCCCCAGCCCGGCGCCGCTGAGCAACATGATCGCGGTCCAGCCCACCGGCACCGCGACGATGAAACGCAGGGCCCGCCGCAGCCCGAAATTGGCCGCCAGCGCGGTCGACAGCGCCGTGTTGGGACCGGGCGAAAAACTCATCGCGGCGGACAGCGTCAGCAGGGCGATCAGCTCTTCGGTGGACATGCGCGAGTCTAGGCGCTGCATCAGCACAGCGGCAGTACACTTCACCGTTCAGAATGCGCAACTGTATCGATCGAGCCAGCAGCACAAAGGGCGTCCCGGAGCTTGCCTTGATGACCCACCAGCCGTGACCGACCGCCGCCCCGAAGTGTCGATGCGCGACGATGCAGCGCATGCGCCCGAACCCGGCCTGACGCGGCGCGCCGACCAGACCCTCACCGAGCAGCTGGCGGCGCGCTTCAGCGAGCGCATCCGCCAGCGCCTTTTGGCGCCGGGCGCGCGGCTGCCGTCGGTGCGCGAATGCGCGCAGCGCCACCAGGTCAGCCCGAGCACGGTGGTCGCGGCCTATGACCAGTTGCAGGCGCTCGGCCTGGTCGAGGCGCGCCAGCAGCGCGGCTTTTATGTGCGCGCGGCGGCGACGCCGGGGCCGCGCGGCCGGCACGCCAGCGCGCCACATGCGGCGCCGCGCACGCCGCTGCCGATCAGCGCCACCACGCTGATACGCGGCATGTTCCAGCCACCCGGCGGCCGGCCGATGCCGGGCTTGGGCTCGCTGCCGGCCGACTGGCTCGATCCCGCCTTGCTGGCCGGCGCACTGCGCAAGGTGACCGCCGGCCACCAACTCGCGGCGTTGTCGCTGCAATACGGCGAACCGGCCGGCGACCTGCGCTTGCGGCAGGCGCTGGCGCTGCGGCTGGGCGACCTGGGCATCCACGCCGCACCGCAGCAGATCATCACGACTCTCGGCGCAACGCAGGCGCTCGACGTGGTGACGCGCACCCTGCTGCGAGCCGGCGACAGCGTGCTGGTCGACGAGCCGGGCTGGTCGGTCGAATATGCGCGGCTGGCAGCGCTGGGGTTGCGCGTGCTGCCGGTGCCGCGCGGCGAAGACGGGCCCGATCTCGCAGTCATGCAACGCCTGATCGAAGCGCAAAAGCCGCACGAACGGCCGCGTCTGTATGTCACGGTATCGGTGCTGCACAACCCGACCGGCGCGTCGCTGTCGCTGCAGTCGGCGCACCGCGTGTTGCGGCTGGCGCAGACGCACGATCTGCATGTCGTCGAGGACGACACTTACGCGCACCTGGCGCCTCCGCACCTGCCGCGGCTGTCGGCTCTCGACGCGCTCGAGCGCACGATCTACATCTCGGGCTTTTCAAAAATCCTCGCGCCCAACTGGCGCGTCGGCTATGTCGCGGCGCCGGCCGCGCTGGTCGACCGGCTGGTCGACACCAAGCTGCTGAGCACGCTGACCACGCCCGCCATCACCGAGCAGGCGCTGGCCCATTGCCTCGAGCAGGGCCTGCTGCGCCGGCATGCCGAGCGTGTGACGGTGCGGCTCGACGCCGCGCGGGCGCGCTCGGTGCGGCTGGCCGAGGCGCACGGTTGCCGCTTCGCCGCGCCGCCACGCGGACTGTTCGGCTGGGTCGACGTCGGCGTCGACACCGAGCGGTTGGCGCAGTCGATGATCGACGACTGGCTGCTGGCGCCGGGAGCGCTGTTCCACGCCACGCCGCGGCCCACCACGTTGATGCGCATCAACTTCGCGACGACCCAGGACGAACGCTTCTGGCGCGCTCTCGACCGGGCCCGTTCCAGCCTGTAGGCTGCGGTTGGAAAAATCACGCTGGTCAGCACCCATCGACACCCCATGCACGGCGATCTGTTCGATTCCACCCTGCCCGCCGGCGCGCCGGAGCTGATGCGCACGAGCGCCTACAACCGCTACCTCGAGGAACTCGAGGCGAAGGCGCTTCACGAACGCGCCGGCGTCACCGGCGTCAGCACGCGCATCTCGTCGCTCTCGCCCTCGCTGCTGGCCGACCTGCAGCGTTTCGAGCGCGGTGGCAACAACACCGATGTGCTGGAAGTTCTGGCGGCCTGCGTGCGCCACGCCAAGCGCGTGACAGTGCACCTGCAGTGCGGCCAGCACGTGGTGCCGTTGACCGTGTTTCCGCAGGAGCAGCTGGTGCACAGCCCGATGGACCTGAGCGAGCTGTTCGACCAGCACCTGGCCGGTCTGCGCGTGATGCACGTCGAACTGGCCTTGCGCCGTCCACCGGGCGACTCGGGCTGGGCGCCGCTGGGCGAGGCGCACCTGCACCACCCGCTGCCGCCGCTGCTGTGGGCACTGGCATTGCGCGGCCAGCGCAGCGCGCTGCTGCCCGAAATCGCCGGCGCCGCGGTGTACCGGGTCGCACCGGCGCTGGACATCATGGCGCTGCCGGTGCGGGGCGCCTTGCAGGCGGCGGTGCAGCGGTTGCGCCTGCGCACCGTGAATCTGCGCGAAATCTCCGAATGGCCGGGACTGACGCGCGAGGGCGCACAGCGGCTGCTGAATGCGCTGTACCTGCAGGCCGGGCTGATCGTCAGCCGCTCGCACCCGGCCGCGCTGGGTCAGGGCTGGCTCGGCCTGGGCGGGCGCTGAGCCGGCGGCGGAGCTTCAAGTCTTGCTGCCCAGCAATTCCCAGCGCTCCATCGCCACCACCACCTCGTCGTCGATCTGCGCGTGCCGGCGCTGCGCCTGCACCGAGCGGTCGGGTTCGCGCGTGTAGAAGCCGGCGTCGGCCAGCAACGCGCCGAGCGTCTTCTGTTCGGCCTCGAGCGCCTCGATGCGGCGCGGCAACTCGTCGAGCTCGCGCTGCTCTTTGAAGCTGAGCTTGCGCGGCTTGACCGGGCCAGCCGAGGCGGTGGCGGTGGCGGTGGCGGTTGCCGTGGTGGCGGTGGTCGCCGCCGGTCTGGTCGCGCCGCCTGCGTCGGCCGCCCGGGATTCCTTCGCACGGCCAGTGGCCGACACCTTCGCGGCCTGCTCGCGCAGCGTGCGGGCACGCTCGCGCTGCAGCTTCCAGTCTTCGTAGCCGCCTTCGTACTCGCGCCAGAAACCGGGTGACTCGTCGCCTTCCCAGGCGATCGTGCTGGTGACCACGTTGTCCAGAAAGCGCCGGTCGTGGCTGACCAGGAACACGGTGCCTTTGTACGACTGCAGCAGTTCTTCCAGCAGTTCGAGCGTGTCGATGTCGAGGTCGTTGGTCGGTTCGTCGAGCACCAGCACGTTGGCCGGCAAGGCGAACAGCCGGGCCAGCAGCACGCGGTTGCGCTCGCCGCCGCTCAGGGTGCGCACCGGCGAATTGGCGCGTTCCGGCGAGAACAGGAAATCGTTCAGGTAGCTCATCACGTGCTTGCGCTGCCCGGCGAATTCGACCCATTCGCTGCCCGGGCTGATGGTGTCGGCCAGCGTCGCGTCCAGGTTCAGCGTGCTGCGCATCTGGTCGAAATAGGCCACCTCGAGCTTGCTGCCCTGGCGGATCTTTCCCGAGGTCGGCTGCAGCTCGCCGAGGATCAGCTTGAGCAGCGTGGTCTTGCCGGCGCCGTTCGGGCCGATCAGGCCGACCTTGTCGCCACGCAGGATCGTCGCGTTGAAATCGCGCACGATCAGCTTCTCGGTGTTGCGGTCGCCAGCACCCAGCGCCAGGCCGCCCCGAGGCGGCTGCGCTCCAGCTTGGGGGGCAGGTGCCGAAGGCGCCGTGGGGGCCGACATGAAGCTCATGCAGACATCGCGCAGCTCGGCCACGATCTTGCCGCTGGGTGCGCCGCTGTCGACCTCGAGGCGCACCTGGCCGAGCGAATCGCGCCGCTTCTGGCGCTGGTCGCGCAGCACTTCGAGCCGCTGGATGCGCGCCACGCTGCGCGTGCGCCGCGCCTCCACGCCCTTTCTGATCCACACCTCTTCCTGCGCCAGCAGCTTGTCGGCGCGCGCGCTGGCCAACGCGTCGGACGCCAGCTGGTCTTCCTTGAGCCGCTCGTAGGCGGTGAAGTTGCCGGGGTAGCTGCGGATCACGCCGCGGTCGAGCTCGATGATGCGCGTGGCCACGGCGTCGAGGAAGGCACGGTCGTGGGTGATCAGCATCACGCTGCCCTTGAAGCCACGAAGCAATTCCTCCAGCCAGGCGATCGAGTCGAGGTCGAGGTGGTTGGTCGGCTCGTCGAGCAGCAGCACGTCGGGCACCGCCA
>ENA-OBIT01000818-OBIT01000818.1-metagenomes-genome-assembly--contig:-NODE-818-length-12756-cov-10.5348_pt1 | contig 12756 bp, 13 predicted proteins | sample MGYA00153386_OBIT01 | MGnify analysis MGYA00153386
GAAAGAAATTATGGCTAATCACCAAAATTTGCATAACTCAATAAAAAATGTTAGTGTTCACGATCAAGTTAGCGCGAGGTTAGAGATCAAAATAAGCTAAAAACAGCTTGGTGTAATACTCTGAGGGTATCTATGAAAGCCCTACTGACTCTCTGTAAATCTAAAGTTATATACTAACTGCTGAAGAAACCTCTCATGACTAAAAGAATACGACTCTTTAACTAGAGATTTATTCTTCAGTTGAATTGTTTGCTCACTTCTGATCAGAGAATTGAAATAGCACTTATGAAGAGAATCTTCTTGAATATAACCCAATAAATCTTCTGCCTTTAATTTGTCTTCCTTCCATAGTTGAAATTTGATAGGAATACTCTTCTTACCTGCATCTTTATCAGAAATATTATATGAATTAATTAGAATTTCTCCTTTAGAGATGATGTAACAAAGCTCCCGGATTGGTCTGACGCTATGCCCTTGTTCACGTAAACCTGAAAACATTCGATTTCCCGTGACAATACATGAACATAATTGCGATGGCAAATGATGCTGTGTTTTAATCTTCCTTGCTAAATAGGTTCTGAAAGGTTCTTGCTGCCATAATTCTTGGAAGCGATTCAATTGCTTTGCGGCTGTCTGAATGTAATCATAAGTGGTTCTCAATTCAAATAGATCACAAGGATGCAAGGAGTTTTTGCATTCAAATACAAATAGGCAGTTATCTACAACAGCTAAGACATCTACCTCGCCTTTAATGCCCTTAAAAGAATATTTTAAGTTGGTTTCAAATATTGATGATACTGGCTTTAAGCATCTCTCCATCTCGATAACAATTGGATCTTCAAATGATTCTGAATCAAATCTAAAATTAGTGGATAGAAGAACGTTTCTACAAAGATCAGAGTTAGTTAAAATTCCCAGAGGTAAAAGTATCCAATCTTCAACATTAATAAATGGGTACGTTTGTAAATCAAATCTCTTCTTGCTTTCTAATCTCCAAGTAAATAACTCAAAAATTTCTTTTGCCTTTTGTTCTCCCAAAAAACTAGCCAATAAATCTTTGAGTTCATTGGCTTGTAAAACCGGCATAGATCGCCAAAATAACTTAGACTTAAAGAGATTGTTATAGTCTATATACTCCGTAAGAACCAATAACATAAATGCAAATAACCGTTGTACTTTAATGATGTCGAATAATGATAAGCTTTGGAAAAATGGGATTTCATTTACTTTTTGAAAGTCAATAAATAAATTAGTTTTAAGTTGTTTGAAAATCATCTCCTCTTCCAAAAAAAGACTATTAGTGTCCAAAAACTTACTTAAGGTTTGAGGGTGAAATTGCATGACAATTCGTTTTAAAGGACTGTCTATAATCTTAAATGTAGAGTCTTTAAACTTTTGATAATACGTCTTTGAAAATTCCAATATAGAGGGGTATTTTTCTGTTATTTCTGATAATTCTGACAAAGACTCAAACGAGTTAGCAATGTCTTGCATTGATTGTCTTATGTAGCCGAGACAAAGGCTCATCCCAAACTTTGGGTCAGGTGCTTTTATAATAATTTTTGCATTATTTTGTGTAACTGTATAACCAAAACTATCTACAAGCACTTCAGACTCTTTAAAAAAAATTAATTTGTTAAAATCCTCTAATTTGGCAAGGTAATATTCATCGTTTAAGCGTTTTTCATTAACTTTATTAATATTTGATTTATCTATAACCTTTTTGTCATGGCTATGATAAAGATATAAAGAAAAGGCTGAAGCTAGCTCTTCCTTACATACAGAGTAGCGATTAGCGTGGTCTTGTTGAAGACCATCAAGTGGCCAGAACAATGAATCAACTGCTTGATGATCATAAAGTGGCCAGAACAATGAATCAACTGCAACTAGGTAACTTTTAATCTCAAGATAATCAACCTCTTTAAGTAAAGCCTTAAATAAGGTTTGAATATTTCTTGATATGGAAAGAAGCGATTTTATAGATTCAAAGTAAACTTGGCTATCCTGGCTGATGTTTGTTTTCCCACTTTCATTTATCAAATAATTAAGTATCTGAGATTGGAAATCATAGTTTGAGCATCGAAGTACACCAATTTTTTGTAGTTGACCTACAAATTCCGCCTCACTTTGTTGTAATCCCTCTCGAAATAAGTCTAAGGCTAGCTTTTGCTCTGTGTCTGAGATGGCTTGCTTTAAATTCTGTGCAATTTGCTTTATAGTTTTCATTAATTAACTGGTATGGTTGGAGCAACGAAGATATCATTAATAGTCTTCTAGTGGACTTCAAAAATTGCTGAAAGATTCCTCAAGACATACCATTACATGGCAATGAAATCCGCTGTCTAAAAAAACGCTAAAACCGCCTTTTCAGCGGTTATTTTTCAGCGGTTATGATGCGGCAGTCGTAACGACTACCCCTAGGCTTTGCCTCATAAAATTATAACTTTAGCGCATTCAAACGTCAAGACACGGACAATCAATTGAGGTACCCAGGTGATGGGGAGCAAATTTTAATCCTAATTTCCCCACCCAAAAGCCGATCGCCCTCCATCCCCCGACACTACAGCAAACGGCCGATCGCACGCCCCCGTTCTCCCAATCTCAAAATTTCCTGACATTTTTCTTGCCAAGTCGAAGTCATTACGAGTATGATTTAACAAGAAGCAAAAAAGAGAGCCGCCATGAGGATAGAAGAAATTCCCCTCAACCAGATTCGCCGGCCCCTGCCGCGAGTCAACGACCAAACCAAAGTAGCCGCCCTCATGGAATCCATCCGCGAGGTAGGCTTAAACGAACCCATCGATGTGCTAGAAGTAGATGGTCAGTATTACGGATTTTCCGGCTGTCATCGATACGAAGCTTGCCAGCGTCTCGGTTTAGAAACTATCCGCTGTAAAGTCCGCCGAGCTCCCCGTGCCGTGTTGCAGATGCACTTAGCTTGAGCCTGTCAACAGAAATTCACAACAGGCAAATATTCGATCGCCCAAACCGTTCTCAGATATTCGATCGACAATCACTACTAACAAGGGAAAAACCTATGACTACCAACAACCACAAACAACACCTTTACCCAACGCGCATCGATATGTCAGCCGGCACGCGATCGAACGTAGTCGGGCTGCTCAACGCCACGCTGGCAACGACTCTAGACTTGAAAACTCAAGTCAAGCAAGCTCACTGGAATGTCAAAGGCATGGACTTCTACCAGTTGCATTTGTTGTTTGACGAAATGGCCACAGAACTCGAAGAATACGTTGATACGGTTGCCGAACGGGTGACAGCTTTGGGCGGTTTGGCTGTAGGAACCGCGCGCACAGCCGCCGCAGATTCGATTTTGCCAGAATTTCCTTTCGATATTTTAGATGGCAAAGAGTATGTGACTGCTTTGGCCGATCGCTACGCGCCCTACGCCCAACACCTGCGAGTTGCTATCGACAAAGCATCAGAACTCGGTGACGCAGATACAGCGGATCTCTACACCGAAATTTCGCGTGCAATTGACAAACGTTTGTGGTTCCTAGAAGCCCATTTGCAAGGATCTGCGACAACTCCAACAGCCGCCGCCCCGGAAAAAGCAGCCGTCAGATAGCCAACTGTCAATAATTGAACTTGCATCTTCATAAATCGCGAGACTATTTTGGGGTGGGCCGAAAAGCCCGCCCCAAAAATGTATTTTAATAAGACTCCCGACAGTTTACGATCGAGCATATGTCCATTTACTAATTTGGATGACTTTTTCGTGGCAGCTAATATTCCAGATTATGCTCCTCAACTGCAACGCCTGATACAACAGGTCGGGCTTTCGAGCGATCGAGAACTCAGCCAAAAAGCAGGAGTTTCCGAACTTCAGCTAAGTCGCCTGCGCAGGGGCTTAGCTTTGCAAACCCGAGCCGACATCCTGCTCAAAATCAGTCAAGCTTTGCAAATTTCATTAAACGAACTACTCGCTGCATTGGCGCCAGACTACGTAGAGTTAGAATCGCCCGCACCCACAGCAATAGAACAGGAATATCAGCGATTGCAAAGTACGATCGAACAGCAGCGATCGTCCTTGATGCAGGAATTCCAGCTTTCTAGCTTGCAAATATTAGAATCTTGGATGTTGCAGTGGCCGACTGCTGCGAGCAAAGCCCAGGAAAATCACCATTTGCCAGCGGTGAAATTGCTGCCTTTGATGCGTCCGGTCGAGAAATTATTGCAGGAATGGGGGGTAGAGGCGATCGCCCCAGTGGGAGCCGAGTTGCCCTACAACCCCCAACAGCACCAGTTGATCGAAGGAACAGCCCAGCTCGGAGAACCCGTCAAAGTTCGCTACACAGGCTACAGACAAGGCGACAAACTCCTCTACCGCGCCAAAGTTAGCCCTATTTGAGCTATTGTTATTTGTTAATTAGCGATCGTTCTGAATAACAAGGATAACCTAATGTCTCAATTGATTGTAGCCAATATTGCTGCCCCTTTCGTGCTGTCGCAAACTGGTAGTATCTGGCTTTTTGTCAGCATTATTCCCGTTGAAATGCTGGTTATTTTTCTGTGTTTAAAATTTTCAGGAATTGCCATTAATTTTTCCAGATTGTTTGAGGTCGTTTTAGTGGCAAATAGTGCGACTTCTATGTTAGGAATTCCTCTGGTACCTAGCCTTCTTTCACCTCAAGGACTTCTTCTTAATTCACCTAATAGTATTGCTAGCTTCATTAGCATAGTTTTACTGATTGGCTTTATGTTCTCTTTTACCATTGAAGCTGTAATTTATGGAATATTTTTTGCCGCCAATAGAAGTTTTCAATTGTCAAAATGTCAAATAATACGATTTTCCTTACTTAGCAATTTAGCAAGTTACATAATTTTTTTGTCGGCTCTTACTAGCCTTAATTATAATAATGGTGGGAGTCCATTTTTAATACCGAATCCTCAAAGAATAGTTACGGAATTGAGAAGATTCGTCATACCAACTTATATTAGTGTTCAGAAAGACTTCTACCACAACAAAAACCGCTTTGCTTATAATAGGGAAGAATTCAAATTAAATGAAAAATCACATTTGTTTTTTGAATCAGAAAGAAATAAATATTCATTGATTTATAAATTTTATCGATTAGATATTCAGGGCGATGTAACGACAGCTAATTTCACAGCGGCGAGCCAAACAAAGAATCTCAAAAGTTACCGATTGACAATATTTGTTATTAAAGACAAGGATAAAGACCAATTCATTCAAGGCATTTGTGAAACTGACTTGCCATCGATGACTGCTCCTGAGATACCGCAACTGGTTGATGGTGCCTTTCAATGTTCTCCTGGTTCCTCAGATACAAGCGATCAATTTAGATTGCGCGCTCGATAAAAAATCGACGGCGTAAAGAAACGGATAGTTGTCATTTTGAATAACAAGGATAACCTAATGTATCAACTGATTATAGCCAATGTAGCGGCCCCTTTCGTTCTATCACAAACTGGTAATATCTTGGTTTTTGTCAGCATTATTCCCGTTGAGATGCTAGTTATTTTTCTGTGTTTGAAATTTTCAGAAATTACCATTGATTTGTCCAGGTTATTCATCACAGTTTTAGTGGCAAATATTGCTACTTCTCTTGTAGGAATTCCTCTTTTATTTAACCTTACTACTTTAGTTTTTCTAGCTCAGATTGGGACAATAATTTTACTAATTAGCTTCCTGATTTCTTTTTGTATTGAATCGGGAATTCATGACATTTTTTTAAAAGATGAATATATTCCGAAATGCAAAATCGTCCAATTTTCTTGCCTCAGCAATTTGGCGAGTTACATAATTTTTTTCTTGGCTCTTAATTTTACTTATTTTGGCGATTATTTTAACAATGGTGAAAGTCCATTTTTAACACCTAATCCTAGAATGATATCCTCGGAAGTGAGATGGGGTATACACAATTATATTAACTTCCAGAAAAGATTCTACTATGACAAAAACCGCTTGGCTAATAATTGGGAAGAATTAAAATTTCCTAAGTCAAAAGAAAGTAGATCTGGATTTCATCAATATGATTTTCAGGGAGATGCAACGAAAGCTAATTTCACAGCCACGAGCAAAAGAAAGGATTTCACAAGTTACCGAGCCACAATATTTGTTATTAAAGAGAAGGACAATTACCAATTAATTCAAGGCATTTGTGAAACTGACAAGCCATCAATGACAGCTCCTGAGATACCGCAACTGGTTGATGGTAAATTTCAATGTCCTCTTGGTTCCTCAGATAAAAGCGATCGATTGTGATTGCGCGATCGATAAAAAATCGACAGCGCAAAGAAACGATGTTTCTGACCAAAAGTGTTAACTTTCAACTGCTATATCTAATCCAATGCCAAACTATCAACATAAATTTCGGTTGCCCCAACCAACTATTTACCTTTCTGCTATTTCCCTCTCCTTAATTCTTGGTATTGCTCACGGTTTAGCTGATGCAGCCGCGGGGTTTCTGTTAGGAAGTTTGCCCCGCACGATGTCTTTAGAGCAAGCAAGTGGGCTGATTATTCTCTACAACATTCTGGGTTTTGGGTATCAGCCATTGGCGGGAATGCTGACCGATAAATTCCAACGTCCTCGTCTAGCTGTTTTGGGGGGATTGTTTTCGCTTTTATTGGCATTAGCGATCGCTCAATGGCATTCTCAACTAGCTATAATCTTAGCAGGAATTGGTTCAGCCGCTTTTCATGTAGGTGGCGGCGCTTTAGCATTAACTGCTACTCCTAATCGTACTACTGGCCCGGGAATTTTTGCCGCACCAGGAGCGATCGGTTTAACATTAGGTGGTGCGTGGGGATTGACGGGTTACGAAGTTAGCTTGCCAATAGTAATACTGCTCGGTTTAATGATGGCGCTCGTTGCCATAATTGACTTGTCAAAATATGAGGTGTTCTCCCATGACCAGGCTCTGTCTGGGAAGGAAACAATCGAAAATATCCAAGTAGATGACTGGGTTTTATTGGTACTACTGAGCGCGATCGCGCTCACTTCCACCGTCTGGACTAGCTTCCAGTTCCTCTTACAAATGCATCTCAATCAGCTCGTTGCGATCGCCTTTGTCGCCGGTATTGCCAAAGTCTTTGGCGGTATTCTCGCACAGCGCTGGGGCTGGAGGCGCTACACAATTGTTTCCCTCACAATTGCCGCAGTTTTATTATTATTTTACCCACCAAATTACCTCACTTTAATTCTTGGTTTAGCACTACTCCAGTCGAGTATTCCTGTCACCCTCGCCGCCACAGCCAAAATTATGCCACAACAGCCAGCCACAGCCACAGGTTTGGCACTCGGACTCGCGATTATCATCGGCGGTATTCCAGTGATTGGTGGTTTGAGCGAGATCGCTGGGATACCGGCTGTTTCCGCTTTGATTGTTATGGTATCTGCTCTGTCGCTGTGGTGGGTGTTGAAATCGAAAATTATGCTAAGTCGATGAAAAGTCGAAGAGGTCAATCTCCCGCTATGGAATGCAGACAGCCCCAATACCTATAAATTCAGTCGCAAACATCCATTGTGGACTTTACCGCACAGCTATTGGGTGGGCAGTCAACGCCGATGCTAAGGGCGCTCTGAAGATATTGAGGAAGCAGACAAGTAAGCTGAATCAGTTTCTGGGACTGTTTAGAGGCTGCTGGGCGCTGCCTTTAAGAGTGAAAATGTCTTAGAAATCCCACTCTTTAATTTGGATCGGAGTCCATCTCGCAGCTATACTAGCGTAGTCTGGTTAGTAATTCTGATATTCCCACCGCAAAATATGAGTCCTGTAGTTAAAATTATTCAGCCCTCTGGCATTTTAGACGGCACCAAGGCAAGTCAATTCCGCCAAGAGATTAGCGACTTAGTGGAAGCGGGAGCCGATGTGGTATTGATCGACTTCCAAGATGTGACATTTATGGATAGTTCTGGCTTGGGTGCTTTAGTTTTGGCGCTCAAAACAGTCCGGGCTGCTGGAAGTCAATTGGTTGTCTGTTCTATCAACGAGCAAATCCGCATTTTATTTGAACTCACCAGCATGGATCGAGTTTTCGAGATATTTTCGACCCGCGATGCTTTTAATAGCAAAATTCTCTCTGCTAACTAAATGTTTTGGCTGCTGACGAATGGCTATTTGGTCAAAGATATGCAGCCATTCGTCAGTTAGCCAAAGTTTACTTTTAGTAAAGACCAATCATCGTCAAAAACCGCTTTAGCATTCAGTTTTTGAGTGTATCTCAAAACCAGCTCTAACTGGTCGGCAGTTCCACCGTTGTAAGCTGCTAGCAGGTCGATGAAAGGTTCAAGCCCCCAGATATTGCCGTCAGGTTGGTGGATCTCGTATACCCCGTCGCTAAAAATGTAGAGAGTGCTCAAATCCTCGACATCGCAGCAATTATCGACATAGGGGGCATCTGGGAACATCCCGACCGGCATTCCGGGGGTTTTTAATTGCTGGACTTTAGGATTGCTGGTGGGGGATTGGGAAATCAACACGGCTGGGGGATGACCGGCGCTGGCGTAAACTAATTTGCGATCGATCCGGTTGTAAACGCCGTACCAGATGGTGAAATACTTGTCATTTTGGTAGCTCATCTGGAAGGTGGTGTTGAGAGCCCGCAAAACGTCGCTGGGTTTGTAGTAGTCAATGTTTGGCAGCGTGCGCGATCGCAGCAAATTCAGCACGGCCACAGAAGGCAGTGCCGCCCGCAAACCGTGACCGGCTACGTCTAGCAAGTAAATCGCCAAATAATCGGCATCCAGCCAGTTGTAGTCGAAGCAATCTCCCCCCAACTGCCGAGAGGGAATGAATTTAGCCTCGATGCTAAAAGGTTTCGTCATCGGATCTGGCAGCAGTGATTGCACGTACTCGGCAGCCTCAGCTAACTCTGCTTCCAGATTTTGCTTGGCAATTTTCAAGTCTCGGCTGAGTTGGTGCAGCCGCAATCCGGCGCGGACTCTGGCTTGCAATTCGTTGAGTTCGATCGGCTTTGAGATAAAATCGTCGGCACCGGCGTCGAGCCCTTTGACTCGATCGGCGATCGAACCCAAAGAAGTTAACAAAAAGAATTGCGTAGTTGACAGATCCGGATCTGCCTTGACTCGACGGCAAACATCAATGCCGGTCAAGCGCGGCATAATCCAATCACAAATTATCAGAGCCGGACGCAATTTTTGCGCCTGCGCTACACCGTCTTCGCCATTGCTTGCTACTGTGACTTCGTAACCCTGTTTTTTCAGAGTTCTTCTCAGCAGTTCTTGAACAACAGTATCATCGTCAATAACCAGAATTTGAAACATGGGCACTCAGGTACTACGTTTTTCAAGGTCTGGGGGTCATTAAAAATATATCCTGTCAGCGCGCTTGTCTGAGATTGAGTATAGTCTACTGACATCGCTTTTCAGGTAAATGCTTTTGCCTGCCAGCCATCAACTTCAATTTACCTTTAAATTTGATGCAAATTTTGGCTAGGTCGAACTTCACCCCCAGTTTACACTCTGAATATAAACTTTGATAGAATTTTTTGGGCAGCAGGGCGAATTGACATCGGGGCGGGAATTCTGGTATCGTGTACAACTAACCAGTGGATTTGACATTTACTTTCCTAGCAGCAAAAGCTAGTATGCCGAAAGCTCATTGGCTGGATGCGGCGTGTGTGGGTCTGGTTGAATCGCTCGAAGTCATGACCTCAAAGCCTTTGCTCATCGTGGCTAAAGGACATGGCACTCGACAGATGTGCGGTACAAATAAATTTGGCTTTTCGACTCGTCATCGTTCAAGAGTTCAAATCCACAAAGGCTTGCAGACTGGTGATATTGTCAAAGCGATGGTTATCGCAGGCAAAAAAGTCGGCTCGTTCGTATATGGGACGGGTTCTTTGCCGTGTATCCGGTAGTTTTGATATTGTCACGACCGTTGGAAGAGTGGCAGGGATTGGTTATAAATATTGCAGTGCGATTCACAAAAAAGATGGTTATTCCTATGAATTTTAGGCGACGGTCGAAGTCGCAACCGCTTTCCTCCCCATGTCTAAAGCCAGAGGCTTCTCGCTCGTTTTATGGTGATTGAATTAAAAGGTTGATCCACAGTAGTTAATTTCCTAACAATCATTGATATTTGCCAACAAATGCAATATCTTTGATTTATAGTATACATACCGCTTAGAAAAGCCGTCGAATTTCTAGGATTGTATCCAAACACTTTAAGGAAGTATGCAGATGAAGGGCAGATCAAATCAATCAAAAATGGAGCAGGACAACGCCTCTACGACGTTGACTCCTACCAAAAAGATGGAAGCATCTGCTCAGTCATCTGCTATTGTCGAGTCAGTAGTGCCAAGCAAAAAGACGACCTCCAAAGACAAGTTGAATTTATTCGGCAGCGATACCCCAACTCAGAAATTATCCAAGATATTGGATCGGGACTCAACTTCAATAGAAAACGACTGCAAGCCCTACTGGTCAGATTTATGCGCGGGGATCAGCTTACAGTTGTTATTGCCTATCGAGACATCTAAAGCAGATTCGGATTTGAACTTTTCGAGTTTATGGCAAAACAAAACGGTGGATCGATCCTGGTTCTCGCAAATCCTGTTCACTGCGCAGAGTCCGAACTCACAGCCGATATTCTTGCCATCCTTCATGGCGACCGTTGTCGAATGCACAAAGAGCGAAGTTACAGCAAGAAAATCAAAGAAGATCCGACTATTCCTAAAGCCTGAGCAAAAAGCAATACTTAAGCAGTGGTTTGGCGTAAGTCGTTACGTCTACAACACAACGATTAAGTATTTGCAGCAGCCAAACACTAAAGCCAATTGGATGTCAATTAAAACAGGCATACTTAATGGACTGCCTGACTGGGCAAAACCAGTACCATTTCAAATTAAATCGATTGCCATTAAGGATGCTTGCGCGACTGTCAAAAAAGCTAAAGCAGATTTCAAGAAGACTGGTAAAATTTGTGTTTGCAAGTTTCGCAGTCGAAAAGATACAAAGCAATCTCTTTATATTCCAAAATCGGCAATTGGGTCAAAAGGAATTTATTACACAAAACTGGGTCAGTCAAAGCTGAAAGAGGCATTACCCAAAGACTTCAGTGATGGACGGTTAACGCTTGCTTACAGTGAGTATTACATTGTTATATCTGAAGAAGTGCAACCACGTCAGACCGATAACCAAGGTCGTGTGGTTGCCTTAGACCCCGGTGTCAGAACGTTCATGACCTTCTTTTCTGAGTATTCTTATGGATGGCTTGGAAATGATTCTAATCTTTTGATTCAAAAGTTGTGTTTTAGGTTAGACAAGTTGATCTCAAGGATGAGCAAAACCTCTAGTCAGCAACGCCAAAGATTCAGGAAAGCAGCAGATAGATTAAAGTCTAAGATTCAACATCTTGTCAAAGAGTTGCATCACAAGACTGCTAAATTTTTAGTGGATAATTTTGACGTGATATTGCTTCCATCGTTTGAGTCTTCTCGAATGGTGAGCAAGTCACGTCGTAAGATTCGTTCTAAGACTGTTCGTCAAATGCTGACCCTGAGTCATTATCAGTTCAAAAAACATCTAAAGTGGAAAGCTTGGGAGCAGGGCAAAGTTGCTTTAACTTCTATCAATGAAGCTTACACTTCAAAGACTGTTTCATGGACTGGAGAAGTCAAAAAGATTGGTGGTAGTAGAACGATTAAAGATTCTGATGGAAATCAGATGAACCGGGATCTAAATGGTGCTCGTGGGATATTCCTTCGGGCATTGGTTGATACGCCTTGGTTGAAAAGCTTTTTAGCGATTTGACTTATGTGTTTGTTAGTAAACGTTAGCAAAAAAGTATCGGTTCCAAAAAGTTGCAAGTCTTAAAGAAAGCGGATCTTCAAGTCAATACTGGTCTGAGTGCTTTAGACCCTGTTTTGTCGTGGTTTTCACGATTGTACGACCCGCAAATTCCTACAAGTGTGTGGATACGCTGTCAGTTGGCTTTGGCTGAGGGCTTTACAAATGCAGTGCGTCACGCCCACGAGGGCAAGCCGCCGAATTTGCCTGTTGACATTGAGGTGGCGGTGTGGGCTGAATCTTTAGAGATAAAAATTTGGGATTCTGGGGCTCCGTTTGATTTAGAGCAAAAAATTCAAGATATGTCGGAAAAAATCGATCCTGAAGCTACAGGCGGGCGGGGTCTAAAGTTGATGAAAGACATCGCAGACAGTCTCAGCTATAGGAGAACGGCTGATGGTAGGAACTGTCTGTCGATCGTCAAAAATTATACTCCTATCTCAACCACGAACGATGAATCTGATATTTTGGAACTGCCGGAGGAACTTTTGGGTTAATGGACTACCAGCAGCTTTTAAACGCGGGACATAGGGTTCAACCACAGCAGAATTGTCCGTTTTAATTGATTTAGTTCTCGATATACTTCTTGTTTTACCCATTGACCGATCGCGTCGAATGGTGTAAAAATTTGACCAACAGGCCAGCTAACATCTTGACCCAAGGGCGTTTGATGGTTGCCGGCTAGAGTCTGAACTGTAATCATGTCGGAAAATCTTTGTTTTAGCAGACCATTTAAAAGCAGGGTTTGGTCAATGTTGTCGCTGTTAAATTTGACTAAAAGGTTGCGCCGGATTTTGTAGCTATCTTGTACGATGCGATTGGTGTCTTGTGGGGAAGGGGTAAACTCTACGTTAAAGACGGGGGAAATTTGCTCGACCATCGGGATTGCTTCGGATGCCGGATAATTGTTGAAAGAGATCAGAATGTTGCCGGCTCTTTCTATGTCAAACACAGAA
>ENA-OBIT01000822-OBIT01000822.1-metagenomes-genome-assembly--contig:-NODE-822-length-12735-cov-9.7545_pt1 | contig 12735 bp, 10 predicted proteins | sample MGYA00153386_OBIT01 | MGnify analysis MGYA00153386
AAGCGTTCGCGCTGGCGATAAGTATAAATCGAAATCTCACTGAGCATCCGTTCGTGGAGCAATTCATCCGGTTGTAATTGTACTTCGCAGAAATACACCATCCCAAATGGATTTGGCGGCACGAATACTCCATCCATCCGAAACGAAGTTTCCTTAACTTCTACCGAATCAAAACTATAGCGATCGGCATCGATCGGTGGTTGAGAAATTAGCTCAAATAATAGAGTAGGTGACTGTCTAAATAATTGATAGAAAATTGTATCGCGACGCATAAATATCAATATATATTGTCGAATATTTTATCATTAAAAGATATTTATCGCGAGTAAAAACTGCTATTTGTATCACACGATCGTTATTATTCGATCGATCGCTTTTTAATCACAAGAGCGACTAAAGATAGCAGCCAAATTAATGCGCCTAAACCAGCAATTCCAAATAGACCTAAAGACCATAATGGATAGGCACTTAATAATAATGCCGCGAGCGCACTAAATCCAGTCAAGCACAAGTAGCCAAGATTATAGATGACTAAATAAAGCCGCCTAATTAAGCTGTTTGCGGTTTGCGATCGGATCGAAATTTCAATTTCTTTTTGCTCCAATCGTTGCTCTAGTTGTTGGATTAGTAACGCCTTAGCACTAGGCTTAGTTAATTTATGTTTGAGATAACTAATTGCTTGTTTGCTGAGTTTACTAATGATATTACCACGTTCAGAAATGGCGACGTTTCTAATAAAAGGTTGTGCTGCGACAACTAAATTGTACTCTGGATCTAATGTCCGAGCGATCCCGTCGAGTGTAGATAAAGCTTTAATAATAAAGCTCATTTCTGGGGACATCTTAAATGGTTGCTGCACAAAAAGTGTGGTAATTTCACTCTTGATCCGATCGAATTCGCGGATATCGACTGGTCGATCGGTAAAACGTTCGAGGATGAATTCGATCGTGCGTTTAATCGGGCGCATATCCTCAACTTCTTCGATCAATCCTAGCTCGATTAAGTTATCCGTCACAGCAACACCATCTTTTTGGATTACCGCCCAAAATGTGTCAATCATCCGATCGGTAGAGATGTGTTTTAACTCTGCCATCATTCCAAAATCATAGACAACTAATCTACCGTCAGCCATAATTGCCATATTACCAGGATGCGGATCGGCTTGAAAAAATCCATCTACTAGTAATTGTTTGAGATAGCAACAGATGCCTAATTGATTAATTTGTTTGGGGTTAAAACCACAGGCTTCTAAGGTAATGCGATCGTCAATTTTTATCCCTGGTAGGTAGCTCATTGTCAATACCTTACCCGTCGTATACTTCCAATAAATTTCTGGTGCAGTAACTAGTTTATCTGCTTTAAAATTTGCTCTAAATCGCTCGGCATTCTGACCTTCTTTGGTGTATTCTATTTCTTGAAACAGGAGTGTAAAAAATTCTAGATAGATCGCTCTGAGTTCGATCGATCTCTTCTTTGGGAGGACTCGATCGACCCACCACAATAATTTCTCAATTACTTCAAAATCTAGTTCAAATAATCGCTGCAAACCTGGACGTTGCACCTTAATTACAACATCTGTACCCGCTGGTAATCTGGCTCTATGTACCTGTCCCAAACTTGCAGCCGCGATCGGAATTTGGTCGAATTCGGCAAACAATATGTCGAGTGGAGCACCGAGTTCTGTTTCAATAATCCCGATGGCTTCGGCGACGCTAAAAGCAGGTACTCGATCTTGTAATTGACTCAGTGCTTCAGTATAAATCGGTGGAAAAAAGTCAACTCTTGTAGACAGAGATTGACCGATTTTAATAAAAGTTGGCCCCAATCCGATCGCGGTATTGACTAATTTCTGAGCGCGGCGGCGGTGATATCGCGCGTTTGTAGTAGGGAAGATCGCATCTCGCAGCAGATCTAGCCCCAGTCCAATTGCAGCGGTAAAAATATCATATTGTCTAGCTAGGGGTGAATATTTAGCCTTCTGCCACCGAAACCTGTGCGGAAATTGGATCTGACTGGTAGCGACTACCGAGCTGGGCAAATCTGGCAATCTTTGCCGTCGCGATCCGAATCTCCACATAGCGGATTGCTTCCTCAATCTAATGACGTTCGAGTACTGTTGGGATGGTAACAGTGAAGCAGGTTTTGGCGATATTCGTGCCGCTGGCAACGCGTCTACCTGTGCCTAAGGGCAAGTTATCGCCAACACCCTGAGGTGTCAACAATTGTACTACAGGTTCGCTCGTCACGGTAATAGTACCTTGGATGTGTTCTACCATCGATTTTACCAGTGCTAAACCTAATCCAGTCCCCGCGATCGCTTGTTGAGTAGTACCAGTACCGCGCCGGAATCGCTCAAATAGACTGAGTAGATCTTCGCTAGAAATTGGTTGGCTGAGATTGGCAATCTTGAAAATCGCTTGTTGTGGATCGATCGTCAGCCAAACTTCTACCATCGTCTTTGGAATGGCAAACTTACCTGCATTTACTAGTAATTCCTCCAAAATATGTTTGAGACTATCAGCATCAGTTTGGATTTTGGGGGAGATCTGAGGTAGATGGAGAGACAGTTTTAGGGATCTACTTTGTTGCCATCGATCGGCTACAATTGTCGCTTGCTCGGTGATAAACTGATTGAGAGCCATCTGCTGGGGTCGAAATTCTAGTTGTCTCGATTCCAACTGTTGCAGTTTGAGGATATCGTTAACTAGCTTGATTTCGCGCTGACACTGCTCGTCCAAAATATCTAGATACTGCTGCCGTCGCTCTGGATCGACATCGGTTTGGCGCAACATTTTGATGGCTAGAGACATACTCGTGAGTGGTGTCCGTAACTCATGACTGATGTTACTAATAAACTCATCTTTAAGTTCGTTAGCTTGACTTAATTTTTCCATGCGTTTGCGGCCGACATCATGTAATTTAGCCTGAAGCTGTAGACTGGTTTGAACTTGGGATGTGCGATTGGCGATCGCTGTACGAGCTTGTTGCAGAGTTTTTCGCTGGAGTCTAGCTAGGGCAATTTGATAAACCTGGCACTGGAGCAATTTTAATTCGACTGGATGCCAATGACGAGATCGATCGTGTTGGAGTACCAACCAACCCCAGATCGCCGCAGTGGGTTCGCGATCGGGAATTGTGGCTCCCATCAACGGGATCATCGCAATACTTGGGAGCCTGTCGTCTTGAAAGATTGCTCGATCGGTTGGAGTACTCTGGATATTACCATCGAAAATAGTTGGATTCGGTGCATTCGCCAATGCTGTTTGGCACAAGTAAGAATCCTCTAATAGAAAGGATGACGGTAATGGTGGGAGAAGAGCTTTTTTCCGCACATCGATCGTCGTCACAATCTGAATCTGGGTAGCAGTTTTGGCAGATGCTACCGTGGGTTCAGGCGATGGTGAGCTGGGCTGTGGTGTCAGTGGACGATCCCACTCGTCGATTTCTTGCGATGATTCATCCTCAGTCTTGATGACAGTAGTTGGTGGTTTGGGCAGAAGATCGCTAGTTTTGAGAGTCAACACCAGTCCGCGTTTTAGCTGTAATGCTTCTACCATGTCCGATACAGCAAGTTCAAATAGTCGATCGATCTGTTGATTTTCGACAATTGCCTGAGTCAGTCGATGATGTAATTTAGGGTAAATCTGCGAGATCTGCGCCTGCATCTGAAGATCTGCCTCAATTAAAGCTACCCCAACGTAGTCAGCCACAATTTGGAATACCAACTTTGTTTCGCGGTACCATTCCACACCCTTTGTCGCCACTACCAAGCAACCAGTTACCTCCCCTTGGTTGCGAGTTTCTACCAACATCACCTGATAATCAGGGAGTAATGGCATCCGCCACTGAGTTGGTGTCGGTGCGAGGGGAATCTTCTGATGAGCTAATTGACTCGAAATCGAATTGGTACGATGGCTGACACAGGCACTAGCAGCAATCCGCACCACCCCTTGGGATACATATTGCACGATGGCTGACACAGGCACTAGCAGCAATCCGCACCACCCCTGGGGATACATATTGCAATACCCAGCAGCCGTCCGCTGCGAAGTTATTAGCTACCGATTGAGCTAATAGAGATAGCACCTGTGTTCGATCTTCACTAGCCGCCAAGGGCTGGACGATCTGGAGAATGCGTTGTCCGAAATAATCAATTTCGCGGGAATCCTGCATGAGTAGTCCATCAGATGAGCGGCGGGTGTAGATACTAGATCTACCCATTTATTGTGCCATACTGCTCGATCGCAGTTAATGGTCTAAGTGAGGATCTATCTATCTACACTAAGTATGCCCAGAGATCGAGGCATTGTTGATTATTTCTAGATTTTCATCTGTAACTTTTTATTACACATTGCTAGAGATCGGCTTGGCGGAGGGTTTTGACCCATTTTAGCCGTTTGGGAAAAATTGCCATCCGCGCGATCGCCAACGGCATCACCACCAGCCAGTGGAGAATAAACAGCGAGCCAACGGCAGTTTGGCTAACTAGTCTGGCGATACTCACCGTCCGATTGGCTTGCTGATAACTCCGTCGCAATCCCACCCAAGTTGCCCACAGGGGGAGAGCCACACCCAGCGAAGCCGTCATCGGTAGCAACAGGGGGGGATGTTTGAGCCACAATGCCATCAGGAAATCGGGGATACCTGCGGGTGGAAGGAGATATTGAATCGATAGGAAGGAGAGCAGATCGAGCGTTTTTTTCGTGCCCATGCGATTGCTGGCGATCGCGTCCCAGTAGTCGAGATAGCGTTGAAATCCGCCTTCCGCCCAGCGGTTACGTTGATGCCAGAGAGCTTTGAAGGTAGTTACGCCCTCCTCACCCACAGGCGGATAGGGCATCAATTCGATGTCCCATCCAGTCAGATGGAGCCGAATTGTCAGATCTAGATCGTCAGTGATCGTCTGTTCATTCCAGCCGTCACAACTATCTAACGCTGTACGGCGGACAAATTGACCGTTACCGCGTAGTTCACCAATGCCACCGCCACTTGTACGTTGCTGTTGAAGATAGGCATCTAGAGCCATTTCTGCCCGCTGTCCGCGCGTGAGAAAATTTGTGTCGCTATTGACGATCGCTTTGCGGAGTTGGATCGCGCCGACGGTTTCGGATTGGAAGTAGGCGAGGACTTGGTACAGAAAATCAGGAGTAACTTGGGCATCAGCATCAAAAACGCCGATAATCTCGCCCTGCATCAGCGATAGGACTTGATTGAGGGCACCAGATTTACCACCTGTAGCCTGCTCGGTGCGGTGGAGTACTTGCAGTTGGGGATACTTTTGGGCGAGTCGATCTAATATTTCTGGAGTGCGATCGGAACTACGATCGTCGATCGCCCACACTTCATAGCGATCGATGGGATAATCCAGACTACACAAACTCTCTACCAAACTAGTAATCACTGCTGCTTCATTTTTGGCAGCAATCGCTAGGGAAATAAATGGATAAGTCTGAGGTGGAATAAATAATGGCGGTGGAGCTACTTTGGTAGCGACTAGTTTTAGTGCCCGCAGACAAAAGATACTCGCGATCGCCCATGCTAAGATATAGCCCCAACTAATCAGATGTAACGCCACAACTCCCACCCACACACTCCCCAGGATCGTCGCTGCTTTGAGTCGTCGATAACCCATCCCTACAGACCAATCGATCGTTGGTTCGGTCAGATTTTCAATGGTCAACTGTAAGCTGCGATCGGTCATGTTGAGCGGGATAAAAGTTGGTAAATATGAGCGAGCACGAAATTACGATCGACCAAACCTTACATAGTCTGGTTCTCATTCGCCTATTTACACATCTTAACCCGACTGGGCATGACTGCGCTCATTAACAGTTGAAAGTTGACAGTTGACAGTTGACAGCGAAAAGTGCGTTCTTGGGGCGCGAAGCTCTAGGGGGGAAGCTTCCCCCCTAGAGCTTCGCTTCTTTGCCCAAGTGAAGCACCTTTTCAAGACAGCGATTCGCCGCACGTAGGGTTCCATAATCACAATCCGCCTAAAGACCGGAAGCTCTAAACTCCTGCTTTTCGGTAAATTTCAACACTATTTATTACAGCTAGCCGAGTGCAGGGAGCTGAGTTAGGATCGCGCTCGAATGGCTATAGATGGCGATCGGATTTTACCGCATCTACTCCCGATCGATCTGTCGAGCATAGATTCTAGATGTCTATGGCTGATGCGGGATCTAATTCCCAGCGATCGAGATCGCGCCGTTCGAGCATTTCCTCAGTATCCAGCGGCGAATCATCATCGACGGCAATTCCCGCCGCCTTAGCTAATTGTTCGGTGTCATTTTGATTGGTAACTGCGGTTGTCCCACCAACGGCTTCGTCGCCATTAACCTCTGCTCGATAAGCATCATCGGCATCATCTTCTGGATCTGCACCGATTAATGAATTCGATCGTGGATCGTTCATACACTTCTTCCCTTAATTCAAAATTGACACAACCCACCACCAACTCAGGTATAGAGCATCCAAAATTGATGATTTCTTCTACTTTATCTAAAACTCTAGGTACAGCTATCTTCCTTTAGGAAGAACCTGTCTCAAACAATCTTACTAGGAGACTTCGCTGTCAACTGTCAACTGTTTAACCCACAGTCAGCGAATCGGTACTAAGCTTGGGACTAGGTGGAGCTGGTTGCTTGGTAACAGCTTTGAGCGTATAGCTAAAAGCCAATAGGCGCAACCATAGGCGTGGAGATGTAGATTCAAGCCAGGGTTGGATTTGAGTAGCTAGAGCTGGAATCCAACCGCTAAACAGGAAATTGACGATCGCATCTAAACCAAAAATTATATAGCTACCCAACCACCGGAAAATATCCTTAGCACCAGCGATTTTCCAGATCCACCAGAGTAGAGCGGGATTCTGACTAGCAGCTTTGAGTGCAAGTCGATTGAAAGTCACCCAATCGGTACGATCCTTGATAAAGGTATCGGCGACTGCTGGCGGTTCATTTGCCAACAATCCGAAGAAAGTATTGAGCGTCGCATTAATTCGCGCTGGTGGTAACGACATTCCCGTCGGTACCATCATCCCCTTAGAAAATAGCCACGTCACCGCGACATTGCTCTGATAAGCGCGGATCTGGTTGAGCGCAGATCGATCGAGTAAATCGTGCTTGAGTGCGGTATCGAGCAGGTGAGTCAATCGGGGGAGATTGCGAACTAAAGAACCAAATCCAGTGAAAACTAGCGGTGATTGGAGTGAGGCGGCATCGCCGATGGCAATCAAGCGATCGAATGCTACCACTCGATCGCTACTACTGACCGTAAAGTGTCCGGGGATATAGCCAAATGTCGGCTTCCGCCAGACTAGTTTATCGAGATCGCACCGCCGATACTCCGGCAAAATCGTGAAGAAATCCTCATACATTTCCAACAATGAGCCAGGATTTTCGGGATTTACCTGATGGTAGTGGAATAAATAAACCACGATCTCTTCCCCCGCACCTGGAAATAACTCCCAAATTAATTGTCGTCCCCGCGAGATATCCCCGTGACTGAATAACACATCCCCATATTTGGCATCCCACACTTGAGGCTCGAACCCACTAGCGATCGCCGCCCCCACTGTAGGACATACACTATCAAAAGCGTGGACACCATTCAACTGCCACGCGATCGGCGAAGCCGTACCCATCGCATCTACCAGCAGTCTGCCGCGTGCTATTCTCGTTTCCCCAGTCGGTAAATGCTGGCTAGTCACGACCGTTTCCTGCGCCGACACATCAGCGCGGCTAAATTCAGTCTCATCCCAGATTTCCCCACCTGCTTGACGCAATTTATCCCCACACACGCGCAATAATGCTTCGGAATCTAGACAAATATTCAGCACTGTCGGAGTAGACAATACCTTCGCCTGACAATTTGGGGGATTATTAGCATCAAAAAACTTACTAAACCCATCCACATATTCCCGCGCAATTACCCCTTCAAACTCAGCCGGAGTAAATAAATCTAAATCTATCAGCCGTTGAAATTCATCGCGAGAAATATTCCACTCCCGATTCATCCGCCCAAATGGTAGGCGTTCGAGCAACAACACCCGATAACCCAATCTCGCCATCACCGCCGCATGGATGACACCCAATGCACCACCAATGTAGATGAGATCGTATTTAGGAGTAGATAGCGGCGTTAAATTTGACTCATTCCGAAATAATACCTGCTTGGGCTGCTGAGGATTTTTGACCCCTTCTCGCCAACGTTTTTCCCACCAATATACCCGCTGAAGATCCGCCTCCCCGTTGGGCATCTTCCGAAAATATTTAACCGTCGTCGGGTAATATGGTGCCAACGCCTCAAAAATTGACTGGTGAGGATCTATCTCTGGTGGCGCGGGATGAGTTGTGGGAAATTCTTGACGGACTTTTGTAGTCAAATCTCGCAGGATCTCACCTTCGCCAGCAATCGCTCGATCTGCCCAGCGAAATACTTTCAGATATGTAGTCCGTTGCAATGACCACACAAAAATTGATAATTCGGGGCTGGGCGTTATTGCTGTAGCTGCTGGAAATTGCAACCTCAACCCTTGAGGGGTAATCACCGATACTCCTAGATTTGGCTGCCATTCTTGCTGCAACCACGATCGCACTCGATCTGTATCGGGTGTAGGTATTTCAATATAAAGCAGTTCCATCAGTACGGGAGTATATAGGGAGTGTAGGAGTGTGGGGGCGGGTGTTGTAGAAAATGAAAGATTATTCAATTTGAAACCAGTTCGATCGCATCAACTTCCAACTAAAATCTAAAGTAGACGGACACCCCAAACATATTCGCAGAACACCAGTTAGTTAGATATTCGATCGACCACCCATCTCTCCAAGGAATGCCAAAGGGGTCGATCGATCTTGGCTTCACCAGTTATTCTATTGTACTAAATAAACTCGCTCGTTTCGCTCAAATCCCATGCACTTAATTCTCTATAGCAAAATCGGCTGCCATCTGTGTGAAGGCTTACAAGAAAAACTAGCACAAATTACCGATCTTGACATTCAGCTTGAAATCCGCGAAATTACTACCAATCCCGACTGGTTCGATCGCTATCAATACGAGATCCCTGTATTATGTTTACAAGCTGAGGGCACCGAACGACCCATTCCCCGTTTTTCGCCCCGCGCTGGTGTCCCTCAAGTGCAGCAAATGTTGCAGAAATACTTGGCATCAGTTGATAGTTGATAGTTGATAGTTGACAGTTGACAGTTGACAGTTGATAGTTGACAGAACGCTTAGGACACTCTAAATCGAGTCCGCTCGGGACTTTGCATCGGCGACGACGATTTGCGGCTTGCGCTCCGTCTTCGACGGGTTTAGCGACAAGACACAATCGTTGTGTCCTAATAGCCTTGGCGATTGCCATTACAGTTGTTTTGAGGATATTCATTTACCATCACTTATGAAACTACGCGAACTTCTGACTCAAAGCCAAATCAGCTACTCCAGCGAACATCCAAATCTAGAACTAGAAGTAACTGGCTTAAAAACTAACTCCCATGCCTGTACCGCTGGAGACTTGTTTATTGGGATGCCAGGTACTAGAGTTGATGGCGGTGAATTTTGGCAAGGTGCGATCGCCTCAGGAGCCATCGGAGCCGTAGTTTCACCCACCGCCGCCGCCGTACATCCCCCCAGCAGTTCCGAAAATGTCATCGTCGCCGTAGACATGGTAGCGGCTTGTGCGGCTCTAGCTAGTAACTTTTACGATCGTCCCGCCAATACCCTCAAAATGGTCGGTGTCACTGGGACAAATGGCAAAACCACTACCACCCACATCATCGAATATTTACTCGCTCAGGCGCAGATACCCACAGCCCTGATCGGTACCCTTTATACTCGCTGGCAAGGCTATCAAAAAACGGCGAGTCACACCACCCCCTTCGCTGTCGATCTCCAACAGCAACTAGCCCAAGCTCTCAGGGCGGGGAGTCAAGTAGCACTGATGGAAGTCAGTTCTCACGCCTTAGATCAGGGGCGGGTGATGGGTTGTCCGTTCGATGTGGGAGTATTTACCAATCTCACTCAGGATCACTTGGATTATCACCAGAATCTAGAGAATTATTTCCAAGCCAAGGCACTATTATTTAGCGATAAATATCTGACTGGACGAGCGATCGTCAATCTCGATGATGAGTATGGTAAAAGATTGATTAGTCAGCTCCCCGCCGCACGAGTCTGGAGCTACAGTACCACCGATTCATCTGCCGATCTCTGGACGAGTGAGCTGGAATATCAACAAACCGGAGTCAAAGGCAAACTCCATACACCCCAGGGTGAAATCACCTTCAGCTCCCCGCTCGTTGGCGACTACAACCTCGAAAACTTCCTAGCTGCGGTGGGGACAAGTTTACACCTGGGGATGGGATTAGAGCGGATCGTCGCAGCAATGGAGGACTTTCCAGGTGTACCCGGACGGATGGAAAGAGTCCAAGTCTCACCCCAACAAAATATCACCGCGATCGTGGATTATGCCCACACGCCCGATAGTTTGGAAAGTCTGCTCACAGCCGCACGTCCCTTCATTCATGGTAAGGTGATCTGTGTATTTGGTTGTGGCGGCGATCGCGATCGCACCAAACGCCCCCAAATGGGTAAAATTGCCGCCGAACTTGCCGATTTAGTAGTCGTCACATCCGATAATCCACGTACCGAAGATCCCGCTCGCATCCTCGCGGATGTCGTAGCCGGAATTCACCGCACAGCAGGTATCGAAGTCATTGCCGATCGATCGCAAGCAATTGCTCGCGCCATTTCGATCGCCGAAGCTGGTGATGGAGTCCTAATTGCTGGCAAAGGACATGAAGATTATCAAATCCTCGGCACTGAAAAAATCCATTTTGACGATCGCGAACAAGCCCGTGCTGCTCTTACTAAAAAATTTGGTTAATGGAAAAACCCCCTACTTTAGAACTCAGCTTAGGTGACTTGAAAGATGAATTAATCGAGCACCTAATGCAAGAGTTGTGTACGCCATTAACTAATATTAAAACAGCTCTCAAATTACTCGAATCTCCAGTCCTCAAGCAACCACAACGGCAAAGATATCTGGGACTAATTCGCGGTGAATGCGATCGCCAAAACTCGCTAATTAACGGTGTAACTAGACTCATAGCACTCGATCGAATATTGTCAACAGAGTCTGCACCAACGGATCGGGCTGGTATAGTCTCAATTGAGCTGTCTCAAATTATTCCAGGAATAGTCAGTACCTATCAACCATTGGCAGCAGAAAAAGGGATTAGATTGGGTTATACTGTACCTGACAATTTACCTTCAGCGATCTTTGTAGAAACGTGGTTGCGACAAGTTGCGATCGACTTAATACACAATAGCATCAAATATACACCCAGCGGTGGACAAGTTTTTGTACAAGCTTCCGTGCAAGGTGAATATGTTCAATTAGAGTTTCGCGATACAGGGATCGGGATTCCACCAGCAGAGATTCCTAAAATTTTTAATCGCTTTTATCGCATCCGTAGTTCAGCAGATCCAGACAATAATGGTGCAGGTTTAGGTTTGACGATCGTCCAAAATATTCTCCTCCGTTGTGGCGGCTCGATCTCAGTTACCAGTCAAGTCGGTGTGGGATCTAAGTTTCGGGTACTATTGCCGACTAGGAGTTAGGGCGGGAATCGGGAGTGAGGGTGTCTCAAAAGTTCTGAGCCTAAAAACTTAAACCTAACGTCTAAAACCTAACTGCTAATATCTCAGCCCTAATCCCTCAAGCTTAATCCCTCGTGCGTATACCTAAATTCAGATTCTTCTTAGTCCGATCGATTAGAATCCTCTTGATGGGTTGTGTCCTCGTATTCCTGGGTAGTATTTACGTCCACAAAATCGAACCCAATTGGCTTGAAGTTACCCAAATTGAGATTAAGTTACCTAAATTAGACCGAGTATTTGATGGTTATCGGATCGTTCAAATTACCGATCTCCATGCTGGCGATGGGATCGATCGTGCCCAGCTAGAGCGAGTTGTTGATGCTGTCAATGCCCAAAACCCAGACTTGGTAGTCATCACGGGCGATCACGTCAGTCGATTGCCCAGACAACATGTAGAGTTATTAGACACTTTAGCCAAATTAGATCCTCGAGATCGTACCCTTTCCGTCATGGGTAATCATGATGTGTATAACGATCCTACACCGATCCGCACCGCGATCGCCCAAGCAGGAATTACGTTGCTCGAAAATACCATTTATACTGTCAAACGCGATCGCGCGACACTGCATATTGCTGGCGTTGGTGATGTCTTTGCCCAACAAGCCAAACTCGATCGCGTCCTCGCCCAATTACCCCCCACTGGAGCCGCAATTATGCTGGCTCACGAACCAGATTTCGCCGATGACACCGCCGCAACTGGGCGATTTGGGCTCCAACTATCTGGACACTCTCACGGCGGACAGATCCGCATCCCCTTCTACGGCGGCTACCTGCCTGAATACGCTCGAAAATATCCCTTGGGACGCTACCAGGTGGGAGACATGATTCAGTACACCAGCAGGGGGATTGGGATGATTAAAATTTACGGTCGGTTTAACTGTCGTCCAGAGATTTCAGTGTTTACACTAGTGGCTAGTCGTCGATCGACAGAATAATGTTAATAATGTGTTAACAGTGACAAATAAATTGTTAGTTTACCGAAGCGCAGGGGTTTAGAGTCTCCCACCTAAAGGTGGATTGTTTTTAGGCTGGGGATTGCCCAGCCTAAAAACTTCGCTGTCAACTGTCAACTGT
>ENA-OBIT01000825-OBIT01000825.1-metagenomes-genome-assembly--contig:-NODE-825-length-12702-cov-5.33897_pt1 | contig 12702 bp, 9 predicted proteins | sample MGYA00153386_OBIT01 | MGnify analysis MGYA00153386
GAGCATTGCCCGAACTGCGGCGGCTCGATGAACATCATCGCGGCGATCCTAGTGTCATTACACATAAATAACGGAACATGTATAAACTTCTGATCTCGCCACTCGACGCTCAAAGGTGTAGTCATGCGCCAGACGGAAATGCATCTGAGAGAGGGCGATCGTCTTATCGTCGAGCGGGTTCGCGGGCAGGGAGTTCATCACTCCCGCGAGATCAACCGAGCCCATGTGCTTTCGTGCCTGGACAGGGGCGTGCCCGAGGCGCAGATCATTGCGGTGCTGGGGCTGGGCCGTACGGCGCTGTGGCGCGCTCGCGCAGCGTATCTGGAAGGTGGGCTGGATCTGGCGTTGTTCGACATTGCACGTCCTGGGCGCCCGCGCAAGTACGACACCGCCGTGGAGGCGCAAGTCACGGCATTGGCATGCTCGGAACCGCCGGCTGGGCGCAAGCGCTGGACCGTCGTCGAGCTCGAGCAAGCCGCCCGACGCGAATTGGGCATGGCGCAACTAAGCCGAGAGACGGTGCGCCGCATGTTAAAAAAAACGATCTCAAACCCTGGCGCCGGCTGATGTGGTGCGTCGGCGAACTCACCCTCGAGTACCGCCAGCGCATGTACCACCTGTTGTCGCTGTATGCGCAACCGCTGAACCCACGCGAGCCCGTCGTCTGCATCGACGAGAAGAGCCTGCAACTCATTGCCCACAGCCGAAGGCCGCTGCCGATGTCGCCGGCCAATCCTGCCAAGGACGACTACGAGTACGTGCGCCACGGCACTACCAACCTGTTCGTCGCCGTCGAGCCCAAGGCCGGCCACCGCGAGGTTTCGGTGACCGCGCGCCGTACGAAGCCCGATTTCGTCACGTTCGTCAGCGAACTTCTGCAAGGCACCTACGCTTCGGCCAAGCGCGTTCATCTGGTCCTGGACAATTTAAACACCCACTTTCGCAAGAGCTTTGAAGATGTCCTGGGTGTTCGTGCCGCTACCAAGCTTCTGCGCCGGGTGCGCTTTCACTACACCCCCAAACATGCAAGCTGGCTGAACATGGCCGAGATCGAGATTGGCATCCTTACGCGCCAGTGCCTGGACCGACGGATTCCCGATCGCGACACCCTCAGCAGCGAAGTGGCCGCTTGGCAGTGCCAGCGAAACGACCAGCGAAGAGCTATCGAGTGGACCTTCACTCGACAGGATGCTGATAGCAAGCTCGCCGGGCATTATGTTCCGTTACTTACGTGTTGATGTACTAGAACGGGTTGCGGTTGGCGCGGCTCGTGGCCAGGCTGCCCAGTTGGGCCTGCCCGCCTGCCGACAGCCGTGTGCCGTCGGCCCACAAGTACTGGTTGGCGTCGCCGTTGGTCACCAGGGTGGCCGTGGTGCAATTCGGCAACGGCGTGGCGCAGGCCCCGTCGGTGATGTTCGCAAAGCCGAAGGAGGCTGGCGAGCGGTTGATCACCTGCACCTGCAGGTCGAACTGCACCAGGCCGATGAACCGGCCGTCCAGCCGCAGCTTGACGCCGAGCTGTTCGTTGTAGGCGGTGCTCAGTCGCGAGATCAGCGCCGCGCGGTCGGTGTCCGTGAACAGAGCCTTCTGCGCGCGTGCCCAGGGCGACAGGCCCATGTCGGGAATGGTCGACACCACCACTTTGGAGCCCAGGTCGACCAGGCGGTTGACGATGGCCGCCGTGCGTTCTCCTCGAGCGCGGGCATCGGCCAGCAGCGCGGCTTCTGAACGTGCCGGGTACTGGCCGTGCAACTCGACGATGTCGTTCACGCCGACCAGCACCGTGGAAATGTCCTTGTCGCGAAAGCCCCCGGCGGCGACTTGCGCAGCCACCTGGTCGGCCACGTCAGCCACGCGGGCGCCCACGGCAGCGTAGGAGCGCGCCTTGATATCCGCCCTCGCGGTAGGGTTGCATTCGGCCAGCACGAAGCCGTAGAAGGCCGCCATCTGCTGCGTCCAGATCGGCAACGCGTTGCAGTTGACCGTGCCGTCGGTGGCCAGGCCGTTGACGGCGTAATTGCGGCCGGCCGGGGTCAGGGCACTGGCGTCGTCGCCGAAGGCGAAGTAGCGCTGTGCCAGGAACGGTTCGGATTGCGAGGTGCCACCGCCACAAGCGGCCACCAGGCCCAGCGCCATCACGGCGCCCAGGCCGGCCGCGGCCCGGCGGATTCGCGAGGCGGGCATGCTGCTGAAGATCATCTGTGCTCCGAAACGGCTGCTGTGCGGGTGGGATGGCTAAAGATATGAACCCTTGGTGCGATTCAGGCGATTCAGGCGCCTGTATCGCTTGCGGCACGTTGCAAGCGATCGCTGACAGCGTCCCATTCGGGCCCGGCCGGCGGCTGTTCAACCCAGAGTTGCGCCACGCCGGCGTCGTCGAAGTCGCGCATCACGCCGAAGAGTTCATGTGCCACTGCGGCCGCGCTGGCCGGCATCTGTCGCCACAACCAACCCGACCCCATGGGAGGTCTCGACTGAGAATATACCCCGACCCCCTGCGCGACCCCGCCCGCGCCGGCCGGCCCGGCCGCCAGGCGCGCCACCAGCGCAGCGGTGGCCAGCAGGCTGACGCGGGCTTGCGGTGCGTAGTGCGCAGCCAGCGTGCCGGGGGCCCGCGGCGACGACGCATCGGGCGCGGCCAGCGGCTGGCCGAGCACAATTTCGATGTCGCGTCTGGAAAGCTGTCCGGGTCGCAACAGAGTTGGCTGCGCGCGCGTGCAGTCGACGATGGCCGACTCGATGCCGTGCAGGCACGGGCCACCGTCCAGCACATGCAGGCCCGGGCCGAACTCGCGCCTGACGTGTGCTGCGGTGGTGGGACTGACGCGGCCGAAACGGTTGGCACTGGGCCCGGCCACACCGGGCACGCCCAGCAGCGCGGCCTCGCGCAGCAGCGCCAGGGCCATCGGGTGCGCCGGCATGCGCAGGCCGATGCTGGCCTGGCCCCCGGCGGCTGCCGACGCACGCGCCGGGTGACGGGGCACGATCAACGTCAGCGGCCCGGGCCAGAAAGCCGCCATCAGGCGCTGCGCCAGATCGCCCGAGTGCGGACCGAAAGCCAGGGCCGCGTCGACGCTGGCCACGTGCACGATGAGCGGGTGGTCTGCGGGCCGGCCCTTGGCCGCGTAGATGCGCCGGACCGCCGCGTCGTCATCGGCCCGCGCGCCCAATCCGTATACGGTCTCGGTGGGGAAGGCCACCAGTTCGCCGGCTGCCAGCAATCCAGCCGCCGCCCGCACGGCGGCGGCGGCTTCGGGCCCTTCAGCCGGATGCTGCGGCTGCATTCCCCAGCCCTTCAGAACGGCGCCAGCCCCAGCAGTGCTGCGGCCCGCAGTGCCGTGGCACGCGCCGCGGCCGCGTCGGGCGCCGTCACCGTGAGATGCCCCATCTTGCGACCGCGCCGCGGCTCGGCCTTGCCGTACAGGTGCAGGTGAATCCCCGGCAGCGCCAGAACGGCAGCCCAGTCGGGCGTGCGCGCCGGGGCGTCGGACGCGGCACCGAACCACAAGTCGCCCAGCAGGTTGAGCATGACCGCAGCCGAGTGCTGGCGCGGCGCCACCAGCGGCCAGCCGACCAGGGTGCGCAGTTGCAGGTCGAACTGCGACACATCGCAGGCGTCGATGCTGTAGTGCCCCGAGTTGTGCGGCCGCGGCGCCATCTCGTTGGCCACCAACGAACCGTCGTCCAGCACGAAGAACTCGACGCACAGCACACCTACGTACTGCAGGGCTTCGGCCATGCGCCCGGCCAGCACCACGGCGCGTGCGGCGACATCGGCTTCGATGTCGGGCGCCGGAACCTGGGTGACGGCCAGGATGCCGGCGCGGTGCAGGTTCTGCTGCACGGGGAGATGAACTGCTCGACCGTCGGCGCCGCGCGCCACGATGACGCTAATCTCATGGCGCAGCGGCAAGCGCTGCTCCAGCACGCACGGTGCCTGCCCAAGGGAAGCCCAGGCCGCGGGCAATTCATCGAGCGTGGACACGTCGGCCTGCCCCTTGCCGTCGTAGCCCAGGCTGGCGGTCTTCAGGATGCCCGGCAACAGCGCCGACATGCTGGCGTTGGCCGTGTCATGCGCCGTCTGCACCAAAGCATGCGGCGCGCAGGGCACGCCGGCGGCTGCGAAGGCCAGCTTCTCGCGCGCCCGGTGTTGGCAGATTTCCACGGCATCGGCGGCTGGTGCGACCGCGCAGGTCCGCGCCAGTTCGCGCAACGCAAGTGCCGGCACGTTCTCGAACTCGGTGGTGACTGCGCCGCACAGGCGCTGCAACTCAGCCAGTGCGTGGGCGTCGGTGTACGCGGCCTGGAGGTGGATATCGGCGGCCGAACCGGCGGGGCTGGCAACGTCGGGCTCCAGCACGGCCACGCGGAAGCCCCGGGCTTGCGCCGCGTGCACGAACATGCGACCGAGCTGCCCGCCGCCCAGCACCCCCAGCATTGCCGGCTCGACAGACGGCATCAGCCCAGGTCCTGCGACATCGCGCGGGCCGCATCGGTCTGGCGGGCGCGAAAGTCCTGCAAGCGCAGCAGCAGCGCGGGGTCTTCGTGGGCCAGCATCGCCACGGCAAACAGCGCCGCGTTGGCCGCTCCCGCCGGCCCGATGGCAAACGTCGCCACGGGGATGCCCTTGGGCATCTGCACGATGGAGTAGAGCGAATCCAACCCGCTGAGCTGCTTGCTGGCCACCGGCACCCCCAGCACCGGCACGGTGGTCTTCGCAGCCAACATGCCCGGCAGATGCGCCGCCCCCCCCGCCCCCGCGATCAACGCCCGCAACCCGCGCGCTGCGGCCTGCTCGGCAAATCGAAACATGTCGTCCGGCATGCGGTGCGCGGACAAGACCTGCTTTTCATAAGCCACATCAAATTCATCCAGAACGTCAGCCGCAGCCCGCATGGTTTCCCAGTCGCTGAACGAGCCCATTAGGAGGGCGATGAGGGGAGTGCGCATACGATTGAATAAATAGCCCTAAGGCAACACTGACTGGAACGGAGAGATCAGTGTTTCAAGTGTTGAAATCTGAGTTTTGTGACCAGCCAAAGCTAATGCCAAAGGCTGTTCTAACTCGGCAGCTTTGTGCAAAAGTCCGCAGGACTTGTAAGCCTCTTTAATCGACAAATAGATTACGACTCTGTCACCGACATCGTAATTCTTGAGGTCCAGCGACAAAACATCGTCCAGCAAAATCATTGACGACTCAATCGCTTTCAACTCAGCAAAGCAAAGCGCTAAGTCCGCCTTGAGGATGCTGGCTTGGGACGTCAAGGGCCTAACGTCAGCAGACAACAACAGCGCCTCAATCGCGGGCTTTGCAGAAGAAAAATTTCTTTGAAGCATCAGAACCCCAACTCGCGATGTCTCTAACAAATGATCTAGAGACCGAAGTCGGGCTACTGCCTGATAGTTTATCGCAGACTGCACTTCACCAGACATTAAGCGAACTTGATCATCAGATTGAATTTGGACCGCTGATCCCAGCCTTGCCACAAATACGCGCAGGGCGGACCTGTTGTACGTCAACGCGCCAACAAACGCTTGGTCGCCAAGCTCAACTGCAGCGCCGCGAGCGCGTTCGTACCAAAGCTGCGCGAATTCAGGGTTGCCAGAATACAGGTGCGCGTCGCCCAGCAACATTGAAACCCTGCAAACGGCAGGCAAGTTCGATTTATCAAGTGCATTTAAGCAGATGCTAATTGCATCCGACATCTCAACATATCTATTGTTATTGAAGTGAATATGCGCCAACCAAGCTGAGGTTAGAGCAATGAGATCCTTATGTCCTGAGGCAACGCTCAGCAACCTCGCTCGCGCAAGGCGATCCATTGCGCCAGGACTTAGCTCTCGAAAGTAGAGGAGCAGACCCTCAATGCACATGATCAAGATCGAGACTCGGACATTACGCCCATCACTAAACGTGCACCTCAGCTCGACCCTTAGGCGCTCGGCTTCCTCAAACTCTCCAACACGCGCCCAATAACATGCCAACTCTGCAGTAAGCATTGCGCGAGACAAGGTGTCGATGCTTGACTCAATTTGGGCGATTAGTCTTTTAACATAGGGAGCAGCCAATTTGACATCTCCTAAAAGATCTCAGGCGGGGTAGAAAGCCAAAGACTTTAAGTCTTGACAGTCAAATTAAACTTGGCATTGGCCAAGAAAAAGAGCCCAGTAAAAACCGGGCTCTCGCAAACGTTAAGACTGATGGAGCTAGACGCTACCAGTCACGACCAACAGTTAGGGCTTGTTTCCTGTGGGAAACGGCCAAGCTGCTGCCGGGCTCAACGTAGTTTTCGCTGCAGCAGGTGCTGCAGGCGCAGCGGGCGCTGGGGGCGCCGCCTTCTTTGCTGCTTTCTTGGCTGCGGGCTTCTTGGCCGTCGGCTTCTTGGCCGTCGCGGCCTTTTTCGCGGGCGCAGCCTTCTTGGCCGCTGCCTGCTTTGCCGGCGCGGCGGCCTTCTTAGCCGGTGCGGCCTTCTTCGCAGGCGCCGCCTTCTTGGCCGGAGCTGCCTTCTTCGCGGGGGCCGCCTTCTTGGCCGGTGCCGCCTTCTTCGCGGGAGCTGCCTTCTTGGCAGGCATCGCCTTCTTGGCCGGTGCGGCCTTCTTCGCCGGAGCCGCCTTCTTGGCCGGTGCGGCCTTCTTCGCCGGAGCTGCCTTCTTTGGTGCAGCCTTCTTGGCCGGAGCGGCCTTTTTCGCAGTTGCCATAACGATCTCCTTGATCAAGTTACAAAAAACTCTGTGCCACAGCTGGCAGCACAGAGATTCATCGTCCGGCGGTCGACCGACGGGCAGGTGCCCGGCAGCGGTGCCGCGGTGCGATGAATGGGGTCACGAGCACGGCGTTCATTCGGGTCTGTTGCCTTTTCGCCTGGGCTCGTCATTCTTGATCTCTCACCGGCTCGCCATACGCCCATCGGCCGAGGCCGAGGCGTGGGTCGAGCCCTTGCGGGGTCGCACTGGGTGACTGCGGTTCAGTCCCATGCCAGTGCGCCACCTGTCTGATAGTCGATCACACGTGTTTCGAAGAAGTTGCGTTCCTTCTTCAAGTCGATCATTTCGCTCATCCAAGGAAACGGGTTCTCTTCGTTCGGATACAGCGCTTCCATGCCGATCTGCGTGGCACGTCGGTTGGCGATGTAGCGCAGGTAGCCCTTGAACATCGACGCGTTCATCCCCAGCACGCCGCGCGGCATGGTGTCTTCGGCATAGCGGTATTCCAGCGCCACGGCTTGTTCGAACAAGGCCTTGATCTCGGCCTTGAATTCCGGGGTCCACAGGTGCGGGTTCTCGAGCTTGATCTGGTTGATGAGGTCGATGCCGAAATTGCAGTGCATGGATTCGTCGCGCAGGATGTACTGGTACTGCTCGGCAGCCCCCGTCATCTTGTTCTGGCGGCCCAACGCCAGGATCTGCGTGAAGCCGACGTAGAAGAACAACCCTTCCATCAGGCACGCAAACACGATCAGGCTCTTCAGCAGCGTTTGGTCGGTCTCGGGCGTGCCGGTGTGGAAGTGCGGGTCCATGATCGCGTCGATGAACGGGATCAGGAACTCGTCCTTCTCGCGGATCGACGCGACTTCGTGGTACGCGTTGAAGATCTCGCTTTCGTCCAGGCCGAGCGACTCGACGATGTACTGGTACGCGTGCGTGTGGATCGCTTCTTCGAAAGCCTGGCGCAATAGGAACTGCCGGCATTCGGGCGCGGTGATGTGGCGGTAGGTACCGAGCACGATGTTGTTGGCCGCCAGCGAATCGGCGGTGACGAAAAAGCCGAGGTTGCGCTTGACGATGCGGCGCTCGTCGTCGGTCAGGCCGTTTGGGTCCTTCCATGTCGCGATGTCGCGCGACATGTTGACTTCGTTGGGCATCCAGTGATTGGCGCAACTGGCAAGGTACTTCTCCCACGCCCACTTGTACTTGAAGGGCACCAACTGGTTGACGTCGGTGCGGCCGTTGATGATTCGCTTGTCTGCGGCGTTTACGCGCCGGGCGCCGTCCTGTTGCATGGCAATCACGGGCGGCGCTGCAACCGCGACAGCGGCCTTGGCTGCGGGTGCCGTGAAGCCGGTCATCGCGGCAGCCACGGCGCCTTGACCGGACGACAAGGCCTGAAGGGCTGCCCGCACATCCAGTGACGGCGGCAGTGCCGCGACGCCATTTTTGGCGAGGCGCGCAGTGGTTGTTGAGGCTTTGACTTCGTCGTCCCAGACCAGCATTTTTCTATGTCCTGTTTCAAAGTGAATTATCGGAGTGTTGTGCGCGAACACCAAGCACTAGTTGACATCCGGGCCCGTGCGATGTGGTGGCCTCGCATCGACCCACGCAGGTGCAGTGCGACGCTTCACTGACACGCTTCGCAATCCGGGTCGTCGATGGAGCAGAACTTGACGTCGGTGGCGGGCTCGGTGTGTGCCAGCGTGGACACCAACGTGGACACTGCCGCAGCCGATGACACCGCATTCATCGCGCCGCGCGCCACGGTCGACTTCTCGGCATACGTGGCGCTGGTGGTGCGCAGGTAGTAGGTGGTCTTTAAGCCGCGCAGCCAGGCCAGCTTGTAGGTCTCGTCGAGCTTCTTGCCCGAGGCACCGGCCATGTAGATGTTGAGCGACTGGGCTTGATCAATCCACTTCTGGCGCCGCGCCGCGGCCTCGACGAGCCAGGTCGCATCGACCTCGAAGGCGGTGGCGTACAGGCGTTTGAGTTCCTCGGGCACGCGGTCAATCGGCAGCAGCGAGCCATCGAAGTGCTTGAGGTCCATCACCATCACGTCGTCCCACAGGTCGAGCTTCTTCAGGTCACGCACGAGGTACTCGTTGATGACGGTGAATTCGCCCGACAGGTTGGACTTGACCGAAATGTTGCCGAACGACGGCTCGATCGAGGCGTCGACGCCGATGATGTTGGAGATGGTGGCCGTGGGCGCGATGGCCACGCAGTTGGAATTGCGCATGCCGTGCGCCTGGATGCGTGCGCGCAGCGCCGCCCAGTCCAGCGTGGTGGAGCGGTCGACCTGGACGTACTGTCGTCCGTCAGCAGACAGGCCGCGGGCGTCGGCCAACATGTCCAGCGTGTCCTGCGGCAGGATGCCGCGGTCCCACAGACTGCCGCGGTAGCTGCTGTAGCGGCCACGTTCCTCGGCCATTTCGGTGCTGGCCCAATAGGCGTGGTAGCACACGGCTTCCATCGAGCGGTCGGCGAACTCGACGGCCGCATCGCTGGCGTAAGGCACGCGCAACTGATACAGGCAGTCCTGAAAACCCATGATGCCCAGCCCCACCGGGCGGTGGCGCAGGTTGCTGTCGCGTGCCTTCTTCACGGCGTAGTAGTTGATGTCGATGACGTTGTCGAGCATGCGCATCGCCGTGGCCGTGGTCTTCTTCAGCTTGACCTGATCGACCTGCAGCACACCGTCGACGAGCGCCAGATGCTGGGACAGGTTCACGCTGCCCAGGTTGCACACCGCGATCTCGGTATCGCTGGTGTTGAGCGTGATCTCGGTGCACAGGTTGGAGCTGTGCACTACGCCCACATGCTGCTGCGGGCTGCGCACGTTGCAGGCGTCCTTGAAGGTGATCCAGGGGTGGCCGGTCTCGAACAGCATCGACAGCATCTTGCGCCACAGGTCGCGTGCGGCGATGCGCTTGTAGAGCTTGATTTCGCCGCGGTCTGCCTTGGCTTCGTAAGCGGTGTAGGCCTCTTCGAAGGAGCGGCCGAACTTGTCGTGCAGGTCGGGCGTGGTGCTGGGCGAGAACAGCGTCCACTGGCCGCCTTCGACCACGCGGCGCATGAACAGGTCGGGGATCCAGTTGGCGGTGTTCATGTCGTGCGTGCGCCGGCGGTCGTCGCCGGTGTTTTTGCGCAATTCGAGGAACTCCTCCAGGTCAAGGTGCCAGCTCTCCAGATACGCGCACACCGCGCCCTTGCGCTTGCCGCCTTGGTTGACGGCCACTGCCGTGTCGTTGACGACCTTCAGGAACGGCACCACGCCCTGGCTCTTGCCGTTGGTGCCCTTGATGTAGCTGCCTAAAGCGCGCACGCGCGTCCAGTCGTTGCCCAGGCCGCCGGCGAACTTGCTCAGCAGCGCGTTTTCCTTCAGCGCTTCATAGATGCCGTCGAGGTCGTCGGCCACGGTAGTCAGGTAACAGCTGGACAGCTGCGAGCGCCGCGTGCCCGCGTTGAAGAGGGTCGGCGTGCTCGACATGAAGTCGAAGCTGGACAACACGTTGTAGAACTCGATGGCGCGCGCCTCGCGGTCGATCTCGCCCAGCGCCAGGCCCATGGCCACGCGCATGAAGAAGGCCTGCGGCAGCTCGATGCGGGCTTCGTCGATGTGCAGGAAGTAGCGGTCGTACAGCGTCTGCAGACCCAGGTAGTCGAACTGCAAATCGCGGCTGGCGTCCAGCGCCGCACCCAGGCGGGCCAGGTCGAACTGTTGCAGCTTCTCGTCGAGCAACTCGGCCTGCACGCCACGCTTGATGAACTGCGGGAAGTACTCGGCGTAGCGGGTGGTCATCTCGCCCTGGGTGACCTCGCCGCCCAGAATTTCGCGGCGGATCGTGTGCAGCAGCAGCCGTGCCGTGGCGCGGGTGTAGCTGGGGTCCTTCTCGATCAGCGTGCGCGCGGCCAGGATGGCGGCCTTGTAGACGTCGTCGATGGGCACGCCGTCGTACAGGTTGCGGCGGGTCTCAGCCATGATCGGCTCGGCCGTCACCTCGCTGCCCAGCCCGGCGCAGGCCGACTCGACCAGCCCGCGCAGTGCGTCGATGTCCAGCGGCACGCGCTGACCGGCGTCGATGACATGCAGTTCGGCGGGCCGGGTTTCGACCGGCTTGGCCTGGCGCGCACGTTCCTGCGTGCGCCGCTCGCGGTACAGCACGTAAGCGCGCGCCACCTCGTGGTGGCCACTGCGCATCAGGCCGAGCTCGACGTGGTCCTGCACGTCCTCGATGTGGAAGGTTCCGCCACCCGGGCGCGAACGCAGCAGGGCGCGCACGACGCTCTCGGTCAGGCGGTCGACCGTTTCGCGCACGCTGGCCGAGGCGGCGCCCTGCGTGCCGTGCACGGCCAGAAAGGCCTTCATCAGAGCCACGGCGATCTTGTTGGGCTCGAAGCCGACGACCGCGCCGTTGCGCCGGATGATCTGGTAGCCGGCGTACGCCGCAGGTGCCGCGGCAACGCCGCCCTGAGTGGGCTGCGGACGGGCGGCAATGGCGCCTTCGGGTGCGATGTTCAAGGCTTGCTGCATAAGGTTTCCCTTTGATATCTTTGACTTGGGCCCGGCGTGGTGCGGCGAGCCCGCGAAGGGGCGTTTCGATGGCCGCGACGGGCCTCGAGGGACAACGAAATTTGGTTTGTGATTATGACCTGCTGCCACTATATATGGGGGTTACATAGGGTACAAGACGCTACCGCTAGTGTGCGGGGCGGCTTGATTCGTGGGCGCACGGTGGGCTCGAAGCCAGCACCTTGGCGGCGAGCCGCAGGGGACTTGAACCGACCTGCAAGCACCCTCGTCAATGCTTGCGTTTCAGGCCAAAACGGGCTGCAGGCCCGGACGTGCAGGCTCCTGACCTGAGGGCCCCCGAATCAACCTGGTTCGGCGCTGTCGCCGGAATCGCCCGGCCCTTCTGCCGTGCCCACACCCAAACGGGCCATCCGGTAGCGCATCTGCCGCAAGGTCAGGCCCAGACTGGCCCCGGCGGCGGTGCGGTTGTAACGGAAGCGGTCGAGCGCGCGCTCGAGGATGTCGCGTTCCACGCCGTCCAGATAGACAGGCAGGTCGGTGGGCAGGGGCAGGGGCAAGGCGGCAGGCGCCTCGGCCGGAGCTGCCGTGGGGGGGACGGGCGCCGCGCGCACCGTGGGCGTCGCGGACGTTGGATACGCATCGCGGGCCTCGTCGACGTCGAGCAAGGTGTCGGGCAGCCCGAGGTCGGCGAGTTCGATGGTCGGCCCGCCGGAAAGCGCCACGGCACGGTGCAGCAGGTTCTCGAGTTCGCGCACGTTGCCGGGAAAGGCATACCGGCGCAGGCGCTCCAGCGCACCCGGGCCCAGCAAGGGCCGGGGCGAAACACCGGCGTCCCGCGAGATGCGTTCCAGCACGATGTCGCAGATCTCGGCCAGGTCGCCCGTGCGTTCGCGCAGGGGTGGCACATTGATGCGGATCACGTTCAGGCGGTAGTAGAGGTCCTGGCGGAAGCGGCCCGCCTGCACCTCGGCGCCCAAGTCCTTGTGGGTGGCGCTGACCAGCCTGATGTCGACTGGCAACTCGGTCACGCCGCCGACCTGGCGCACCATCCGCTCCTGAATCACCCGCAGCATCTTGGTCTGCATCAGCAAGGGCAGGTCGCCGATTTCGTCGAGGAACAGCGTGCCGCCCTGCGCGGCCTGGAAGAATCCGTCGCGGTCCTCGTGGGCGCCCGTGAACGCGCCCTTGCGCACGCCGAAGAATTCCGATTCAAGCAGGGCCTCGGGAATGGCGCCGCAGTTGACGGCGACGAAAGGGCGCGCATTGCGCGGCGACACATCGTGAATGGCACGTGCCACCAGTTCCTTGCCGGTGCCCGATTCACCTTGCACCAGCACCGGCGCCATGCTGCGCGCCACTTTCTCGACCATGCGGCGAACCTGGTTCATGGCTTCGGACGAACCGACCATGCGCTGCAACGACCGGCCTGCGGGCGCGGTCTCGGCCCCGCGCAGCACCGG
>ENA-OBIT01000827-OBIT01000827.1-metagenomes-genome-assembly--contig:-NODE-827-length-12675-cov-8.97021_pt1 | contig 12675 bp, 8 predicted proteins | sample MGYA00153386_OBIT01 | MGnify analysis MGYA00153386
CAAACTTTTTCGTCGTATTTAAACGCGACAGCCAACTGGTAAAGCTTGTGCGTACTTGCTGCTGAAAATATTTGATTAGGGTTAATAATCGCAATTTTTGCTGCATTATCGAGAATACTGTAACCCGTGGGGACGATCGGCTGAGGCTCGGCCTTGAGCAAGCCCTGGGGGTTGACAACTGCTCCAAAAACTGCTACTCCTTCGAGTTTTTGCGAGCAAGCTGCTGCGGGATAAGCGACATTCACAGGAGTCGGCCCGGTCATTTCCAAGTCGGGATAAGCTTTTTTGAATCTCTCAAACAAAGTAACATAGGTATTTGCAGCAGCAAGCTGTGTCTCCCTGTTGCTGGATATGTTTGAACCCGGTTGTCCGGGCTGTCCTAGCTGTCGCTGTTGGGCTTCAAATTGTTGCCTCCTGATTCTTTCTTCGGGAGTTTCTGCAATCAGATTCCGTTTATTCGGATCTTTTTGAGTCAATTTTGGTACTCCATCTGCCGAAGTCCTAGGGCCAATTGGGAATTCCGGGCTATATACAGGAGCTCCGTCTGGGAATAGGGGGAGTCCGCCTCTGCTGGCGATGGTTCTTTTGAGCGTTTCTGCTTCATCTTCGGAGGGCCCACCAGGAAGCTGGGGTTGTCCAGTGAATGAGGATGGTGGTGGTGGGATATTGCGATCGAAGTTACCGGGTAATGGCGGGAAAATCTGAATGCCACCGGGAGGGGCGGGCGGGATGAAAGTGGGTGTTTTCAGAGACGGGGCTCGGAGATTTTGGGATGGAGTTTTGGAAGGTGCGGTGGCCGTTAAGGGTGGGAGAGGGGAAAAGAATCCAGGAGGGGGCATTCCCGGCGGCAGGGCGGGTAGATTGATGGCACCAGGTGCGGGGGGTAAGGGCGGTGCTAAGTTGGGCGATGGCAGAAGGGGAACTGGTGCGATCGAGAATGGCGTATTGGACGATCGCGGTGGTATGGTTTGCGGTAGGCGACCGGCTTCTGTGGGAGTTAGTTCTACCAAACCCACAGAACCGGACAGATTTTTTGAGGAATTGCCACCGTAGATTATGCTTGAGAGCGTCGGGGCGCTTACTCCGAGCACTCCGTGAAGGCCTACAGAAGCTAAAGCTGCCCACCAAAAAGGCTGGCGCAGCGGTTCGGAAAGGGCGTTGGCTAGGGAGGAAGAGTCAGTCATGACCGTGGGGAATTGGTAATTGGTAATTGGTAATTGGTAACCGATATTTTTTTATGGAGAGCGATGAAAAGTCAAAAATTAGTAATTTAAAAGTATGACTATAACACGATCACCCTCAAAATTGCCCGATCGCCAGCCCCTTCTCATAAACCTACGGCTGCAATACCGTCTTTCATAGCTGGCAAACTGTATTAATTGATTAAACACGGATAAAAGAGTGCGATCGACCGCTGTTTCCAATTCGGTTACAACACCGGATTCATCCGTGGAAGTAATTATTCATTCCCAAATCCCAAATCGATCGATTCACCACCGATAGCGGTAAGTTTTAAAAGGAGCGCCCTCAATGCTGAGCAACTCCATCGGATAAATTGGAGCACCGCTTGCCATATATTGAAACATTTCCCGAACTTCCTCTCCCCGCAGCGACAACTGGTCTAACTCTTTGAGAGAATACCAACCAGCACACAAAGTATACTCGTCGGGCTTGCTCTTGGGCGGTGTCTTATCTTCAGGACGAGCCACAAAAATGACTCGCAGGCGCACATTACCCCTAGGCATCACCGTGTGCTCTACCCTGAGAATTCCTTCAACGATCACAGAAATGCCGGCTTCTTCAACGGTATTGCGCATAGCAGATGCTAGCAAAGTCTCTCCCTTTTCCACTCGCCCTGCTGGGAGATACCACTGCTGATCGTACTTGCGCTCTTGTACCAATAGAAAACGGTCTTCTAAGTGAACGACAACTAGGGTAAAATACAATGTCGGAATCGGCTCGCGAGCCATAGAAGTAGATATTCCCCAAGCAAAAAGTTTAACCAGCGGTAGATGTTAGCAATCCAAAGGATACTTCGGGAAGTGTCTTTGAACTTAAAAAATAGATCGTAGCAGCAGCCGGGCCGCAAAATCTGTAATCTTAAATCTGAAATTGACAATGCCATTACCAACTGTGATTTTACCAGGATATTTTGCTGCTGCTTCCGATTATCGGGAATTAGAAAAATATTTAGTCGATCAAGGTTTTCCCATAGTAACAGTACCACTGACCCAGCGAGATTGGTGGCCAACTTTTGGCGGGCGATCGATGATGCCAATTTTGCGACAGCTCGATCGTACCGTCAAACAAATGTTACAGCAATACGGCGTCTCTCAGATTAATCTTGTCGGTCATTCCGCCGGCGGCTGGATTTCTCGCATCTATTTGGGCGAACAGCCTTACACCATTCACGGCGAAGTGTTTGAAGACGCAGGTTTGTGGAACGCTCACCCTTGCATCCACACTCTCATCACTTTAGGGACACCACACGTGTCTCAAGAGCGCTGGACGCGCAAAAACCTAGATTTCGTCAAAATTAACTATCCGGGGGCTTTTCACCCGCAGGTGCGTTACGTGTGCGCTGCTGGGAAGTCTGTTTTTGGCAAGCGCGGTTTTGGGACTTGGCTGGCTTACAAAAGTTACGAGTTGACTGTGGGGAAGGGCGAAACCTGGGGCGATGGAATTACGCCGATAGAAGCTGCTCATTTGGACGGGGCCGAAAATTTGGTGTTGGAGGGAGTTTGGCATTCGCCTCGCTCTCCGGGGAAGTGGTACGGTTCGCCGGAGGTTTTGCCGGCTTGGATTGGGTATTTGCGGTAGAAATGAATTACCACAGGCGGGACGCCTGTTCCACAAAGCAAGAATCAGAAGGTTGAAAGGAGTCATCAGTCATTAGACTTCTTGCTTTCATTCACTCTGAATCCATTCAACTATCTGCGTTTATCTGTGTTTATCCGCCTTACATCTGCGGTTTATGTATCAATCTCAGACTTATGCAATCTTGTCTATTGCTGGGATGAAGCTTGAGAGTTATTCGAGATGTTTATTGATTCTTTTCCCCGCAAGCCATCAACCAAAAACTCATCATAGATCGATCGTCGCCCGCAGCGACAAATTCATCCCGCGAAATTAGATAACTCTCTATTTCCAACTCGGAAATCAACCCTTATTTGACCAACTGTAAAATGGGCCCGGAGTCAAGCAAAGGTTCAAACGCTTCAATGCCGATGATATCACTGTGGCTGACAACCGCTTCTAAATCGACGTTACCAAACCCAGCTTCTTTGAGAATGCGGCACAGATTTCGCCCGATCGATAAATCGCCGCCCCGCGAGGCCATCACCTGCTTGAATTTCTCCCTGACAATCTGAACAGACCAAGGTGGATTTGTCAACCAAAATAGATCCGCATCGCTATCAATAATCACCAGTTTATCACCCGGTTTTAAGATGCGGAATATTTCTCTGGCTGCTGCGACGGGATCGGGAAGGTGGACGAATAGCAAACGGGCGATCGCAAAATCGAATGTGTCCTCATCCAAACCAGTATCCGCAATTGATGCTTGAATGCGATTTACTCGATCGCCTCCTTTGTCCTCTAAATATTCTACTGCTTTTTCGTGCACTACCGGGTCGATTTCTACCGCTGTTATTGAACTATTTGGCAGTAATTATAACAGTTTTTCGGTGAAAAATCTCGGCCCGCTACCCGCTTCTAAAACATTCATCCCGTCGGTTAAACCGAACCTGTTTAAAGTGCGCGCTTCCTTTTCCCAACTGAGGATAACTTGAGCTTTTAATCGCTGAATTTCTGCCTCAAATTCTAGATTGTACGTGCTGGCTTGATACGAACCTTCTCCTATCATAAAATCATCCTTATTCATTCTTGTAAAGCTCGAATTAAATCTGAATTGCGCTTTAGCGCAATTCTCGTTGCCGACCTCCACAGTCCTTTTTTGCGGACAGATGCAGGACGGAATCCAGATAATGCCTCTATTGTAAGAAGAGGACGGATCACCTAAACTGACGATGTTGTGCGGTAACGATTGAACTATGCCCCAGACTTTACCTCAACCGGAGAAACGAACCTTTTTAGTCGTGGATGACCATGCGATGGTGTTAGGCGGCACGCTTAACATTCTGAGGCAGCAGTATCCACAGGCCGATATTCTGACGGCTTCAACGGCTCAGGAAGCCCTTCAGCAAGTAGCACAGACGACCCCCGATCTCGTGATCGTGGATCTGGTGATGCCAGAGGCGATCGGCGAAACCCCGCAGGCGAATTCAGGGCTTCAACTCCTGAAAACGCTGATGGAACAGTATCCAAGTTTGAATATTGTGGTGCAGAGTGCCCATGTTCGGACTTTGGTTTGGCTGAAACCGTCGATCGACAATCATGAGGGCGGATTCACGGTTGTTGATAAAAGCCAGCCGATTAGAGACTTGCTGGCGATGGTCGATTTGGCGCTGCACGAGCGGATTTGTACACCCAGAGAAATCCGTAATGGGCTGCAACTCAAACCCGCCTGGATGAAGGTGTTGCAATTTGCTTTTCAAGAAAGCTTACAAGATACTGCGATCGCCAAACGGATGATTGTTTCTGAACGTGCTGTGCAATACTACTGGGAAAAGATTCGAGATGTGTTAGAGGTTTATCCCGAACCTGACAAAAATCTGCGGATTCAAACGGAAGTGCGGGCTAGGGAAGCAGGATTGATTGATTAGACATATCCCAAAAAGCCTATCTTGAACAGGCAGGATGCCTGTTCCACAAGAAATATGGTCGATGTCTATTCATGAAGCACGATCGAGGACAAGCAGTGAAAGCAGATATCTCGACTTGGTGGCGCGGATCTCTTCCAGGGTTGATGGTGATTGTCGGTGTGATGATGGCTAGATTGACTGGTGCGCTTCAGTTTTTGGAGTTGGTTGCGTTCGATCGATTTCTGCTGCTGCGTCCCCCTGAGCCAATGGATGAACGGATTGTGATCGTCGGCATTACGGAAGAAGATATTCAACGGGCCAAAACTTATCCGATTCCCGATCGCGAAATTGCCGATTTACTCAAACGGTTGCAAACATATCGACCAATCGCGATCGGGCTGGATATTGTCCGCGATATGCCTGTTGAACCGGGCCATGCTGAACTAACATCGGTGTTTCGCAGCAGTAAAAATGCGATCGGAGTGGAGATTGCTTTGCCCGATCGCAATGGCTTTATCGTCGCACCTCCGCCCGCACTGCGATCGGAACAAGTTGGCTTTGCAGATGCTGTTCTAGATGCCGATGGCTATCAGCGTCGCAGTTTATTGGGTGCTCACAATCCCCAGCAGAAATACCGTTTTTCCTTCGCGATCCGGCTAGCAGAAAGCTATTTAGCAACCCGAAAAATTAAGTTGGGTGATGGAATTCGCGATCGGGAGGCGATGCGATTTGGCAGTATTGAATTGACTAGAGTTCAGCCCAATTCCGGCGGATATGTGGGGGCGGATGCAAATGGCAACCAGATTTTGCTGAATGTTCGCAGTGGGAAAATGCCGTTTCGCGTGCTTTCTCTCTCGCAAATCAAGGCGGGAAAAGTAGATCCGAACTGGATTCGAGGCAAGATTGTGCTGATTGGGATCATGTCTTTTAGTGCGAAGGATCTGGCAAGTTCAGGTGCGATCGCGGGCATCAATCCCGGACGGATTTACGGAGTGGAAATGCAAGCCCACGAAACCAGCCAGATTATTAGCGCGGTGCTGGATGGGCGACCGTTGATTCAGGTTTGGGGAGATGACTGGGAAACGCTCTGGATTGCGGTCTGGGGACTCTTGGGGATGAGTTTGGGGCGATTTCTGCGATCGCCGTGGAAAATTTTGCTCGGGCTCTTAATCGCCAGTATCAGCCCGATCGCGATCTGTTACGGATTAATTCTGTTGGGGTGGTGGGTGCCGATCGTACCTGTATTGCTTGTACTCGTGTTGAATGGGGCTGGGTTGACGGCAGCATTATTTTATCGCCACGAACAGGAATTGCGACTGCGGTTGGAGGAACGTCAATTTGCGATCGAACAAACTTTTAATGCGATTCATAGCGGGCCTTTACAAACATTGGTAGGGATTTTGAGAACTGCTCAGGAGCAAGATCCACCGCCACCATTTTTACCGGATTTGCAACGCCTGAGTCAAGAATTACGGGAAGTTTACGGATCGGTGCAACGAGATGCGATCGCCGATGAACCGCATTTGCGAATGGGAAGTGCGATCGAATTAGCCCTGCAAGCCCCGTTGCATGAATTGCTCTACAAAGTCTATTCCAACACCCTCGAACAAGAACTGCCCTACCTCCAAACAATCAAATTCAAAATAGTGCAGTTCGATCCCTTGAACACCTCGCATCTGCGGTTGGAACACAAGGGAGGACTCTGCCGCTTTCTCGAAGAAGCACTTTGTAATGTCGGCAAACACGCGATCGACGCTACTCGCTTGACTGTAATTTGCGCTCAGGAGGGCGATCTACAAGTGATTCGAGTGGTGGATAATGGCAAGGGGAAACTATCTGATGCAGAATCGGCAATTCAAGATTTAAACACTAACATCCAACCTTCAGGATTAGGAACGCAATTAGCAAACAATTTAGCCAAACAATTAGGCGGAACGTTTCGGCGCTACCAAAATGAACCGAGGGGAACGGTGTGCGAGTTAACCTGGTCAGCCAAACAGCGGTGGTTCTGGTAATACCAAATCTGGGTTAAATATCCCTGTTATGAAGGAGGCGGTTGAAACCGCGTCTACACAAACAAAGTCGGCCTGCGCCGACTAAGAATTCTGTCAACTGTCAACTGTCAACTGTCAACTGTCAACTGTCAACTGTTTATTTGCACCTTCCCGCAAACGAAGCTTGCGGGCAGTCCTCTATTATGTTTTTCTATTGGTAATTAAAGTAAAAGATAGTTACAGGGAGGATTCAGATGATAACTCACGGATTGAAACGTCGAACCATTTACTCTGCGGTCATTACGAGTTTAATCCTGAGTGTTTCCTTCTGGATTCCTCCCGTAGCGCTGGCACAATACACTCCCCCTAAAAAGCCTTCCGCACCGAAAGAAACGGGGACGAATACGACTCGCGGCGGCAGTTGTGAAGGTGATTCATCGGCGGTATTAACTGCCTTGGTGCCGTTTAGCCATGTGGGAGAAACGATTTCTGGGCATCCGACTTTTACCTGGTTTGTACCCGATCGCACTTCTCGTCCCCTGCAATTCCGGCTGTTTACTCGATCGGGACAACTACTCTACAGAACCGAGATGGAGAGTCAGCCAGGAATCATGTCGGTTGCTTTGCCTGCAAATGGGCCCCAACTGTCGATCGGGCAATCCTATCAGTGGCAAGTGGTGTTGGTGTGCGATCGGAATGTTCCTTCGCGGAATGTGGTGGCGGCGGCAGAAATCCAAGTAGTGCAGCCTGCAGAATCGTTGCAGTCTCAACTTGCAGCCGCCCAAACTCCCCAACAGCGGATCGACCTGTATGCCAAGGCCGGGCTGTGGTATGACGCGATCGCCGAAGCGCGCAAAGCCTCTGGGACTTCTCAAAGCCAAGCGTCTGTGCTGGAATTGCTAGATGCTCTGGCTAGTTCGGAAGCTGAACCTTTGAAAGATTGGAGCGATCGCTTGAAGCAAATTAGGGCGATCGAACAACAACGCCAATTCCCGCAACCCAAACCCTAAAATCCCATGCAGCCTTTCTCGCTAACACTGTTTAAATCGAGTAATCGTAAAGTGCGATCGGGCTTCCTGTTTCCCCTCGCCTTTTGCCTGTTGTCTGTTGGCTTTTATATTCCTTCCCATTTTTCACTCCCGGTTGTTGCTCAAACTACGGATGTTAGTCAAGCAGAGGGCGATCGGCTGTTCCGACAGGGCGAACACCAGTATGATACTAGCCAATTTCAAGCAGCGCTGAATTCCTGGCAACAGGCATTGCAAATTTATCGCGCCCTCAAAAACCGCCAAAGAGAAGGTGCAGCATTGGGTAATTTGGGAGCCACTTACCTCTCTCTGGGGAACTATGCCAAAGCGATTGAGTATTCACAGCAGCGCTTAGTCATCGCCCGCGAAATTAAAGACCGCGAAGGGGAAGGTGTAGCACTGGGAAATTTGGGAGGCTCTTACCAATCTCTGGGGAACTATGCCCAAGCCATTGAGTATTTACAGCAATATTTAGCGATCGCCCGCGAAATTAAAGACCGCATTAAGGAAGGTATAGCACTGGGAAATTTGGGAAATACTTACCTCTCTCTGGGGAACTATGCCAAAGCGATTGAGTATTCACAGCAATATTTAGCGATCGCCCGCGAAATTAAAGACCGCCGAGGGGAAGGTATGGCACTGGGCTATTTGGGAAGAGTTTACTACTTGACGAGCAACTATGCCAAAGCCATTGAGTATTCACGGCAGAGTTTAGTCATCGCCCGCGAAATTAAAAACCGCCTTGAGGAAGGTAATGCACTGGGCAATTTGGGAGGCTCTTACCACTCTCTGGGCAACTATGCCCAAGCCATTGAGTATGTACAACAGAGTTTAGCAATCGCCCGCGAAATCAAAAATCGCCACAGTGAAGGTTCATCACTAGGCAATTTGGGAATCGTTTACAACTCTCTAGGCAACTATGACAAAGCCATTGAGTATTCACGGGAGTGGTTAGTCATCGCTCGCGAAACTAAAGACCGCAAAGGGGAAGGTTCAGCACTGGGCGATTTGGGAAACGCTTACTTCTCTCTGGGCAACTATACCAAAGGCATTGAGTATACACAGCAATATCTAGAGATCGCCCGCGAAATTAAATACCGTCTTGGGGAGGGTTTGGCGCTCAACAACCTGGGATGGGCGTTCTTGAAAGCGGACAACCCCATAGAAGCTAAAAAAATACTCATCAATGCCATTCAAGTTTGGGAATCGATGCGTCAAATGCTCGGCTCCAACGACGCGAATAAAGTCTCCATCTTTGAAGGACAAGCTGGCACTTATCTGACTTTACAAAAAGTCCTAGTGGCTCAGAATAACCCGATCGCCGCCTTAGAAATTGCCGAACGGGGACGCGCCCGTGCCTTTGTCGATCTCCTGACAGAACGCTTATCGTCAGGTTCTACCACTCCGGTGATCGCCACTTCTCCGAACGGCGAGCAAATCCGCCAAATTGCCAAAGCACAGAACGCCACTTTGGTGCAGTATTCGATCATCTACGAGAAGTTTGAGATTCAGAGTAAACAAGTAGGGCGAGAATCCGCGCTCTACATCTGGGTAATTCAACCGACAGGCGAAATTACCTTCCGCCAAGTTGACCTCAAACCCCTTTGGCAAAAACACAACGCCTCCCTAACCAACTTAATTATTGGCAATCAAGAATTCCTCGCCGTCCGCAGTCGCAGCAGTTTTGGCTCCACCCAACCCCAACCCGATTTACCGACACTCCATCAACTGCTCATCGATCCCATTGCTAGCCTCCTCCCCAAAGACCCCAACGCCCATGTCATTTTCATTCCCCAAGGTTCCCTGTTCCAGGTGCCCTTCCCCGCCCTGCAAGATGCCAACGGCACTTACTTAATCCAAAAACACACCATTCTCACCGCGCCCTCGATTCAAGTTCTGGCATTAACCCGACAACAGAAGTTAGCACAGAAGCAACCTAACAGTGGTAATGCTCTAGTCTTGGGCAATCCCACCATGCCGAGTGTCTCTCCTTCTCCGGGAGAACCCAAACGGCAATTGTCTGCTCTACCTGGAGCCGAAGCCGAAGCTAGAGCGATCGCCCCTCTGCTCAAAACCCAAGCCATCACAGGCGCACAAGGTACAAAAGCTGCGATCGTCCAACAAATGCCCCAAGCATCGATTATTCACTTAGCCACGCATGGATTGCTGGATGATGTGCGCGGATTGGGAAGTGCGATCGCCCTGGCTCCTTCTGGTAGCGATGACGGCTTATTGACCGCAGAAGAGATTTTTGACATGAAACTGCAAGCAAACTTAGTCGTTTTGAGTGCTTGCAACACAGGAGAAGGCAGAATTACCGGGGATGGAGTAATTGGTTTATCGCGCGCTTTGATTTCCGCAGGAGTGCCGAGTGTGATTGTTTCTTTATGGGCGGTTCCCGATGCGCCGACATCCGAATTGATGCAGTCGTTTTATCAAAATCTTCAGCAAAATCCCGACAAAGCACAGGCATTGCGGCAGGCAATGTTAACCACGATGAAAACTCATCCCGAGCCGCGAGATTGGGCGGCATTTACTCTGATTGGGGAGGCGGAATGAGTTTTTCTGAAGAGCGATCGAACAACAACGCCAACTCCCGCAACCCAAACCCTAAAATCCCATGCAGCCTTTCTCGCTAACACTGTTTAAATCGAGTAATCGTAAAGTGCGATCGGGCTTCCTGTTTCCCCTCGCCTTTTGCCTGTTGTCTGTTGGCTTTTATATTCCTTCCCATTTTTCACTCCCGGTTGTTGCTCAAACTACGGATGTTAGTCAAGCAGAGGGCGATCGGCTGTTTCAGCAGGGGATTCAACAGTATCAGACTCGTCAATTCCCAGCAGCGCTGAATTCCTGGGAACAGGCACTGCAAATTTATCGCACCATCAAAAACCGCCAAGGGGAGGGTAAGGCACTGGGCCTTTTGGGATTCGCTTACAACACTCTGGAGGGCTATGCCAAAGCCATTGAGTATTCACAGCAGAGTTTAGCCATCATCCGTGAAATTAAAGACCGCCAAGGGGAGACTTTCACACTAGGCAATTTGGGAAAGGCTTACCTCAATCTGGGAAACTATGCCAAAGCCATTGAGTATTCAGAGCAAAGTTTAGCGATCGCCCGCGAAATTAAATACCGAAAAGGGGAGGCTTTCGCACTAGGCTTGTTGGAAGTCGCTTACAAATATCTGGGCAACTATACCAAAGTCATTGAGTATGCACAGCAGAGTTTAGCCATCGCGCGCGAAATTAAAGATCGCCTTGGGGAGGGTGGGGCACTGCTCAATTTGGGAGTTGCTTACATCTATCTGGGCAACTATGCCAAAGCGATTGAGTATTCACAGCAAAGTTTAGCGATCGCCCGCGAAATTAAAAACCGCTACGGGGAAGGGAATGCACTGCAAAATTTGGGAATCGCTTACAAATATCTGGGCAACTATGCCAAGGCCATTGAATATGCACAACAACAGTTAATGATCGCCCGCGAAATTAAAGACCGCCAAAAGGAGGGTACAGCACTGGACAATTTGGGAAGTGCTTACCGCTTTCTAGGCGACTATGCCAAAGCCATTGAATATGCACAGCAGAGTTTAGCCATCGCCCGCGAAATTAAAGATCGCTTTGGGGAGGGTGTAGCACTGAGTAATTTGGGACTCGCTTACCACTATCTGGGCAACTATGCCAAAGCCATTGAGTATTCACAGCAACAGTTAGCGATCGCCCGCGAAATTCAAGACCGCCAAAAGGAGGGTGCAGCACTGGGCAATTTGGGAGCCGCTTACTACTACCTGGGCAACTATGCCAAAGCCATTGAATATGCACAGCAACACTTAGCGATCGCCCGCCAAATTAAAGACCGCTACGGAGAAGGCAAGGCACTGGGCAATTTGGGAAACGCTTACCTCTACTTGGGCAACTATGCCAAAGCCATTGAGTATACACAACAGACTTTAACGATCGCCCGCCAAATTAAAGACCGCCAAGGGGAGGGTTTGGCGCTCAACAACCTCGGAGCGATGCTGTTAAAGGCTGACAACCCCACAGAAGCTGAAAAAATTCTGATCGATGCGATTCAAGTTTGGGAATCGCTGCGTCAAATGCTCGGCTCCAACGACGCGAATAAAGTCTCCATCTTTGAAGGACAAGATAAAACTTATCGAGCTTTACAACAAGTCCGGGTAGCTCAGAATAATCCGATCGCCGCGTTAGAAATTTCCGAACGGGGACGCGCTCGTGCCTTTGTCGATCTCCTGACAGAACGCTTATCGTCAGGTTCTACCAATCCGGTCATCGCCACTGCTCCCAACCAGGATCAAATCCGCCAAATCGCCAAAGCACAGAATGCCACTTTGGTGCAGTATTCGATCATTTATGATGAGTTCCAGATTCTGGGAAAAAGCGAAGGGCGAGAATCCGCGATTTACATTTGGGTGATTCAACCCACGGGCGAAATCACCTTCCGCCAAGTTGACCTCAAACCCCTCTGGCAGAAGCACAACGCCTCCCTAAGAAGCTTAATCGTTGGCAATCAAGAATTTCTCGCCGTTCGCAGTCGCAGCAGTTTTGGCTCCACCCAACCTCAACCCGACTTACCGACACTGCATCAACTGCTGATCGATCCCATTGCCAGCCTCCTACCAAAAGATCCCAATGCCCATGTCATTTTCATACCCCAAGGTTCCCTGTTCCAGGTTCCTTTTCCCGCCCTGAAAGATGCCAACGGCACTTACTTAATCCAAAAACACACCATTCTCACCGCCCCCTCGATTCAAGTTCTGGCATTAACTCGACAACAACGACAGAAGCTAGCACAGAAGCCAGTCAACAGCAGTAACGCTCTAGTCTTGGGCAATCCCACGATGCCGAGCGTGTCTGCCTATCCCGGAGAACCCAAACGGCAATTGTCTCCTCTACCTGGGGCCGAAGCCGAAGCTAGAGCGATCGCCCCTCTGCTCAA
>ENA-OBIT01000832-OBIT01000832.1-metagenomes-genome-assembly--contig:-NODE-832-length-12559-cov-13.3913_pt1 | contig 12559 bp, 10 predicted proteins | sample MGYA00153386_OBIT01 | MGnify analysis MGYA00153386
GTTTGAGTTGCGGGTGCAGCAGTTGCAGTTTGAGCTGCGGGTGCAGCAGTTGCAGTTTGAGTTGCGGGTGCAGCAGTTGCAGTTTGAGCTGCGGGTGCAGCAGTTGCAGATTGGCCTGCCGTCTGTGGCACGGTATTTGAGGGCATACCCAGCGCCACGTCTGGGTCAAAATTGAGACCCAAGACATCGATCAGGCTGTCTGCATCCGGCTTGAGTCTTGAGAAGGGCAGCATTAATTGCTGGAGTTCCGGCTCCAGGGCAGCCGCAATTCCCAGGATGAGGTAAGAAACAGGCCTTTTCCCGCCGTCGGGTGTGGCGACCGTGTTGTCAGCCGTCATGTGCAGGAGCAGCCAAGATCGATTTGCCTGGTAGTAGTCCAACCACTTCTGTTTGAGGGCAACTGAAAAAGTATCAAAAAAAGCCATAACCTCTTTATCCTCATCCTGATCGCTAGACGTATTAAACCATCATCAGGTTTAGCTCATCTTCCTCTTTCTTGACCACAGGTTGAACTGGATTTAGATAAAAATCTGACAACAAGGAGAATAATTCGCGATCTGGGGTGTCATTTGGCACTACTCCTTCGGGCATTGCCAAGATTTGGTCGGCGATGTTGAGGTAGTAATCGCAGACGTAGTTGAGGGATGGGTCAGACTCTGCCATCTCAAATAAAGTTTTGCCTTTGACACGAGAAACGCGGATGTCTTCAATTAGTGGCAGCACTTCCAGCACCGGCATGGGTACTGTTTCTATGTACTTGTCAATCAAGTCACGGCTGGAGGTGCGGTTGCCGATTAAACCAGCGAGTCGCAAGGGGTGAGTGCGGGCTTTTTCGCGGACTGAGGCGGCAATGCGGTTGGCGGCAAATAGAGCGTCAAATCCGTTGTCGGTGACAATCATGCAGTAGTCGGCATAGTTCAAAGGGGCGGCAAAACCACCACACACTACGTCGCCTAGTACGTCGAAGAGGATGATGTCGTATTCCTCGAAGGCGTTGAGTTCTTTGAGCAGTTTGACGGTTTCGCCGACGACGTAGCCGCCGCAACCAGCTCCTGCGGGTGGGCCGCCTGCTTCTACGCAGTCAACGCCACCGTAGCCTTTGTAGATGACATCTTCTGGCCAAACGTCTTCGTAGTGATAGTCCTTTTCTTGAAGAGTGTCAATAATTGTGGGGATCAAGAAGCCGGTGAGCGTAAATGTGCTGTCGTGCTTTGGATCGCAACCGATTTGCAAAACTTTCTTGCCGCGCTTGGCTAGGGCAACAGAGATGTTGCAGCTTGTTGTTGATTTACCGATTCCACCTTTTCCGTAAACTGCGAGTTTCACTCTTTGTTCTCCTATAGGTTTCTATCAAAACTATCGGGGCTGGGGTTTCACGCTTTGATGGTGCGATCGACCAAATTCCATACTTTTACTGCATAGCCCAACTGCAATAAGCTTTCGGTCAATGTGGAAGTTTGCTTGGTTAGCTCGTTAAAAGCATTATTAGCTAACTTGCGAGGAAAAGAAAGGGGGCTTACAAATGAAAATGCTAGTAAATTTGCTTATTTTGCATCTTTGGGCATCTTAGCTGTTTTTTTGATTTACAAATCTATTTTTAGAATGTTTTTAGATTTTAAATTGATTTTAGAATACTTTCTTAATATAAAGAGGGACAAAAATAAAAAAAAATTAACTTCTCAAATAATCTCGGCTTTAGGGTTTGGGGCTTAGGATGCAGTCTAGTTGATGGCTGGTGCGACTCGCCTTGAATGAGCACACAGGCGCTGGTGGATGAGGCAAACGGGAGAATGAGTTCCGCTCACTCCACTCTGGGAGAGTAAAGTTATACCATTTGAGAGTTTAAATTTGAGATTTTAGATTGGGAAAGAGTGATTTTGCTGGGGTTTTGAGTTTTGTGTAAAAATTTGTGAATTTTTAGGAATTGGGGGGCGGGGGGAGATTGGGGGAGAGTGGGGGAGAGTGGGAGATTGGGAAAACCTTCCTTCTTTTTTCAACATTTGACTACTGACTGCTGGCTACTGACAAACTGACAATCGGAATCTCGATCGCAAACTCAGTCCCCAGTCCAACTTCCGAAATGCACTCGATCCGCCCCCCGTGCTTTTCCACAACTAAGTGGTAGGAAATAGACAGCCCCAGCCCAGTCCCCTTACCGACTGGTTTGGTAGTAAAAAACGGGTCAAATAATTGACGGCGAATCTCCTCGGGTATGCCCCGCCCATTGTCGGAAATGCGGATCGCCACAAAATCGCCAGCAACTTCAGTGCGAATGGTAATAGCGGGAAAAGTCAAGGGAGAATTAGCAATTGACGGCGGTGAGTTTTTGCTATTTTTCTTCGCCAATTCCCTGTGGTGGATTTCTTCATCCAAAGCATCAATCGCATTGCCGAGAATATTCATAAACACCTGATTGAGCTGACCGGCACAACACTCGATGCGGGGCAAATTGCCGTATTCTTTAATAATCTGAATAGCTGGATGTCCACCGTAAGGTTTGAGGCGGTGCTGCAAAATTAACAAAGTGCTATCGAGTCCCTCGTGAATGTCAACGAGCTTGATGTTAGATTGATCCGATCGCGAAAAATTACGCATCGACAAAACTATTTGGCGGATGCGTTCGGTTCCTACTTGCATGGAAGTCAGCATTTTAGATAAGTCTTCTACCAAAAAATCGATTTCCATTTCTGCTGCGGCTTCCCGAATTTCCGAGACTGGTTCGGGATAGTGCTTCTGGTAAAGCTCCAACAGCAGGCTCAATTCCTTGACGTAGTGGCTGGTGTGGGAAAGATTGCCGTAGATAAAATTAACTGGATTGTTAATTTCGTGAGCAATGCCGGCAATCATTTGTCCCAAAGAAGACATTTTTTCGGTTTGCACAAGTTGAGTTTGAGCTTGCTGCAACTTCCGCACAGTTTCCTCTAATTTCTGCGCTTGATTTTTCAAGCAAGTTTGCTTGAGGCGCAGCACTTCTTCGACTCTCTCGCGCTTGAAAATATCCCGTCTTAATAATTCATTTGATGCTAAAAGTTGAGCGGTGCGTTCTTCTACTTGTTTTTTTAAGTCGTCGTGGGCTTCGCGCAGGGCTTCTTGGGCACGCTGCCGCTCTAATATTTCTTGCTGTAAAAGTTGGTTGGTTTTTTGCAATTGGGCGGCTCTATCGTCCACGGCTTGCTGCAAAAGCTCGATCGTCCCGTACATTTCAGATTGGTTAAAAACTTGGGGCAAACTTGTCTCAGAAACAACGCCCAAAAGTTCTCCTCCAAGACCAACTACTACCAAGCGGCGGACGCAGTGGCGCTGCATTTCCTGGTGAGCTCGGAACAGGGAATCGGCGGGAGATATGCAAAATAAAGGCGCACTCATCGCCTCAGCCGCCGATATTTGGGAGAGGTTTAATTCGAGGGCGTGAAACTGCACGATGTCGCGCTCGGTGACAATGCCGATCGGCATTTGGTAATTTTCTCTTGGTACAAGAGCCCGCTGTGGATGCTGAATTTGCGACTCGACAATGACAACGCAACTAGCTTGATGCTTGACCATAAGCTGGGCTAAATCGAGGGCTGAGGCAGTTTTTGGGGCCGAAATGACTTTGTTCGTCATCACATCTGCCGCACAGCGCAAATTGGTGAGCAAGTTAACCGGTTGTAGGGCTTCGTGAATGGCTTCGCGGGTGATGATGCCGATTAGTCGCCAGTCTTCGTCCACTACGGGCAAATGCCGGATCGAGTGCTGGCGCAAGGTGAACATAGCTGTGAAAATATCTTGAGACTCGGATTGTTTGAGGATAATGGGCGATCGAGTCATTACGTCAGCAATTGTCAGTCCTACCGTACAGTTTACGACGGTAGTTAGTTTAACGATATCTCGTTCTGTAAAAATGCCGATCGGGCGACGATCTTCCACGACTAAGACGCAACTGTGCTTAACCGGGCCCGGAAGAGCGTTTGGTTTTTCGCCCCCAAGCTGACAGGAAACGCGCATCGGGTTCATGAGAGCCAACACTTCGGCGATCGGGGTTTCTGGAGCCACTGTGAGGGGGTGGCGATCGATCGCCCGATCGAAAGGTGACGAGTAAATCGGCGGGCTATTGAGCTCTCGGGCGGGTTCTGATGGTGGAATTGCTAGCTGTGGGACTGAATTTAGAAAATGATGTAATGGTTCTTGTAGCATGGTTGATTATTAATTTTGCTTAATGAATTGTTACAATTCGGCGGACACGGGTTGGCAGACTTAGCATTAGTTAAGAGGTGAGAGATGCTCGATCGCCTAAAATCTGATTGCTACAAAACCCCTATTTAATTTTTTATTGTTTAAATGCTATGTCCTGGACTCCCTTAAGCCATCGAATTCATCATTTGCCGCTGATTCTGGCTGGCCCGATTTTACGCCGGACTGAAAGTCGGGCTGTGACAGTTTGGCTGGCTCTGAAAGCACCGCGCCAAGTCGAACTCAATGTTTTCTCGACTGAGGGCGGAACTGGCGAAATTGTCGATCAACCGTTACTCCAAGGTGAGAGTTCTACTGTGCAACTAGGCAAATACCTGCACGTAGTGGCCGTGACTGCAACGCCGATCGGCAGCAATTGCTTGACATCGGGGCAAATATATGCTTATGATATCGAGTTTGCCGAACCGGGAGTTTCAGGACTCGAAAATGAGAGAGACAATCTCATTTCTGGTCTGTGGCCGATCGCCCCTGATTTGTCGCTTTTGGGGGCACAGACAATCAGTTATTTCGCTCACCAGTTGCCGACTTTTGCGCTACCGCCGAACGATTTAAACTATTTGCGGATTGTTCACGGTTCTTGTCGCAAGCCCCACGGAGGCGGACGAGATGCGCTTCCAATCTTGGATAGTTCGATCGAGCAGTTTGCAGGTATGGCAAATTTCAGGCCCCACCAATTATTTCTAACGGGCGACCAAATTTACGGCGATGATGTAGCCGATCCGATGCTGTGGGCTTTGACAGATGCTGGCGATACACTATTGGGCTGGGAAGAGAATTTGCCCCTGATGGATGCCCAAATTAACAAGAATTTGTGTACCAGTATACCTGAAAATCTGGCAAACGGAAAGATAATTCCCGAAACCAGGGAAAATTCTAGTGAATCGCAAATTCATAAGCAGGCTGATGCTGAGTATCTGTACAAAAAACCTGTTCAGCTAAAACCTGGGAATCGCAGCGATTTAGCTAGAGATTTTGGCGGCTTGACGGCGATGTTGGTGAATAAACCCGACAATGCGAAAAGTCACTTGTTTAGTCTGGGCGAATATTATGCGATGTATTTGTTAGTTTGGTCGCCTGTGCTTTGGTGCGATCGTTTTCCGAAAGGTAAGGATGTTTGTGAAAATGCCAAGCGGGCAAAAGTCTGGGATCGAGAAGCTTTTGAACTGCAAAGTTTTTCTCGCAATCTGTGGAGAGTCAGAAGGGCGATCGCGAATATTTCTACTTATACCATTTGCGACGACCACGATGTTAGCGATGATTGGTATTTGAATCGAGAATGGTGTTACCGGGTGTTGGGTAAGCCACTGGGGCGGCGGGTGGTGCAGAATGCTTTGCTGGCTTATGCTGTGTTTCAGGCTTGGGGAAACACGCCGGCACAGTTTAATGCTGGAAAAGTGGGAAATAAGTTATTAGCAAGTGCCCAAAAATGGTCTGAGTCGGCTGGTACTGATAATTTAGCTGGGCAAAAAGTGGCTCAATATTTGGGAATTCCGGGAATCGATCTTGAGACTGGTTTGCCGAAGTTTAAATTAGATGAAGATGTTTTAATTTTGGATCGGGATGAGGAGGTTTTGAATTGGCATTTTACGATTAGAAGTTTTAAGCATGAGGTGATTGTGCTGGATACGCGGACTTGGCGGGGCTATCCGACTGAAAGTGCGATCGATCCACCGATGCTTTTGACTCACAAAGGTTTTGAAGAGCAAATTCAGCAGCCTTTGAAGGAGACTGAATCGTTGAATGCAACTGGGGAGTTTGCGATTGAGGCGACGCTGGTTGTTGTACCGACTAATTTGGTGGGTTTGTGGATTATTGATGCTGTTCAGAAATTGGATGTGGAACAGGGGAAGGTGTTTAATAGTGATGCGGGGGATTCTTGGAATTTTCATGAGTTGGCTTTTGTGAAGTTGTTGGCGGAGTTTTTTAAGCAGCGCACGAGGGTGATTGTGTTGACGGGGGATATTCATTATGCTGCTGCTGTGCGGTTGAGTTATTGGTGCGATCGTCATTTTGGGGATTCTCCGACAGAGATTAACAGGCGGGAGGCTTATTCCACAGAGGAGGGGAAAGAGGGGGTTTTGGGTTTGAATGCGGCGAATTATCAGTCAAGTTGTCAGTATTCTGTGTTGGCGCAGTTGACTGCTAGTGCTTTGATTAATGAGGAGTGGAAAACGCATTTGATTCATACTAAGATTAAATCGCTGCTTCCCGAACGCAGACACGAACGTTTGGGGTGGAATGAACCGCTGGAATTAGTTAAAATTTCGAGGACTAACAGAAAAAGGGCGATCGCTGCGGCTGTTAAAAATAAACAGTCTTTGCCTGATTGGGGCTATCGGATTGATTGGATGAAACGACAAAAAGCTCGCGTGTTTTTGCCGTATATAATTGAGGGTATGTCAAGTCAAACTGCTAAGAATCAGCGGCTGTCGTTGGTGCAGAGGTTGTGGCAGATTGTATCGCTGTTGTGGCGCAATCGCTGGCTGCAAGAGGGTACTGAGATTGTGGGATATAGTAATATTGCGATCGTCAGTTTTCAGTGGCCTGCTGATGCTGATGGGGAGAAGGCAGTGATTCAAAGTGTTTATTGGCGGCCGCTTTGGGCACCGGATAGTGTGGTTTACAGTCAGTATTTTGTGTCGCTGGGATTGGATGAGGATGATTAGATTTCCGGCGGTTGGAAACCGCCGACAATTTTCATGGTAAGATAGAATCTATATACAACCTTACTTATTAACTCTGGATCTCAAAAATTTTATGCAGGTTAGTAGGCGGTGGACAGTTAGCGATCGCTACGGCAACAATATTTATTTAAGCGATGAACGCTGGGAACACATCATCGATCCTGACAATCATTCTGAAATGGAAGATTGTGAAGAAGACCTCAAGCAAACAATCCGATCCGGTCGTCGCACCCAAGATTCATTAAATCTACAAAAGTACCGCTACAACAAGGGATTTGAGGATTTATTTGATGACAATACCCATATTGTTGCTATTGTTCTCTGTCGATTCATTGAAGGTAAAGACGGTCAACCAATTTTCAACAACTATATTGTTACAGCCTATCAAAAAGTAATGGGTTAATTATATGAGTCAGTCAAATATCAAATATGATGAAATCAGCGATACACTCACAGTTTCTTTTGAGGCTGGGGTGGCTGCTACAGGAATAGAATTGACGGAGCATATTCTGTTACGATTGAGCAAGCATGAACGAAAAGCAATAAGTCTTGTGATTTTGGAATACTCTGTGTTAGCCCAAAAAACTGAGATGGGAAATAGAAGCTTTTCGATAGCATCTGGATTATCGCAGTTATCCAATGAATTGCGAGAAATTGTGTTTGATATTTTGTTGCAAAAACCTGTTTGTGATTTTTTACATCTTTCTGCTTATACAATATCTTTGATTGAAACAATTCCGATTATTTCTGTGCAACCAATTCCGGTGGCGATGAGTTGAATATTGAACCGGGCGGTTTCAACCGCCGAGGATTTCAAATTCGATCGCACATTTCTCTCAAACCCGATCGCCCATCAATCCAAAAACCCCGGCGGTTGAAACCGCGTCTACACAGACAAAAGACAAAACCCACTCCAAGCGGGTTGAAGATTTCACCCGATGATTTTCCAATCTCCGAATACCCTCTTTGTCCGCGGAGGGGGACATCGTTTGACAAGACGCGGTTTCTAACCGCCGGGTTTCTAAAATCGGTTGAATTTGACAAAATTTAATATTTATACTAAAATTGCGGGAGATATATAGCAATTAAAGCTCAGCTATAAATGTATGGAAGCTGTAATTGAAAGCATTGTAGATAAGCTGCGTTATTTAGCTAAACCGCAGCTAGAAGTTGTTCTTAATTTTGTTGATTTTCTAACTTGGAAGTCAACGTCAGGTCTGTTATCAACAGTAAGTGATTCTGATGCAGAAATCGGCGATCGCGAGTTTGAAATACTTTTAGATGAATTGGCTGATGATTCCATTAAAAACATGGGAGGCAATGTTCCCATGCTATCAGATTTTGCCATAAGTCGTACAGGTATCTATGAGGATCATCCATAGCAATGTTATGCCTTGTAGATACGAATATTCTGCTCAGGTTTGCCGATCGCTCTCATCCTTTAAGTAGTAGAACACAATTAATTACACAAAACTCTGGGCTACAAGCCTTGTCTAGTAAAGAATCAGCAAAGAATCAGTGTGTAATTAATTCTGTCCAATTACTTATATCCTGTCATCCGAAGTGCCGTCAAAAAATTACGACAGGATGGATATAAACTGCAAGTATCATCACAAAACTGCGTTGAGTTTTGGAATGTTGTGACTCGCCCGATCGAGAAAAATGGCTTTGGGTTGACTCCTGCTGATGCCGATCGCCAGTTACAGCGGATCGAGCGTCTTTTTCCGTTGATTCCTGACACAAATTTAACATACTCCGAGTGGCGTAGGTTAGTTGTTACTTACAGAGTTTCGGGAGTTCAGGTACATGATGCTCGTCTTGTGGCTATTATGAAAGCAAATGGTGCAGCACATATTTTGACATTCAATGTGAATGATTTTACTCGCTACGCTAGCGAAGGAATTGTGCCGATCGATCCAAATACTATCTCTGAATAATAAAACCCGATCGCACATCCATCCAAAAATGCGATCGCCCATCAACCAAAAAATCCCAAAAATCCCAAAAACCCCGGCGGTTGGAAACCGCGGCTACACAAACAAAACCCGCCTCCGCGGGTTGAAGATTTCACCCGATGATTTTGAATCTCCGAATACCCTCTTCGTCCGCGGAGGCGGACATCGTTTGTGTAGACGCGGTTTCTAACCGCCGGGTTTCCAACCGCCGGGATTCTAACCACTCAACAACAACTCTTGAAACCGCACATCACCCCGATCCACATTATACTAACGGGGCTGGGGGGTTGCCGCTAACACACTCGACATCCGCTGCATCTGGATCTACAGCCAGTGCATCTGGACCTTCATACGGATCAAATTGAATCGCGAGCGAATAATTTTTATAAAATAACTTATAATTACCTTGCAAGCGGTAAATATTAGATTTACGGTAATAAATGTCAGCATCATTTGGCTTTATTTCTAAAGCTTTATCTAACTTATCCATCGCTTCCTCATACCGACCTAATTTTATCAAACAATTAGATTGATTGCACAAAACATCGGAATCATTAGGTTTCAATTCCAAAGCTCTATCATAGTTGGATATTGCCTCTTCATTACGCCCAGCCCTTCGCAGCGCAATACCGCGCCTCTCCCATACACAGAATTGATTTGGTTGAATTTGGAGTGCTAAATCAAAACAGCAAATAGCTGGTTCGTAGCATTCCGACTCGCATAGCGCTGTGCCTTTTTTAATCCAAAAATCGCTGTCATCAGGCTCGATACTCATCGCTCGCTTCCAGCTTGTGCGGGCTGCATCTTGACTGCCACACTTCATCAATGCCAAGCCTCGGTCAAACCAAAACTTTCGGTTTTCTCTTTCTCTTTCTATTTCGATAGCTTTGTCGAAACTAGCGATAGCTTCTTCATAGCGCTGCAAATTATCCAAAATCTTACCGAGTTCAAACCAAACAACAGCCACATCCGGCCTCACCTTTGCAACTTCAGTTAATTTTGGTAACGCTGCTTCATACTGCCCTTGTTTAGCCAGCAGAAGACCCTCATAGAACAAAGTAACGGGATTATTTAGCTTGTAAGGAAACGGCATTGTCATTTCTCTACCATGTCCATGTTTCATTCCCTCCAGTCGCAGGAAATGCACTCGTCCTGAGTCATCGCCTGCCACAACTGTCACCCCATCAGGCGAAATTGCATAGCAATTAAACTCATGCTCTCCGCTGAAACTAGCAATCTCCTTACCGCTAAGCAAATCCCAGATTTTCAGGGTGTCATCATGTGAACCGGAAATCGCCGTGAGGCCGTCTGGTGCGATCGCCACTGCACTTACAAAGCTACTATGACCGGTGAGGGTTAAAAGTTCTGTGCCCGTCTTGATGTCCCAGATTTTCAGGGTTTTATCACTAGATGCGGAAATCGCCGTGAGGCCGTCTGGTGCGATCGCCACTCCATATACCGATTCAGTATGACCGGCAAGCGTCCGCAGTGCCCCTTCATTCGCCCTCTCTAAATTAGCCTTCACAGGCCGCAACCAAACACTATCTTTCGATTGCCTTCCTTGTTCCAGCATCGCCTGAATCTGGGGCATTTCAAAATCCAGCAACCTCCCCAACAATTGCCCAGCCAACTGCGTTTTATCCTTATCCAAAACGTGCGCCGACTTGCGAATTGCCCCTTGAATCAATTTCAGCGTTTGCCTTTGCTCCTGGGCTAACAACACATCAGCATTTCTCGCTAAATCGAAATCCTCAATTAACGCTTGCACCCCCGACAAATCCAACTTCGCCTCAATAAAACCAAAATCCGTCACCCAACGATAATAACGGTTAAAATTCCCTAACCCCTCAACAAAATTCCTCGGTTGATGCTTCAACAAATATTCTCGTTCCGATTTACTTTGCTGCGCCAACCACACACTTAAATCACTCATAGCGGCGCTCCTTCTATCCGGTTATTAATACCTTTACGCTTAACTTCTTCAACATCAATCCCCGCAGATTGCACAGTTTCATCTTGTGCCAAAAACTCGCGAAAACTGTTGTGATAAATGCTATAGCGAATTTCCCCATCGACTTGCTGCTGCCGCAAAAACGAATCCCATTTCCTGAGCACCTGCTGCACTTTAAAATCCGTCTCAGCCACCGATTTCGCAATCCACCCACGAGAAACAGCTTCCCGCGCTTTTGAGAGCACATAAATAATCTTAACCTTCATCTCCAACAGCGGATCGTCATCCTTCCCCATCATCTGTCCCCAATGTTTCTTATAATATTGCTGCAAACCCATCGGCAAATCCTTCAAAGAAACATCCTCATAAGTGCCAGTTTCAATTTCATCCAGCACGTAGCGAAGATATATAAATTTCTTTTCGCTTTTTTCCGCCACCGCCGTTACAAACTCTTCCCGATTCAAATTCCGATGATTAATCCAACTCTGAATAGACGCACTTTTCTCCGTGCGTTTTGCCAGATAAGCCTTGACATCTGCCAAACTTTCGGCATTGTATTTCATCAAATCGAAAACCAGATGATTCGCCGGCATTGGCAAGAATTCCCGCCGCTTGGAAACAATAAAATAAACATTAGGCGGCAAATCTTCCGGCAAATACAAAACATTGCTACCGCTAGTTTGGGAACTCCAATCAACTTCATCCAGGGCATCCACCACAAAAATCAACTTTTTCGGAGCCACTTTAGCGCTGACTTCCTTCAACAGCAGCCCTAAAAAATTGCCATTTGCCGTCGCATTATCCGGCAGTTGCGGATACTTATCCTTGAGTTGAAAGCCTCGAATTAACTGAGTGCAGGCATTTTCCAGAAAAGTTTTAGCGTAAGGATTCAGGTCACTGAACTCCTTGCTGGGCAAAGACTTTAGATATGGAGCTTGATACTAAATCAATCTCTATTCTCAATAAACCACCAAAAACTGTCATTTTTCGTTGTTTATTGACAATCAACCACGAAAGACAAAAACCCTTATTTTGCCCTAAAACCCTTGCTAGACAAGCGTTGGAGCTGCAAGTTTTTAGACCTGAATCCTTACGTTTTAGCATCAATAATCCCATCGGATCGCGAATTAAAATGAGTAACACAATGGCGTTCCATTGTCAACACGAACTTCGCCATAATCGCACTTTTGCCAACACCCGGTTCTCCTTCCAAAACAAAATAGCCTTTTCGATTATCTCGCAAGAAACGGCTAATTGCTTCAAATACAAACAAACGCCCGGTAAAATCTCGAACCCGGTCTTCAATAATCGTATTGCACTGCAAAGAAAGCGGCAAACTCGGCGCATTAATATCGATATAACTTTGCAACAATGCCCGAACTTCTGCCAACTCATCGCGGAGAGTTTCTATAACTTCCAATTTCGCCATGACTTCGCAAATTTGCTCCCGCGTTGCCAAAGCCTGCAATTTTTGCAAAACTTCTCCATTTTGCAGCCCCAAACTTTGCAATTCCGCCAAAGTTTCCCGATGCAAAATCAACTGCATTCCCGCAAATTGTCGGCCGCCAGTTGCCGCATCTTGTTTCAGCACTTCGCGAAACGCCTTCGGAAAAGATTCGTGGAGTTTTGCCGCCGCATATGCAATCAATTCGGGATGCAAAGTCTTGTTTTCCTTCGCCGCAAAATCTCCCAAAAAGTCTTGCCAATCTTGCACCGACAATCCCGTAACCTCCACAAAC
>ENA-OBIT01000833-OBIT01000833.1-metagenomes-genome-assembly--contig:-NODE-833-length-12559-cov-2.65259_pt1 | contig 12559 bp, 14 predicted proteins | sample MGYA00153386_OBIT01 | MGnify analysis MGYA00153386
GACGTACCCGTCGGCCCTCAAAAAGGCCGAATTTCCGCAAAATTCGCGCTCCGATACCTACCAGGCCGCCGAGTTATTTCAGTTTTTTATCGACGAAAAAGAACTCGTCAACCCCAAAACCACCCACATTTATTCGGAAGTGAGCTGGACCCGAATCAGCGATTTTTTGCCGTGGATGAACATGGCCGACCGACCCGGCTACGTGGTGTACCATTGCCGAGGGTCTAAATTGATGGGCAAGGGCAGTTTTGACCTGCTCCCCGCCGACCTGAAAGCTTACGTCCGGCAGAAACAGCCCTTGTTCTCCTCGGCTCCATTGACCAAAGAACGCGACAATATGACCAGTTGGAAATACTTCTACCAACTCAAAACCGGCAAAAAACCATGAACGCAACCCAACCCCTCACTGGCTCCCGCGTATTTTATGGCTGGTGGTTATTAGCCGGTCTATTTATGGTTTATGTAATCACCAACGGGGTCATTCTGAACACATTGCCTATATTTTACCCAGCTTTGGTGAAAGAATTTGGCTGGAACCAGCAACAGGTTACCTCGCCCGCACAGTTGCTGTTTTTGGTTGTTGCCATCCTTTCGCCGTTTGCCGGTGCCTTGCTCGACCGCTACAGTGCCAGAACCCTCATGCTGATTGGGTGCGTCCTGATTTTGCTCGCCTACGGGCTGTACGCCACCATGCACAGCCTGACCCAATTGCTGGCAACGTACCTGGTGTTTTCGGTGGGCATCACGTTGGCGGGCATCATTCCAAGTATGCACATCATTACGCGCTGGTTTGTGAAAAGCCGGGGGTTGGCCGTGGGCATTTTGCTGGTTGGGTCAAGTTTGGGGGGTGCCATTTTCAACCAGGTTGCGGGCGGAGCCATGCAGGCAAACGGCTGGCGCAGTGCGGTTTGGCTGCTCGGTGGCCTGTCAGTGGCCTTAGTTATTTTTCCCACGTTATTTCTGATAAAAGACGCTCCCGCCCAACTCGGCCTGCAAGCCGACGGGGGTTCGGTAAACGCACAAACGGGGGGCGGACAGGCTCCGGCTGGGGTTTCGATTACGCTGAAACAGGCCGCCCGTAGCCTGAATTTCTATATTTTACTGTTCGTGACGGGGGCCATGTGGTTTTGCATCGTGGGTGTAATTCAACATCAATCACTGTTTTTCAGTGATTTAAAGACCGACATACCCGTAAAAAACATTCTAAGCCTGTTTTTTCTGAGCAGCGTCCTGGGCAAACTCGTCTTTGGCCGGTTGAGCGACCGATACCCTAAAAAATGGATTATGCTGGCCGCCGTTATTACGCTGGCCCTCGGCACAACCATCCTGTATGCCTCTCCCAGCAACCCGGCAACGCTTTTGTGGGTGTATGCCGTGGCTTTTGGCATTGGGTTTAGTGGCACCTTCACCATGATTCAGTTACTGGTGGCCGAACTGTACGCCGGGTCGTCTTACGGGCGTATTCTGGGCATTGTGACTATGGTGGACACGCTGGCGGGGGTGTTGGGCATTCTGCTGATTGGCAAAATGCGAACAGCCACCGGGAGTTATGCGTTACCTTTCCTGGTACTGTGCGGGCTGGCTCTGGTGGCGGCCGTGTGCATTCCTTTTTTAAAAAAAACCCAAAACGGCCCTAACTAGATGATTGCAAAACGGGTTGAAGAATCGCTGGTACTCCGGCTCATTACCCTCGGCGACCGCCTGAAACGGCGACGCGATATTATCAGCCAAAACCTCGGCATTTCCACGCAGGAATGGTTGGTGATGCTGCACCTTGCCCACGATCCTAACCTGGGCGACCCAACCCGACCCAGACCACCAAACCTGCCTCTGCTGGCCTCCGAACTGGCCGACGTACTGAACGTGTCGCGCCCCAATATTACCAACATGATTAACAGTTTGTTGGATAAAAACTTAGTGAAGCAGGTGGAAGATGCCGACGACAAACGACGTAAACGATTGACTTTGAGCGAACAAGGCCAACAATTGCTCGACACCCTGCAACCCCACCGCGAACTGCTGAACTCTACACTATTGGAAACTTTTTCGCAGGGCGACAAAGAAGAATTTCTGCACTTTGCCGAGATGTGTTTACAGACTTTAGACGAGCAGGTTCCCAACGAAATTCTCCGGCAGGAGGTTGTTTCACCCGATTTCGTATGACCGCACTCACCCGCTACAAAGCCCTTGCCCTCCAACTGACCTGTCAGGCGGTTAACAAAGTTTCAACCCGTGCCGATGCCCGCGTCATGATGGAAGCCACCGTCGGGCGCGTCCACCGGCAAATTCGGGCCTCCAAAGCGTTTATCGGCCCCGATTTGCGGCTCGTAGTACTGCCCGAATATTTTCTGACGGGTTTCCCGATGGGCGAATCCATTGCTGAATGGGCCGACAAAGCCTGCCTGACAATGGACGATGATTTATACAGGAAATTAGGCGAGGTAGCTACGACAGCCAACGTATTTTTGTCAGGAAATGCCTACGAACTCGACCCAAATTTTCCGGGCCTTTATTTCCAGACGAGTTTCATTATTGCCCCGGCTCAGGGGTCCGAACCGGGTGGCGTGGTGTTGCGGTATCGTCGGCTGAACTCCATGTTTGCCCCTACGCCCCACGATGTTTGGGACAGGTACGTTGCCGTGTATGGTTACGAAGCCGTCTTTCCGGTAGTCGACACGGAGCTTGGCCGGTTGGCGTGCATTGCCTCGGAGGAGATTCTGTATCCCGAAATTGCCCGCTGTCTCATGATGCGCGGGGCCGAAATATTCCTGCACGCATCCTCAGAAACGGGTAGCAACCTGCTGACACAGAAGAATATAGCTAAACTCGCCCGGAGCATCGAGAATATAACTTATGTAGTATCGGCCAATTCGGCGGGGATTGCGAACACCGATATTCCGTCCGCTTCGACTGATGGAGCCTCAAAAATTATCAATTACGAAGGTATCGTGCTGGCCGAAGCCGGTTATGGCGAAAGCATGGTTGCCAACGCGACCATCGACCTCGACGCACTCCGGGCGCACCGCAACCGGCTGGGTATGAGCAACTTTATCTTGCGCCAACGTACCGAACTTTACGCCAAAAGCTACGCCGACTATGCGTTTTACCCCGTCAATAACTGGCTTACCGAGCCCGGTCAATCGCCTGCCCGAACGCACTTTAGTCAGCAGCAAGGGCAAACGTTAGCCCGTTTAAAGGCGGAAAACAAACTTTTCTGAGCCTTATGAACACACCCTACCCGGTCAGAAATCCCCGCACGGGGCAATTCGATTACTCGTTTCAACCGCTTACTGACCAGCAAATAGGAGCGTGCTGCACCGGAGTCAGAACCGCGCAAACCGGGTGGGCAACCGCCGGTATTGACCATCGGATTGCCGTGCTTCAACGCTGGAAAACGGCCTACGGGCGGCACAAACCGGCCCTAATCGACGCGCTCGTGCTGGATACGGGCCGACGAATCGAAAGTGTGCTGGAGGCTGATCTTTTGGAACGAAGCATTGACAGGTGGTGTGGTATGGCCGCTGATTTTTTCAGTCAGAACCGGACAAAAACGGCCTCTATTCCCTTTATCAGTATTGAGCAGGACGAAGTTCCCTTTTCGGTGGTGGGGGTAATCAGCCCCTGGAATTTTCCCCTGTTGCTGGCAATGATCGACACCCTCCCGGCCTTGTTGGCGGGTTGTGGCGTGGTGGTGAAACCCTCCGAAGTAACGCCCCGGTTTATTGAACCGCTCATGCAGTCGATAGCCGACGTACCCGAACTGGCCGGGGTGCTGACGTTCATTGCCGGTGACGGTCAGTCGGGTGCAGACCTGTTACAATACGTTGATTTAGTGTGTTTCACGGGCAGTGTGGCCACCGGGAAGCGTGTATATCAGGTGGCGGCCAACCGGTTTATTCCCTGTTTTCTGGAACTGGGCGGTAAAGATGCGGCCCTTGTTTTCGCCGGTGCCGATCTCGACCGGGCTTCGTCGTCGATCCTGTGGGGCAGCACCGTCAACTGCGGACATTCGTGCCTGAGCATCGAGCGGGTGTATGTTCAGGATTCTATTTTTGAGGCGTTTGTGGAGCAATTACGCGCTAAAGCCGAGCGCGTGCAGTTGGCCCGGCCCGGCCTGAACGATGGGCAGATTGGTCCGGTGATTTCTGATCGGCAGGTCACTATTATCAACGAACACCTGCGCGACGCGCTTGGAAAGGGTGCGCAAATCCTGACCGGCAGCACCCACTGCGAACAGTACGACGGTGGGTATTGGTGTCGTCCAACGGTGCTAATCAATGTAACGTCCGACATGAAAATTATGACCGACGAAACCTTCGGCCCGATCATTCCGGTAATGGCTTTTCACACTGAAGAAGAGGCCATTCAGTTGGCAAACGGCACTGCGTTTGGATTAAGTGGAGCCGTGTTTGCCCAAACCACCGACGAAGCCATGCGTATTGGAAAACAGCTCGAAGTCGGGGCCATCAGCATCAACGATTGCGCCCTGACTGCCATGATTCAGGACGGTGAGAAAAACTCGTTCAAAGGGTCGGGTTTGGGTGGCACTCGCATGGGGCCAGGATCGATTCGTCGGTTTATGCGCCAACGGGCTTTTCTCATTAACCACTCACCGGCGGCTTCTCCTTGGTGGTTTTAAGTGGATTATACGTTGTTTTATGGGTAGTCTCCCACACGTCTCCCCAGCGACCAGGTTACCTGACTATCTGTGTCGTCTATTTAAAATCCGGTGTTTTGATATTTTAGTTTTGTATGGCAGTCAGGTGATTCCTCCAGCTCAGCAAAAAATGGGATTGTGCCGTCTGGTGATCGAAGACCAGCACTTGAGCGATGGCCGAAACCCGAACCTGCAGGTCCAATCTGTTGGCTCGACGGTTTGTTCGATCTGGGTGAGTGCATCAATATGCACATCAGCCCGGCGACTCACCTGACCCACTAGCCGCTCAAATCACCAGTTTATGGAATTTAGTATATACCAAGTATCCATCAACGTAGTCATTTTTCAACTGGCAGATCCTTTAAACCACAACCCATCCTACTCAAACTGGTTGCAAGATATTTGGTGAAGTTCTGATTGAGGACAGCTACGTAACGGCCTGTCGCGCTACAGCCTGTTTGCTGTTGAGTGTTACATTGTCAAGGAAGTAGTCGTAAGAATCGAGCGACAGATAAATTCTCGCAGCCAGTTCCGGGGTTCCCAACAGCACTTTGGCCTGAACCGCATTGACCGGGACATTACAGGTTGTGGTCTGGCCCTTGCCCGGAGTAGTCAGTAAATTCTGCCAGGCCTGAAGGCGGCTCACGGCCTGTTGCCTGACCTCACCGATGATGACTTTGTTGAGTGGCTGGCCGGGGCTGATATCGTAGGGATGAACGACCGTCAGGCTGACCGGAACCGGCGAGGTGGTTAGCCAGCCGGTCAGTGTCTCAGCCGAAGCAGCCGAGCAATCCGTTATAAAAAGTGCAGTTTTCATGTAGTTATGGGGGCGTTGTTGACCACAAAACTATACGCCCGGTCAACCGGGGCCGATGAGTCCTATCAACTCCCAGCCTGATTCTTGTCAGCGAGCACGCCTACCAGGCAGGTCGGCGTAGTTTTTCGGGCTGTAGCACCCGGATACCCGTCCCACCTACCTGCTCAATCAGGCCATCCTGCTTAAACTCGGTCAGGGTACGAATCAGCGATTCTTTAGCCGTGCCAACCATAGCGGCAAGGTCGTCGCGGGAGAGTTGAATCAGCTCATCGGGTTGCTGTTGGTGCAGATGGAGCAACGTATCGGCGACCCGTCGGCGCAGGGAGTTATAAGCCATGCCCATCAACTGCACCTCGCGTTCGTTGACCCGGCCCGCCAGCAGTTGAATAAAGTACCGGCTTACCTCCGCATTGGCCATCAGCAGTTGTTCGAAATCCGATTTGGGTATATAAATCAGTTCCGAATCGTCTAAGGTCACGGCTGAGTCGGTGTAGTCCTGGTGTTCGAGCAGGGACAGATATCCGAAAAAGTCGCCGGGGCCATACACGCCCGTGATGAGTTCTTTGCCGTCGGCGTTGGCGCGCACTGTTTTCACTTTCCCAGCCCGCAAAAAATACATCCGCGTGGGTTCGTCGCCCTCGGTGTAGAGGTATTGTTTCCGGCGGACGGCGTGCACCTTACGATCCACCGACAGACTGGTCAGGTCGCTCATCCGTCGGGCCTGGGTCAGAAACTGGTCGAACTGAATAGCGGGGGCCGCCGGTTCATCCAGGGGCTGCGAAGAGGGCAGCAGATGGTTAAACCGGTTGAACCGGCCTTCGATAGCACTGAGCAGTTCCGACTCATCAAAGGGCTTGGTCAGGTAATCGTCAGCCCCCAGTTCCATGCCTTTGCGGAAGTCAGTTCGCTCGGTTTTGGCGGTCAGAAAAATAAACGGTATCCCCGACAGGTTCGGGTTTTTGTTGAAAATCTGCAGTACCCCGTACCCATCCAGCACCGGCATCATGATATCGCAGATCACCAGGTCGGGCCTGATTTCCAACGCTTTTTCCACGCCGATTTTGCCATTTTCGGCAGTCAGCACGGTGTAGCCGGTCAGTTCGAGAATCTCCGCCGTAGTTTCTCGGATATCATCATTGTCTTCAATAAACAGAATGGTTTTCATAAGGAAGTGCTAAGGTAACAGTGGTGCCCCGGCCCAGCTCACTGGTCAGGGCCACAGTGCCGCCCAGTAGTTGGCTATACTGTGCCACGATGTGCAGACCCAGGCCGGTGCCGGGTATATTGGTTACGTTTTTGGCCCGGTAAAACCGCTCGAACAGGTGCTGCTGATCGTCGGGAGCAATACCAACCCCCTGATCCTCAACCACCAGCCTGAGTTGATCATTCGTGCAGATACTTTGTACCCGTACCACCGAGCCAGGCCCCGAATATTTGACCGCGTTGGAGAGCAGGTTGACCAGCACCTTACGGAGTAGCGAATGGTCGAGCCAGATAGAGTGCGGGCAGTTCAGTTCCGTTTCGATCCGCTGGTCGGTTTTGAGCATCCCCTGCATATCGGCCACCACTTCGGTGATGAGCGCGGCAATGTCGGTCAGGGTGGGCCGGGCTTCAATTTTACCTTCTTCGAGCCGCCCCACCGACAGAAACTCCTCCAGAATATCGTTGAGGTGCTTCACCGACGAGCGGATACGGACGAGGTGTTTCTGGCGTTTGTCCTGCTGGTTGCTGTCCGTGTATTTTTCGATGAGGGTGGCCGAGTTCAGCACCGCCGTCAGTGGCGTACGAAACTCGTGGGAGGCCATGCTCACAAAGCGGGATTTGAGTTCGCCCAGTTCGCGCTCGGCCGTCAGGGCGGCTGCCAGCTCGTCTTTCGATTGCTGGAGTTGTTCGAACGTATTCAGCAGGGCGTGGGTGCGGTCGGCCACTTTCTGCTCCAGTTCGGCGTTCAGGCGTTCGATGCGGTCGCGGTGGGCCAGCAGTTCGCGTTCGGCTTCTTTCTTGAAGCTAATATCTATGATATAAGCCACCACGTGGAGTTCCTCGTCGAGGCGGAAGTACCCCAGACTAATTTCGACCGGAAACACCGACCCGTCTTTCCGCCGGGCGTGGAGGTCGCGGTTATGGCCCATGGCTCGTACCTGCGGGTTAGCCACAAACGACTGCCGGAGTTTTTCGTGGTATCCTTCCACCGCTGTCGGCACCAGGATATTGATGGACTGACCGAGCAGCTCCTCGTCCGGGTAGCCAAAAAACTGCCGGGCCAGTTCATTGATCGACACGATGCGACCCTGCTGGTTTGAGACGATGATGCCGATGGTGGCATTGGTAAATACGGCTTCATAGCGCAGCAGACTCTGCTTTAAGGCCTGCTCGGCGCGGTGCAGCCGGTCCTGGTCGAGCATCCTGACGACGACAAACAAGTGGCCTTCATCGCTGAATGTCTTGATGTTGAGTTGTCCCCAAAACGTTTCTCCGTCTAATCGGCCCAATTCGACTACCTCATCGTGATGTCCCTCGGCAATAACCTGCCGAATCAGCGCGGCCCGTTCGTGGTCGGTGAGGGGGTTGGCCCGCAGCGACCTCGACCAGACCGGGTGCGTTAGAAATTCCTGTCTGGAGGCAAAGCCCAGCAGACGTACCCCTGCCTGGTTGACCTGCACAAACCGCTCGGCAGCCAAGTCATAGAGGCCGATAAAGTTTTCGCTTTGTTCAAAGAGCAGGTCAGCCAGTGCCTGGCTACCGGCGGGTGATACCATTTTCGTTTGGATTATGTGCGGCTTACCAATGCCTACCATATATAGTAGGTTAAAGTTAGCCCCAAAAGTGCTCTGACAAAAATCAGCGCGACCATTGATGGGCATCATGCAATCAGGCAGACCCACAGCCCAACTTTACAGCCAAATTCCGACTCCCAATCTGCGCCGGGACGGGTAAACTTTTGTCATGGAGACCAACGCGACCAAATCAATTATAAAATCAGGCAGCAAAGCGGTACTCCTTTGTTTTCTACCGCCCGCAGCATCGGGTGAATCGGTTCAGGAACGTACCCGCCTGCTGGCCCTGAGTCAGCGACTGCAACAACGTTTGCCAGGGCTGATTCGGGTGTTGAACGTAGATGAATCGCTGCACCCCGACGTGGTCAGGAGTTTCAATCTACAGCAGTTACCCGCCTTAGTGCTGGTGCAGCAGGGCATTGAACGATGGCGGCAGGAAGGAGTGCAGACCTGGGAAGAGCTAACGCTGATACCGTATCTGCTCGAACAAGTCAACGGGCTTTAGATAGTCTCTCACCGGCGTTGGCTTACCCCGACAACGGCACCGTGGCAAACCGGAATGTCGCCGGGCGTTCCGGTAGAAACGGATGCGGGATAAAACCCCCGAACCACCAGCAACAGGCCCAGCCCAACGGCCACCAACGGCATCAGCCGCACAAACCGCCGACGTACCCCCGGCCCCACCAAGGCCGGTACCGACCGCACCGCCAACAGAGCCGGGATGGTGCCAACCCCGAACAGAGCCATATAGAACGCACTGTCAACGGCATGGCCCGTGGTGATGGCTCCGGCCAGCGACACATACACGAACCCGCAGGGTAACAAGCCGTTCAGGAATCCCAGCCCGGCAAATGTCCCCGGCGAGGGGTGTTGCAAAAAATGGCGCATCGGCCCTGCCAATCGGTGCAGTGATTTGCTGGCGGTCAGGCCCGCAAACCGGCCCCGCAGCAGCAGCGTCCAGCCAATCAGAAACAGCCCCGCGCCAATCGACAGGGGGCGCTGCAACCCCAGCAGTAGCAGTCCCTGACCAACGGTGCCGATGGCCACCCCCAATCCGGCGTAGGCTGCTACCCGCGCCCCGTGATACAGGCTCACGGCCAGTTTTCGCTGGCCGGGGGGCAACCGGCCAACGGGCAGTGCCATGGCCAGTGGCCCGCACATCCCCACGCAGTGAAGACTACCGACCAGGCCTGTTGTCAGGGCGGCTATGGCCCAGGTCGCGTTCATAAAAACAGTTCCTCTTCGGCGTAGTAATCCTGCTTGCCATCAGACCAGGTCAATTTAATCCGCCAGTGTCCACGGGCCAGGGTATTGGTCGGAATAACCTGACGGGTAGCGTGTTGCGCCGGAATAATAACCTTAAAATCCTGTTGCTGATCGGCGGGGCGGTAAAAGATAACTTCGCCCCGGCGGAGCGATTGGGGCAGCACGAACGTGACCTGCTGCCGGTCTTCGAGGTACGTCATTTTAAGCGGAGTAGTTAGCCGGGCGGTGTTGCCCACCCGATCAATGTGTTGCTGGTAGGCGATTTCGTCCTGGTAATAATCGGCCCGCACCAGGTCGATGCGCTCGCGGCTCATCAGCACGACCAGCGTGCCGATGAAGCCCGCAAACAAAATGAATACCAGTACAATGGATTTCCCCCAGTTCATAATTTTATGGATTTACCGGCCCCAGAAACGAGGTTTCGATGCGTTTGACAATGGTTTGGCCCGTCAGTACCTCGATAGTCAGGCGGGTGCTGTTTTGCCGGATGGCCGATTTGGGTAGCGTAACGAAGAACATGGTTCGGGTCAGTTCGCCGGGACGTACCTGACTCAGCGGCTGCACAAACCGGAGTTGCGCGTCGGGGCGACTCAACCGGAACCGGACGGGCAGCGGGCGGTACGTTTTGTTGATAACCTCCAGCGAATACAGGTTGGCCACACGCCCGTTTGCTTCGCGCTGGAACAACTGCCCCGGCGTACGCAATACCGTGATATCGAGTGCCGGACGACTGACGAGCAAAAACCCCAGCAGGCCCAGCAACCCCACCAGCACTGCCGAGTAGGCCATTAACCGGCCCGTAAACCGGAACGGCTGTCCCGTTTCGATACCCCGTTGCGAATCAATCCGAATCAATCCGGTGGGTCGGTTAATTTTCGTCATCACCTCGTCGCAGGCATCCATGCAGGCCGTGCAGTTGATGCACTCCATCTGGGTGCCGTTGCGAATGTCGATCCCGGTGGGGCAAACCTGTACGCACAGGCCACAAGCCACACAATCGCCTTTTTTGATGAACGAAATGGGTTGCATAGCTCTGTCTGCCAGCACGTTGGTCGTTTGCAGTTGTTCGCCTTTTTTGAGTTTGCCGCGCGGTTCGCCCCGCACAGGGTCATAGGTTACGACAAGCGAATTTTTGTCTAACAACACGCTTTGCAACCGGCCATACGGGCAGATGGTGGTGCAGACAATTTCGCGGATGTGGGCAAATACGGCGTAGAAAACCCCGGTGAAGGCCAGCATGGCTCCCAGGCCGCCGAGGTGGCTGGCGGGGTTATCGACGACGAGGGGCAACCACTGGTCGCGGCCCATGAGATAGGCCAGAAAAGTATTGGCGATCAGGAACGAAACCAGAAAGAAGACGCTGTGCTTGGTCACTTTTTTCAGGATTTTTTCGGTGGTCCAGGGGCCGTTGTCCAACCGTCGGCGGGCGTTTGCGTCACCTTCGATGAGCGTTTCGATCTTCCGAAAAACCATTTCCATAAAAATCGTCTGCGGGCAGGCCCAGCCGCAAAACACGCGGCCATAAACCACCGTGAAGAGCGCGATGAACACAATAAATGTCAGCAACCCGATGGCGACAAGGTAAAAATCCTGCGGCCAGAACATCACCCCAAACACGATGAACCGCCGTTCGAGCACGTTGAACAGAAACAGCGGGTGCCCATCTACCCAGACGAACGGCCCGGCAACGAGGGCTGCCAGCAGCGCCCAGGCCACCACCGTGCGCCAGCGCGTGTAGCGACCCGTGGTGGCTTTTGGGTAAAGCCAGTTGCGCCCGCCCTGCTCATTTTGATTGGGCAGGTGCGAGCGAAAATAATCGTCAACGGGAATCGTACTGTTGGGGTCGGTTGTCATGGAATCGGGAATCCGAACAGATCACTAGGCAGGCGAGTCTATTCGGGTTATCAGGTATTGCGTTAGCGAACGGCTACTTTCTGAGCGGTTGCGGGGGCGGGCAGGGCAGGAGCTTCTTTCATGCCCTGCGCTTCTTTGGCCCCGGCGGGTTTAGTACTTTGCAACGACAGGACGTAGCTTGACAACTGCTGCATTTGTAAGGGATTGAGTTGTTTTTTCCACGACATCATCCCCTTTTCCACGACACCTTCGGAGATGGTGTGATAAACAGCCTTCACCGAGCCGCCGTGCAGCCAGTACTCGTCGGTGAGATTAGGGCCAACCCCGCCCTGTCCACGCAGCTTTGCGTGTAAATAGCCTTACCGTCGCCGAGCGATTTAGCATCGCTGATAAACCGTACTGTGTTTTCGTTGATTGACCCGGCCACTCTTTTGATGTAGGCATCGCGCTGCACCTCCGCCAACGCCACTTCCTGGGTGTATTCGGCGGTTTGCAGTTGGCCCACCTTCAGCACGTGGAAAATAAACAGGTAGATCACGCCGAAGCTGATGGTGCCGTAGAACAGGCCCATAAACCAGGGGGGGGTTGGGTTGTCGAGTTCAACGATGCCGTCGTAGGCATGATCCATCACGAGGTGCTTTTCGTCGGCCAGGGCGTGCAGCCCCGACACCCGCTGCCAAAGCGACCGGGTATCGGCGGGCTTAGCCACAACCGGAACCGGGTCGAGGGCTTTGCGGAGGATGACCAGCAGATAAGTCGCAACGATACCGATCACGATCATTCCGACCAGCAGCGTAACGGCTAGCAGCAGCAGAATCAGTTCTTCGCCCGATTTGATCTGCCAGATAGAGTCGGGCGGGGCAGCTAAGGAAATAAAAAGCAGGTTCATCAGATTCTGAGCGGGTTAGTGGGTGGTTGAATCGTCGAACGGCATCTGGCTCATCTGACGCAGGTGGTTCTTGTCGGCCAGCCACAGGTAGAGGCCAACCAGCACGAAAAAAAGGAAGAAGGTCACAAATGAGCCGACCATATAGATATCGGCACCGGGAATTTTGGAGATGAATTGCTTGAACATGGTTATCTCTGGGCGGTTTGTACTTTTTTGATGTCAGTGCCGAGTCGCTGGAGGTAGGCAATAAGGGCGACGATTTCGCGGTCGGGCTGCACCTTGATCCCTTCTTTAGCCAG
>ENA-OBIT01000838-OBIT01000838.1-metagenomes-genome-assembly--contig:-NODE-838-length-12522-cov-12.0829_pt1 | contig 12522 bp, 15 predicted proteins | sample MGYA00153386_OBIT01 | MGnify analysis MGYA00153386
TGTTATTGTAATAATTGTAATTAAGCGGTGAATATTATTCGATCGCTTATTTTGGGTCTGTCCCTCAAAAGAGATCCAATTTTGATGCGTTCACCCTGGTTCTTTGGTGAGATTACAATATTGCTTGTGTTCGACTTTATCTGGTAAGTCTTTGATAATTGTCTTATCAGTTTTAACTCGACGGAGGATAAACGGCTGTACTAACTTTTTCAAAATGAGCGACTGAACTTGGTTTCGATCTTTTTGAATGGGGAGTTCAAATGATTTACGAAACTGAGCTTCTTTACCTAAGTAGCCAGGATTGAGAAAATTGAAAAAAGAAATATTTGCACCAATGACATTTACAGGCACATGAAACCCTCGATTTATTTGAAATGTGGCTAGAAAAATGTCTACTCCCAAAATTAAATCCAGGAGACATCATAGTTATTGATAATGCTAGATTTCACAAATCTCAAGCAATCTAGGATTTAATACTACAGTTTGGATGTGAATTGTTGTATCTGCCCCCTTACTCTCCTGATTTTAATCCAATTGAGAATTGGTGGTTTGTACTCAAAAATTGGATGATACAACCCACATTCCGCACTTCGGAAAAGTAGCATCAAAAAAGCCTAATTTTGCGTCACGGCAATCAGTGAGTTACGATCGGTAGTATCGTCAAACTGTCGAGTCTTCGTGACTAGTATGTGTCGTAAAAGTTGAAGTGCGGAATGTGGGTTTAATCGCCAGACAGGATACAAAGCTATTGTCGATCGAGATGCCGTCAGGCTGGGCTGCAACCGTGCCTTGATATGTGCCGTGGGTGGAGTCGTATTTGAACAAGTAGGCAAGGTTATCGGCGGGAACGAGGTCATTCACACCGACTAATTCTAATTCAGGATGCTTGATGGCAATCCGCGCTACTAGCCGTCCGATTCGCCCGAAGCCGTTAATACCGATTTTGAGTGTCATTTTAAGTTAATTCCTAAATCTAAATTTCATTTTCACAGGTCTGAGATAGTTCTATTTGCGTGATATTTGCTAATGTCACTTCAGCGATCGATCGCATCGCATCTTCAGTAAAAAATGCCTGATGTCCGGTAATTATTACGTTCGGGAAAGTCATCAGGCGGGCAAATGTATCATCTTGCATAATTCGGTCGGATCGATCTTCAAAGAATAGTGCTGATTCTTGCTCGTAGACATCTAATCCTAATCCGCCAATTTGGGATGATTTGAGTGCAGTAATAATCGCATCTGTATCGATTAATGCTCCCCTACTGGTGTTGATTAGCATCACATGGGGCTTCATTTGCGCGATTGCCTGCTTGTTAATTAAGTGATGGTTTTCTGGAGTTAATGGACAATGAAGAGTGATAATATCTGACAGGGAAAACAGTTGGGATAGCTCCATATATTGGACTCCGATTGCCTCACATTGGGGATTGGGAAAGGGATCGTAAGCAATAACTTTGCAACCAAACCCTGTCATAATTTGAGCGGTGACTGTGCCAATTTTGCCCGTACCAATAATCCCGATCGTGCGTCCGTGTAAATCGAATCCGAGCAATCCTTCAAGTGAAAAATTACCCTCGCGGACGCGGTTATAGGCTCGATGTAATTTGCGATTGAGTGTCAGGATTAATCCCACGGTATGTTCGGCGACGGCATAGGGGGAATAGGCGGGAACTCGCACTAATTTGATGCCCAGATTTTTGGCTGTCTCCACATCGACATTGTTATATCCGGCACAGCGCAAAGCAATTAGGCTAACACGATGGCTAGCGAGAGCCTTGAGTGTGTCTTTATCGACTTCATCATTGACAAAGATACAAACGGCGGTTGCATCTTTAGCCAGAATGGCAGTATGTCGATCGAGTCGGGCTTCTAGAAATGTTAATTGATGTTGATGTTGTGAATTAGCGGCTGTAAAAAACTGGCGATCGTATGACTTGGTACTAAAAATAGCAACTTTCATAGTTTGGATTGGTAGTTAAAATAATTACCATGAATGTAGTAATACAATACTCACGATCACAGTTTAACTTTGAGAGTTAATAACCCGTTCGGAAAGTGTTAATAAAAAGGCAAGGTTTGTCTCTGCTGTGATGGCATGACGTGCGGCAGCAGGTATGAAAGCAAAGACTCCCGCTTCCAAAACTAGCTCTTTGTCTTCCAACATCAATACACCTTGTCCTTCAATTACATTAACAGTGGCATTACGCGGATTAGTATGTTCGGCGATGTGCATTCCCACCCCCAGCATCATTAGCGTATAGCGACAGTTAGCATCTTCTAATAAAATCTTGCTCTTAACTCCAGTCTGAGGATATTCAATGATATCTGCCCAGTGAATTGCAGCAGTCTTCGAGGACATTATCGTTTCAGTCATGGGATTATTCCGTTAGTGGGGGGAGATTAATACGAATAGAGATCGTGGATTAAACGTCATAAATTATGGAAAGACGATTTTGGAAATCGGTGCATGTCCCAAAAATATGTAGGCAGCAGATCTGAGGACACTTTCAGAATAGATAATTTTTTGGACATCTAAACTTGGCGCACGTTTGGCGGTGGCATTATAAGTTGCGATTTCACCTTCTAGACTAAAATCACTATTGGTAAGATAATGGTCATCATCATGTACTGCTTGAAAGATGAAGTTGTAAATGGGATTAAGTCCCAAAGTTGTATCGTAATTTTCGGCAGACACCCACAGATGACTTTGCTTAATATCGGCAAACATCTCAGCGGCATTGTTATAACGCTCGTACCATGAGAATTCTAGATTGAGTGGAGTACTCTGAAACTCAACCCACAGCCATTCACACAGTTCTGCAAGCGTTGCATCGGAAATTTGGGCAGGTTCACTGTCTAGATAAAGTTTGGCAAGGGTTTCGACTTTGGATGTTTTAATATTAGTTCGAGTATTTATATCAGTAGTCGGCTCGGCTGCTTCTAAATTTTTATCGAGTTGCTTTGTAAATCTGTTAATTATATTACTCATGATACTTTTCCAAATATTGAACTTTAATGTTTGCAATGTCCCGATCGGCTAGTTTTTACGATGATGAAGTCACCATGAATGGAGTGCTCGCAATTGGGGTGTTTTTTTCAATTGATGAGCTTCCATCCGCGTCAGCACATCATCCAAAATGCCGATCGCTTCGGCAATAAATAAGCCTTTGTTTAACATCACACACTCAGCCCGTTCGGACATGGCGACATCGCTCATTTCGCCCCGCGAAGGAATGCCATCTTTGACCAAATTCTCTAATACTTGGGTCGCCCAAATCACCGGAATATGCGCTGCTTCACAAATCCACAGCATTTCTTCTTGGATTTCGGTGAGACGCTGATAGCCAATTTGAACGGCTAAATCGCCCCTGGCAATCATTACCCCAAAAGCTCCTTTTCCGGCGGCATAGATGATTAATTCAGGTAGATTGGTAACGGCAATTGCGGTCTCAATCTTGGCAACGATCGCAGGTGGGTACGGTCGGTTTTCGCAACGTTTATTCAACTCTTGTTGCAGTAATTCAATATCGCTGGGTCGTTGGACAAATGAGTAACCAATAATATCCGCATGAACCGCGACAAAATCTAGATCGGTTAAATCTTGTTCGGTTAGTGGACTCAGATCTAAAACTGTATCTGGGAAATTCATCCCCTTTTCAGGTTTGAGTTTGACTCCTTTGGGACTAGTATTAACCACTTCTAATAATAGTCCTGGCTGTTCGCGATCGATCGGGTATTGGGTATCGACTACACGAGTCCAAATCTTACCGTCATCGATGTATACGGGGGTGTCAACAGCTAACAAATCGAGAATACTTGGAATCGTACAACTAGTCTGGAAATGCTCTACATGGCTCGATGCCGGATCTGCTGCACTTTCAGATCCGCGCCGCGATAGTACAATGCGATCGCCTTTAAATACCCGTTTTTTGTGGTGTGGCGCAAGTACAGCCCCTGTGCGAATTTTGGGGCCGCCTAAGTCCATCATGATTTTACATGACGTGCCTGTTTCTCGTTCGGCGCGGCGGATATTATCGATCGCGCCTTGCCAGATTTCAGGAGTATCGTGGGCGCAATTAATCCGCATACAGTTTGCGCCGCGTTGAATGAAACTTCGTACCAGCTCATAGTTGGTGGCGGCTTCAGTATCGAGCGTCACCATAATTCTGACTCGACGGTGGGGTGATGAGACACCGAATAGTTCTTCTGTGTGCTGCTGTAGTAATCGATCGCCCTCAAAGAAGAATTCAACAGGTGGACGCTGGAAATGTCGATTACCTTCGGTACGCGTGCGAACGGATTTAGAGCCACAGATGACTTCTAAAGTGGCAATTACCGCATCGAGATTGGGCATTACCCGTCCTTCAATCCGACCTAATGAGGATAAACCCCAAGGCATTAGTGCAGTTTGAAGTGAGCGAAGATCGTGCTGACGTAAAGCTAAATACTCAGCTAAATTTAAGGCACTATCAATAAACGCCGTCCGCTGAATGTGCGGGTTCCAATTGTCAAAGGTGGCTTTTCCTTCGCTTTCGACGGTCTGGCGTAGTGCTTGCAGCGTCGATAGTAAACCTTGGGGACTGGATAGATTGGGTGTTTCGGTACTAGGTTTGGAAATTTGACTAACCATCTAAAAATCTCCTAAATTGATGTAGATTTAATTTTCATCCATTAACTCGATAATTCCTCATCATGCCAGCGTCTTCGTGCTCCAAGGTGTGACAATGGTATGCGAATAAACCGCTATATTTCTCGAATTTCATCAGCAGCTTGACTCGCTCACCTGGCATCACCATCACAGTATCCTTGAAGCCTTCATCCACATAGCCCTCCTTGACCGTTTGCCAGCCTGCGGCAAGTTCTGGCAACACTTGGCGACTAATCACTTGAAATTTCACCCCGTGAAAATGGATGGGGTGCGCCATGCCTTTCGCATCCATCATGGCTCCAGGGTTGAGTTTGTTGATAATCTCCCACTGCTCGATCGAATTTAGTTTGACGGTTTCCTGGGGCGTTGCGGCATTCATTTCAAAAAGCTGCCCATTAATCGTCCATTTCATCCCTTGGAGCGCAAGCTCAACTGGACGCGGCTGGGCAGCATTAGTGGCATCTGCTGGGCGTAATAGCGGTAAGGTGGCTAGTTTGCTGGGGAGTCGTAAAGTTTCTGTTTCCGAGCGATCGATCTTAATATTGAATAGCTTCATCGCTGCCCCAAGCTCAGGGGCATTACCAGATCCCATCATTCCGCCCATGCTGCTACCGCCGACATTCTCGGCTCCTGAAAATACCAGACTATTGAGAGCTAATTCTGTCCCAACTTTTAACTTACTAAAATCTGCCCAAACATCGACCCGTTCCCCTGGAGCCAGCATCACGTACTTTCGCTCGACAGGCTGAGTTAGTAAACTCCCATCGGTACCGATAACAGTTAATGGATTGCCATTGCTCCACCCCAGCTTATAGATGCGTGAATTAGAACCATTAAGAATGCGGAGGCGGTAGACTCGCGTTGCCGCAGCCAGGGTGAAGTCAGGTTTACCATTGACGAATATCTGTTGACCCAGAAAGCCCATCATGCTGCTCATGTCACCCATGCCATTACCAGATCGATCTGAGTTATTCATCCCATCCATACCACCCATGCCGCTATTGCGTGGGGTACCGATTTTACTGCCCAGATAGAGGAGTTGATTATTGGTGTCTAAGGTACGATCTTGAAGAACGATCGGCACTTAATAAGCACCTGCTGGTAGCTTGAGGGCTGCTTCTTCTGGATCTGTCACGATAAACAGCCCCGCTAATCCAGCGTACGCTTGTTGCCCTGTCAGCATATCTGGATGAGGATGAAACCAGTTCATCCCTGCCCGATTGATGACCTCAAACTCATAGACATAGGTTTGTCCAGGATCGATCGCAAAGCGAGGATGTCCATCCATGTCTTCTGGCAAAATTAAACCATGCCAATGCACGATCGTGGATTGTCCCTGTGGCAAGTTATTTTGAAAGTTGACTCGCACGCGCTGACCTGTTTGGACGCGAATAATCGGGCCTAAATAACTATCGGGAATGGCAGTCAGGCTAGTTGGATCGCCTTTAACTAGGGTTGCTGCATACGACCAAACTTGGGTCGGTTGTCCACCCAGGATTTGCACCGTTTTCGGTGCAGCCTGGAGATTAATTTCCAGATCGGGAATGAATTTTGGATTTGGGGTGCGGGCTACGGTGTTCTGTTCGGGTGTCTTCGTAGTAGTAGAACGTTGGGGCGAACAACTCGATAACAAGCTGTGCATTCCGCTACTGAGCAGCAGTCCTCCGACAAAGCCACTCCCTTGCATGAAGTTTCGGCGAGTAAGGGGATATTGGTGAGTGGCTTTAATTGACATATAGGTCGCATTTTTATAGATGTCTGAAAAGTGATTTGAGATCGAAGCCTCAATCGGTTAATTTAACGCGGCGTAACAACATGGCATTAATCGAAACAACCACAGTCGAAACGCTCATTAATATTGCGCCGATCGCTGGCGTTAATAAAATCCCGAAAGGAGCCGCGATGCCTGCTGCTAGGGGAATGCCGATGACGTTGTAGCCAGTCGCCCAAAACAGGTTCTGAGTCATTTTGCTGTAGGTCGCTTTGGCGAGTTTCAGCGCGTAGGTGGCATCGAGCGGATCGCTTTTAACCAGCACCAAATCGGCAGATTCGTTGGCGTAGCCTCTCTGTAAAGAGAATCGCCACATTAGTTCCCGCGCCGATCGCCAGTCCCAAATCTGCCTCAGTTAAAGCAGGGGCATCATTAATCCCATCGCCGACAAAAGCGATCGGTTGTTCGGCTTTGAGCCGATGAATCAGCGCAGCTTTGTCTTGTGGTAAGACACGAGCGTAATAGCGATCGATCTTCAAATCCTCAGCAACGGTTTTTGCCACTGCTTCGGCATCACCTGTAATCATCACCACTTGCACGCCCATTTGCTGTAATTTGGCTACCGCTGCTCGTGCTGATGAGCGGATCTGGTCTGCTAACCCAAAGATCGCCAATACTTGCTTGTCGTCCATCAAGACGATCGCGCTTTCACCCCGCGATTCACTTGCTTGTAATCCCGATCGCAATGCTGGCGGAAACTGCAATTTCAATTCCTGTACCCATTCTGGTCTACCGACTCGATAACGTCGATCGTTCACGATCCCTTCAACGCCTTGTCCTGGTACAGCTTTGAAGTCAGTCGCCTTGGCAAGCTGACTTTGGCGATGATTTGCTTCGATAACGATCGATTGTCCGAGCGGATGTTCTGATAAGGATTCTAGTGAGGCGGCAATGGTTAAAGCTTGCGGTTCATCAATGCCGTCAGTATAAATTTTCTTGACTCCGAACTTACCTTCGGTCAATGTTCCTGTCTTATCAAAGGCGATCGTTTTAACCCCTCGCGCTCGTTCAAACGCTTCGCGGTTTCGTACCAAAATCCCGTTTTTGGCAGCCATCGCCGTGGCATTAATCGTGACCAAGGGAATGGCTAATCCCAGTGCGTGAGGACAGGTAATGACTAATACCGTCACCGCCCGATTGATGGCAAATGTGAGACCGCCCGTACCAATCGACAGCCACACAATAAACGTCAGTGTAGATACCCCGATCGCAATCAGAGTCAGCCAGTAAGCCAGTCGATCTGCTAGGGTTTGATATTGGCTTTTAGATGCCTGAGCCTCCGCCACCAGCCGCATAATTTGGCTCAGAGTTGTTTTATCCCCAGTCCGAATCACTTTAATTGTTAACGCACCTTCGCCGTTGACTGCCCCTGCGACTACTTCATCGCTAGCTTTCTTGACGACTGGACGCGATTCGCCAGTGAGGAAGGCTTCGTTGACACTAGACGTACCCTCAATGACTTCCCCATCGATCGGGACTTGTTCGCCAGGACGAATCAGAATGCGATCGCCCTCAGCTAACGCACTCACCTGGACATCTTCAATCCGCCCATTTACTTGCTGATGAGCCACCGCAGGTACCAACTTAGCAAGATGCTCTAAAGCGCGGCTGGCTCCTTGTACAGAAGTCATTTCGATCCAGTGACCGAGCAGCATGATATCGACTAAAGTTACCAATTCCATGTAAAAGGAATCGCCTGGTAATCCAAAAGACACTGCCACACTGTACACATAGGATACGGTGATGGCTAACGCAACCAGCGTCATCATGCCAATTTTACTATGGAGTTCAGCCCAAGCTCCGTGCAGAAACACCCAGCCCCCATACCAATAAATAACCGTTGCCAGAATGGGCGTAACCCAAGCCACTCCAGCAAACTGAATCGCTTGGTAATTGAACCACATCTGAAACATCGGCGAGAGATACAGCACTGGCACCGTTAGCAAGAGACAAATAAAGAAGCGTCGCTGGAACATCACTGGGCTGTGTCCAGCGTGTTTGTCATGTCCTGGTTCGGGACTGAAATGTTGAGACGGATCGTGCTGGTGGTCAACGTGACCTAGATGAGGTCGGTTTTGCTGTTCCTGATGGCGTTCGTGTCTCATAGCTGAATTCTCCTATAGATTATTTTCATCTCGGATATTTGGCAAAACCCAGCATGTGGCGACGAGCCAAATAAAGGATAAATGGTGGTAACACAATCCACTGAATCAGCGCGAGGACACTCATCCCCAGCATAGGTATTGCCAGTACTGGCACTCCGTAAGCCTTAGAAATATTGACTCGATAAGTTTCGATCGCCAGAGTGTATAGCAACCCGATACTGGTAAACAAAACTGTTGATTTCCAGGTGGGATGAAGCACCCAATCCCGCGAACGCACCAGCACGCTCACAACCCAACTACTAACTAAAATAATTACCCCGTCACCGAAGGTACAGTGAGTCAAGTCATTAATTTTGGCAGCTAAAGATGGACTGTCATAGAACTCGTAATAGGGAGCTTGCCAAACTTCATAAACAAAATTGAGCAAAAAGGCAAAAAGAAATAAGTTCGTCTCTGGAGCCGCTAGAATTTGGATACTTCGCCTAGACATAAACCCTCACTCTAGCTAGTTAACTAGCAGGATAGCCAGCCTGGGCAAGTGCTGCTTTAATTTCTGGTTCGGGTGACTTAGTTTCTACCAATACAATTTTGGTTTGTGGATCGCCCTGAACTGTTGCATTAGCATCGACTGTTTTAATTGCTCTAGTAATGTTACTCACACAACTACTACAGGTCATTTCGGGAACTTTAAATTGGAGTTTCATGGTATTAAATATTTATTTTGTAGGTGATTAGAGTGTGTATTGACTAAATAGTTAATCTATAGATTAGACTTATACCAAGTTTGGTACCATTTCTGCATCTGTCCGATCTCAGCGGTTTGAGCTTTGACGATCGATTGAGCTAATGTCCGAATTTCTGGTAATTTAGTCGTCTGTAAGATCATCTGACTCATTTGGGTTGCCATCTGGTGATGGGCACTCATTTGACGCAGAAATTCTTTATCGAAATTGGCGGCATTTTTGAGAGTATTCATATCCATTTTTATGCCATTCATGCCATTCATGCTATTCATGCCACCACCCATTGTCATCGATGGAATTTCGGTACCATAGGCAGTTTTATACAAAGTTGCCATTGTTTGAATCTCGCTCTTTTGGTCTTTGATAATCGATTGAGCGAGTTGTTTGATTTCAGGACGCTTCGCACGGGTTAGGGCTAGATTCGCCATCTCAAGTGCTTGCTTATGATGGGCAGTCATCATCGTCAGAAAATCTCGATCGGAGATAGTTTGACTAGATGAGCTGGGAGATGAATTCATGGCTGGACTGGTCGTAGTCGTAGTTTCTGTTGTTGATGGCGATTGCGATAATTCGGGAGATGAACTTACGGCTGGACTGGTCGTGGTCGTGGTCGTAGTTTCTGTTGTTGACGGCGATTGCGCTGTGCGATTGGAACATGCCGCTAATCCACTGCTTAAAAAGATGGCAGCGATCGCGAATCCTGCCCATATTCTTGGTGGAACTGCTGCTGGATTTGCCATTATTCTGCGATTCTCCACGGGAGAGGCGTTGCCAACGATGGAGGATTTAGCTTGGTTGTGATGCTCAGTCATAATTTTTAGATATTTTGTTGACGCTCAACTCTCTAATTCACTAGAGAGTTGAACGGGATGAATAAACTTTAGATAAGCAAGTCTTAACTAAGCCATTGCCATCGACATTTGACGGCAAGATTCGGCACAGCGACGACAAGATTCGGCACAGCGACGGCAATGCTCATGGTCGTGCTGGGCACATTCAGTAGCACACTGATCGCAAGCATCGGCACAAACAGTGCACAGTTGCAGATGTAGGTCGGAAGTGCGACTCATAAATCGGGCACAAAGAGCGCAAAGATCGGCACAATCGCGGCAGGCTTTGATGCAAGCAGCCATTATCTGCACCATGTCACTATCCAGACAGGCAGTGGCGCAAAATTCACAGTCTTGCAGGCATTTAAGGCAAGCTTCGATACAAGCTTCGAGTTGAGAGTTACGAGATTGAGTAGTAGTCATCAGATTACTCCTTAAAAAACGTCTACAAACATTTTGATGTTTGCTGTTCTAATATTTACCGATAATCTGGAGTGAATAGATCGGTATATAGACATAGATCGTTTGATTTATTTATTATTTTTAAGGCATTTAAATTATTGATTTTTGCCGCACCATATCTAGATGAAATTAAGATGAAATCATATATTTAATTTTGTAAATTTTAGGCGCTAAGTTTGTTGCATTTTACCAAAAATTAATACCAGCACTGCCTTGAGCCTCTAGTCAGAAAAAATGTAGCTACTAGTTAGTTCGCCATGGGAGCATCCCACTTTTTAAAATTCCTAGAGATAAAATAGTCTCGATCGCCGCAGCCCCTCATGTCTAGCTTGCAAGGAATTTAGACTCTTCATTACTTAGTATGCAGAATTAACAATTAAAGTGCCAATTAAGCAAGCATCTATTTCGGAAATTCTCAAAATTTGTAAATCCATAAGCAGAACGCTTTATTAGCTTGAGTTTGTTGTTAATTCCCAAGGGCGACACCACTGGTTGTTCTGTTGTCGAAATAAGCAAGTATTTCGTCAAACCATCTCACAATTGTTGATTGACTATTTACAAAATATTTTTGCGCTGTAGACAGCCACTCTCCTAGCTCAAGTAATGCTTCAGACCACTGTTGAGGTTTCTCAAATATTTCTCTAAATTTCTCTTTGAGTTGATGCATGAGTTTGAGACTTTGAGAAACAACTTTGACTTCGGCTAACTTGTCTTTTTGCTCTTGGTTTAAGTCCTTCTCATTTCTTAACAATGCATATTTACTAGCTGTTATTCCTGCCAATATTCCTGTACTCTCTAACTTTTCTTTTTCAGTTTTTGCTTGCTTAATTTTTTGCTCTATTATTCGTTTTCCTTTCTTTCTCTGCATATCTAGTTCTTTATTTATTTGAACCATTAGATGAAATCTATCTGCTACTACTTGAGCTGTTGGCATGATTTCTGTCACTAGACTTTTGTACCCCTTCCATAAGTCTATACTGACCTCTTCTATTCCGGCTAACACTTCTGCGCCCCATTCTAGTAGCACTTTCTTGATTTCTTCTTTAGTTCTACTCTCTAGGATCGTCAATAATTTAGACCGCTCTAGGTCTACTAGTACTGCACAATAATTTCCCTGACATTTAATTAGAGCTATTTCATCTATTCCCAATCTTTTCAATCCTACTGGTTTTAATTTTAATAATTTTGCCGCTGCATCCTTCAACATTCTTTCTATTTCTTCCGTTGTCACTATTCCCTTTTTTGCTACACTACTTAGATCATCTGCTAGCACTTCCTCTATCGTCTTTTTTGCTAGCCTTTTTGGATAAGTTCTTCTCTCTTTCACAAAGCCCATTTCTTCGCTAAATGGTTTTTGACATTTCTCACACTTAAATTGCCTTCTGTTTATTTCTAAAAATACTGCCTTCTCTCCCCACGATAAATCTTTAATTATGTGCCAACGATTTTGATGTAATTTATTGCTGTTTGAACCGCAGCGACCTGCCAAGGCAGCGCTTCGCTATCGCAAACACTTTCCTTATCGATTGCCTCGATCTGTAAGATTATTCCAATTCCTTCATACTGTCGATGTGAAGATACCTTTACGCCTTCTAAATTTAGTATTTCTGTTAGTAGTTAGAGCTACTTTTTTTGTGGTCATACTTGCTACTTTACCCCGAAAATACTTTAACTGAATTTTACTTGCATCTAAATTGTACTCGCTTATCAGTCATAGCAAGGATTCCTTCACTAATTATATTTATTTGCTTTAATTATTTACACAAAATTCTATCGATCGAGCATACGAAGTAATAGACCTGTCCGGAAATTTTAAAGCGTTGCCAGACTAGGTTTGCGCTCGATGGCGATCGGAAAATTTTAATCTGTAGTTAAGAGCTTTAAGCCAACAAAGCTAATTCTTATCGATTTACCAAGAAAAATATGAATCTTCTAAATTAATGTTAAGAGCTTTAATAGCTTA